>Ga0182021_10009853_pt1 | contig 11331 bp, 4 predicted proteins | sample 612E3MmetaG_FD_120493 | JGI IMG/M metagenome (GOLD analysis project Ga0182021, IMG submission 120493) | Permafrost microbial communities from Stordalen Mire, Sweden - 612E3M metaG (Illumina Assembly) | ecosystem: Environmental > Terrestrial > Soil > Wetlands > Permafrost | place: Sweden...
AACCAACCATGAGCACAGTTATTGGATTGTCCGCTGATCAAATCTCGGCACTGTCAACCGCCCAGGTTAATAGTTGGACGTCTGCAGACGTCAAAGCGTTGACGACTTCCCAGATTCAGGCGCTATCGGCTGATCAGATAGGCGCCATCACACCAAGCGCAATAGTTTCGCTCAACGGCACCCAGGTTGCCGCGTTCACGCCCTACCAGGTGCAATACGGGTTCGTGGCCGGACAGATAAGCAAGTTCAGCGTCGCGGAGATGACCGCATTCACAACCGGGCAGCTTGCTGTCCTGACAACCGACCAGATTGACGCCATCGGCACTGCCGATATCGCAGCGCTGACAACCACGCAGATTGGCGCGCTATCCGCTTATCAATTGGAGAATCTCACCACGGCTCAGCTTGGCGCACTGACAACCGCCCAAGCCAGGGCTCTCACCGCAGGTCAGATGGACGCGGTGAATGTGCTGACGACGAAGGATATCGCCGCACTGACGACAGCACAAATCAAGACACTGACTGCCGACCAATTGAAGTCGCTGGCAACCGACCAGGTCGCCGCACTCACAACTGCGCAGATCGGGGCACTTACGACGGGTCAAATGGACGCTGTGAGCGTTTTGACCACGCAGGATATCGCCGCACTTACTACAGCACAAGTCAGCGCACTAACCACCGATCAATTGCAAACGCTGCGAACCGACCAGGTCGTCGCATTGACCGGCACGCAAGTGAAAGCGCTGGGGGCTAATGTCAGTGGATTTTCTGACTCTCAGGTTCAGGTACTGACGGCAACCCAGGTACGCGTCTTGACATCCGGCCAGATTCAGGCATTCAGCCCGGATCAAATTGGCATGATGACGACGGCCGATATTGCCGCGCTGCAGCCCAGCCAGATTGCCAACCTGCTCACCGACCAACTGCAAAGCCTGACGTCCGCCCAAGTGCGCGCGCTAACCGCTGCCCAAGCTGCGGCATTAACGACAACTCAGGTTCAAGCCTTGACCGACGATCAGGTCGCTACATTGTCCACCGCTGCCATCGCCGCTCTGACTACCAATCAGGTTAACAAGCTGAGCAGCGATCAACTGCAGAGCCTCACTACGGCACAGGTGAGAGCCCTGACGACGGCCCAAGCGCATGCCCTGACTACAGGGCAAATTCAAGCCCTGACTAACGATGAAGTTGCGTCCTTGTCTACGGCCGCCGTCGCAGCCCTGGGCACTGATCAAATTCAGAAGCTGTCCTCCGATCAGCTGCAAAGCCTGACGACGGGCCAGGTCGCCAAGCTCACCGCGACGGAAGTCAAGGCACTGACAACGAGCCAAGTCGCCGCACTCTCCTATGCGGAAGTTGCCGCGCTGGAAAGCCAATTCCAGGGTTCCCAGATACTGGCCCTGACCAGTGATCAGTTGCAGTCGCTCGCCACTGACCAAGTGCGGGCGCTGACCGAGACTCAAGTGAAGGCCCTCAGCACTGACCAGGTTGCGGCTCTGCTTGGTTCCCAAATTCAGGCGCTGAGCACATCTCAGGTTCACGCGTTGACCACAAGCCAGATTCGGGCATTGACCGATGATCAGGTGGCAGCACTGTCGACCGGCAGCATTGGTGTGCTCAGTTCAAGCCAGGTTCAGGCGCTAACCACCGATCAAGTTCAAAGCCTGACCGACCCCCAGGTCCACGCTCTTACGGCATTGCAGGTCAAGTCGATGACGACCGGCCAGGTCGCCGCACTCACCAGTTCCGAAATTGCAGCGCTGCAGGCCAACCTGCAGACGGGCCAGATCCAGGCGCTGACGACCGACCAATTGCAATTCCTGAGCACTTCTCAAGTCCAGGCGCTAAGCACTGCGCAAGTGAGAGCCCTCGGGTCCAATATTGCTGCCTTGTCGGGGGCTCAGATACAGTCCCTAACTACCAGCCAGGCAAGCGCGTTGAGCACAGCACAAATTGGCGCACTGACTTCGGATCAGATCGGTGCGTTGAGCACGGCTACCCTCGCCGCGCTGAGCAAAGTCCAGCTGCAGACCCTGAGCACCGATCAAATCCGCAATCTCACCAACAGTCAGGTGAGTGCGCTTTCGGCCGCGACAGCCGCTGCCTTGACGACAACGCAGATCCACGCGCTGACCGACGATCAGGTCGCGACGCTATCCACGGCCGCTGTCGCCGGACTCGGCACTGCCCAGGTTCAGGCACTGTCATCCGATCAGTTGCAGAGCCTGACCACCGCGCAAGTTGCCAATTTAAGCACCACCGAGGTCAAGTCGCTGACGACCAGCCAGATCGCCGCCTTGAGCTACGCCGAAGTCGCGGCCCTGGAGGCCAACCTGCAGAGCGACCAGGTACGCGCGCTTACCGCGAATCAGTTGCAGTCCCTGGGCACCGCCCAAATTCAGTCGCTGAGCACGGGGCAGGTGAAGGCTCTGCGAACAAGCCAGATGGCTGTTCTGGCCTATAACCAAGTGGCCGCATTGAGCACGGCGCAGGCGCGCGTGCTGGGTACCGACCAGCTTCAAGCCTTGACCGCCGACCAGATCGGCGCGCTCAATACGAGCGATCTCGCCGCGTTGCAGACGAGTCAGCTCCGGGCCATGACGACGTCCCAATTGCAGTACCTTTCGAGTAGTCAGGTCGCCAATCTGACCTCGCAGCAAGTCCAGTCGCTCACCAGTGATCAACTGGGTGCTTTGGTTGGCTGGATGTCGACTGGCCAGATCGGCAACCTCACGACCAGCCAAGTTGCCAGCCTGAGCACCAATCAGTTGCTCGGCCTGACCAATCAGCAAGTCGGCGCACTGACTTCGAGCCAGGTCCGCTCGCTCACGACAAGCCAGATGGATGCGGTCAGTGTCCTGACCACCAGCGGCATCGCGGCCCTCAGTGCGCAGCAGATCACCGGTCTGACGACGACCCAACTGCAAACGCTCAGCAGCGGGCAGATCGCTTCGCTGACATCGAGTCAGGTGCAAGCCCTCACCACTGCCCAAGTGCCAACCCTGCTCGGTTCTCTCACCACAAGCGAAATGGCGTCACTTTCGAGCGGCCAAATCCGCGCACTCACTACCACTGCTCTGGGCAGCCTGACCACTACCCAGGTGGCAGCACTGACTGCGGCGCAGGTCCAGTCGCTGACGACCAGCCAGTTGCCAACTTTGCTGACCAGTCTGACTACCAGCGAGATCGGCAACCTGTCCGCCGGCCAAGTCGGCGCTCTGGCTACGGCGGACTTGGTCACCTTGTCCACCGGTCAGGTAGCCGCCTTGACGACCGCTCAGTTGCGTTCCTTGCTCACCACTCAGGTCCAGGCGCTCACCACCTCTCAACTGCAAGCGATCACCACCGGTAGCCTTCAAGCGCTGCAGTCAGGCCAGATCGTTGCCCTGACCACCGGTCAGCTGCAAAGCCTGACCACGAGTCAGATCAACAACCTGTCCGCAATCCAGGTGCGTTCGCTGACTACGGACCAGATGCTGGCACTGACCACAACACAGGTGCCGGCACTATCCACCAGCGATATCGCGGAACTGAGGGCCAGTCAGGTCAAGGTACTTACCACCACCCAATTGGGCGCATTCACGGCAGGACAATCGGCAGCCCTTACCGCAGATCAAAAAGCTGCACTCAGCACGGCCCAGCTGGCTGCGCTGCCGTAATCCCGGCGCGGCACAATACTGGCGGCAATCGAAGTTGCCGCCAGTCTCGCAGCGGTCAGTCCAGCGATGGCGTGCGAGTATAGTGGCAGCCCTATGTCAAGTGAAGCCGTGGTCCTTTCTCCCGATTCCGATTTTGCCCACACGACTGTGCTTGCCTGGCAAGGCAAGCTCGATGTCGTGGCATTGTTCGATGCCGCCGGCAAACTGACGGCAAGCCGCCTCAATCCTCTTGCGGTCGTGTTGTACCAAACCTGGCTGCAGCGCAACAAGACGCCGCACAATCACTTCGTCCACTTCAACCTCGGCGTCGCGCTCAGCAACGAAAACGACATTCGCGGCGCCAAGGAGGCCTATAGCCATGCCATCCAATTGGCGCCGACCTTTCCCCAGGCGCACTTCAATCTTGGCCAGATCCACGAACGCGAAGGTCAGTACGACGCGGCGATCGCCGAATGGCTCTGGATCGAGAGCAACGTCGCCTGGTCCGACGCGGATCAGCGGCCAATACTGCTGCTGGCGCTGAACAATCTCGGGCGCCTCTACGAAAACAACAGGCACTATGCCGAGGCCCTGGCCTGTTTGACGAAGAGCCTGCGTCTCGAACCGAATCAACCGGACGTCATTCACCACTGGGTCTATTTGCGCGAGAGACAGTGTCTCTGGCCGGTGTACGCGCCCATTGACGGCATAACCGAGTCGATGTTGCGCCAATCGACATCGGCCCTGGCCATGCTGAGCCTCTCCGACGACCCGGCCGCGCAACTTGTAGCCGCCCGCAATTACGTCAATGAAAAGCTCAATTCGAACGTCCCGGTTCTGACTCCGCCGCAGCCATACCGGCACAAGAAGATACGTGTCGCCTACTGTTCCTCCGATTTTTGCAGCCACCCGGTGGCGATACTGACGGCCGAGCTTTTCGAACTCCACGACCGTGAGAATTTTGAGGTGTACGGCTACTGCTGGACCAAGGAAGACGGATCGACGCTGCGGCAACGGGTAATCAGCGCCATGGACCACTTCGAGCGCATTCACGACCTCAGTGACGAAGCCGCAGCCAGACTCATCCGCAGCCACGAAATCGACGTCCTCGTCGATCTGCATGGGCAGACGCTGGGCGCACGCGCGAACATGCTCGCCTACCATCCGGCACCCGTCCAGATCACCTACCTGGGACTGCCGGCAACGACGGGGCTGCCCTCGATCGACTATGTGATCGCTGATCATTTTCTGATCCCGGAAGAGTCCCTTCCCTTCTACTCGGAAAAGCCGCTCTACATGCCGGATGTCTATCAGGTCAGCGACCGCAAGCGGCGCAGCGCACCAGCGCCCTCACGCGAGAGTTGCGGCCTGCCGATGGACAAATTCATCTTCTGTTCGTTCAACAACAACTACAAGTTCACTCCGGAAGTGTTCGATGCCTGGATGAACATTCTGCGCCGTGTGCCTGACAGCGTGCTTTGGCTGCTCGCCGACAATCCGTGGGCAGAAGCAAGCTTGAGGCGGGAAGCGCTGGCGCGCGGAATCGAAGAGGAACGCCTGGTTTTCGCGCAGCGCGCTGCTCCCGAGAACTACTTGGCGCGCTACCTGATTGCCGACCTGTTTCTGGATACCTTTCCCTTCAATGCCGGCACGACCGCCAATGACGCGCTATGGATGGGCCTGCCGGTCCTGACTCAATCGGGGCGCACCTTCGCCTCGCGTATGGCGGGAGCCCTGCTCACCGCTGCCGGTCTCGACGAGCTGATCACCTACAACCTGCACGATTACGAGGAGAAGGCCGTAGAACTCGCCCTGGCGGCGAATCGATGCGGCGCCATTCGCGAGCATTTGCGCCAGGTGCGGGAGCACGGAACACTGTTCGACACCCCTCGCTTCGTACGCAATCTCGAACAACAATTCAAGCAACTCGTCGCAGGACTGGGTTGAGCCGGAGTTGGCGGATGCCGGCGGCGATCTGGCGCCCTAATTGCGCTCATCCCATGCAGATGCTCGGGACCCGGCCGGGCCAACAAGACGAGGCCAGCGAATGACCGTTGATACTTCGAACCCTTCCTCCCCCAAATCATTGGACGAGACTCTCGCCAAGGCAGTCGCACATCAGCGCGCCGGCGAATTTCAGCAGGCCGGGCTGCTCTACCAAACGATACTGCAAGCCGATCCGAGGCACGCGACGGCCAACCACAATTTCGGCGTTTTGGCCGTCCAGATGGGGCAGATTGATGCCGGCCTCCCCTATTTCAATGCCGCGCTCGACGCGGACCCATCGAACCGCCAGTTCTGGCTCAGCTATATCGACGCACTTCACAAGGACGGCCAACCGGAAACGGCTCGGCAAATTCTGGCGCTTGCCCGGGAACACGGCCTAGCTGGGGATGAGGTGGCCGCCCTGGCTGAGCTGCTTGGGGAAACCTCCGTACCGCCGCACTCCAAGCCATCGCCGAGTGGGGAGACGATCGCTCGTCCGACCAAGACTCCGACGCGCCGGGAAGCCGGAACGATGGTGACGCTATTCCAACAGGGAAAGCTCGAGAAGGCATTGAATCGGGCACGCAGGATGACCCGTGAGTTCCCGGACTATTGGCTCGGTTGGAAGGTGCTCGGCTTGATCTGCGACCGTCTCGGTCAAGATGCCGAAGCCTTTGCGGCAATGAAGAAGGCGGCAACGCTGGCCCCCGATGACTTCGAAATTCATCGCAATCTCGGCGTCGCCAATGCGGCCCTGGGAAGAAATGTCGAAGCCGAACTCTGCTACCGCCGCGCACTTGAATTGGCTCCGAACGACATCGAATCGCTCAGAAAATTGGCGCTGAGCCTACATGCGCAATGCCGCGCCTACGAGGCGGTAGCGTGCTTCGAACGGGCCATCGAGATTAGCGAGAACGATCCAACGGCACATGTCACTGAAACAAATGGCCCGACAGCAGCGAAGCAAATTGACAATTCCTCGGCCACCTACCAGCAGGCGGACCGAATCATGCCAAACACGGCTCACTTGCACGCCACCCTTGCAGGCACACTCTTCACCCTGCGGCGTTTTGCCGAAGCGGAGACTCATTACCGGAAGGCGCTCGAAGTCGACCCGAAGAACGCCCACGTACTCAACGACTTGGCGCTAACGCTATCTGGCATGAATAGATTGAAGGAGGCTAACGACGCCCTCCAAGAGGCTATAGCGCATCAACCACGCTATGCAGAAGCCTATTGCCACTTGAGTAGTATCCAGTTCGGACTGGAGCTAATAGACGAAGCCAAGTCGAGCATGAAACAGGCCATGAACCTCAGACCGGATTTGGCTTGGATATTCAGCAACCATCTTTTCTGGCTCACCAGCGGGAGAGTCGAAGCCCCTAATGGGCTTCTCGCCGAACATCGTCGTTACGATGAAATATTCGGACTTCCCTTGCGGTCCAGTTGGCGACCACATATCAATCCCAAGGATCCCGAGCGTCGCTTACGCATCGGTTTTGTTTCCGGCGATTTCTTCAACCATCCAGTACATAGTTACCTCGAGCCGATAGTGGCCCCATTGTCTCGCAGCAGCGACGTTTCGCTGCATGCCTACTACAGTGCCGTTATCAATGACGACGTAACGCGAAGATTGAATGGGTACTTCAGTCAATGGACTATCGTGGCAAATATGCCCGACGACGTATTGGCCGACAGGATCCGTGATGACGGAATCGACATCTTGTTCGACCTCTCGGGCCATACAGCGCGGAATCGCCTCCTGGTCTTCGCCCGCAAACCGGCACCATTGCAGTGCAGCTGGATAGGTTACCCGGGAACAACAGGCCTAGCAGCCATGGACTATGTTGTTTCCGATCGATTCGTTGTACCCTACGGTCATGACGAACAATTTGTCGAGAAGATCGTGCGTCTGCCGGCAGCGTCGCTCTTTCAACCAAGAGACAACTTGCCACCGATCACGCCTCTACCCGCACTTGCCAATGGTTATTTGACGTTCGGCAGTTTCAATCGGCCAAGCAAGATCAACAGACCCACTATTTCACGATGGTCGTCGCTCTTACGTAAATTGCCGGATTCGCGAATGATCGTCGGCACGATGTCCGAAGACGGCATCGATTGCTTGATCGACTACTTCGCAGATGAAGGGATTTCCCGCCAGCGTCTGGATTTCCATCTGCGTGGCGACACAGGAAGTTACTTGCGCCAACTTCAAGACGTTGACATTTGCTTGGACACGTTCCCATATAGCGGCGGCAGCACAACCCTCGATGCGATCTCGATGGGGGTCCCGACACTGACCCTCGCTGGCGATACAATTCCGACCAGGATGAGTGCGAGTGCATGCGGCCACGTCGGTTTGGATGACTTTGTCGCCAACAGCGACTTGGATTTCCGGGACAAGGGCTTGTATTGGGCCAGCAACGTCGCTGCGCTGGCGGAAATTCGCAGCAGCTTGCGGCAGAGGCTTGAGCGATCGGCGTACAGTCAGCCAGCTCTTGTCGGGAAGAGTTTTGAACGCGCCTTGCGCATTATGTGGCGCCGCTGGTGCAACGATCTGCCCGCCGAATCGTTTGAGATTAGAGAAGGGGATATGGATCCGGCCACACTGGCAGTTCAGCCGTGAACCATCCATTGCCAAAAGAGGAAGGCACAACACATGAAAGCGGTGATCCTGGCCGGAGGCATGGGAACTCGCATCAGCGAGGAATCGCACCTAAAGCCGAAACCAATGATCGAGATCGGTGGGCGGCCGATCCTGTGGCACATCATGAAGATCTATTCCCACTACGGAATCAACGACTTCGTGGTCTGCCTTGGCTACAAGGGCTACGTAATCAAAGAGTACTTCGCCAACTACTTTTTGCACATGTCGGACGTAACCTTCGACTTCTCCAAAAATCAGATGGAGGTGCATGAGCGGCACGCCGAACCCTGGCGGGTCACACTTGTGGACACTGGAGATGTTACTCAAACAGGGGGGCGCCTGAAGCGCGTCGCTCCCTACTTGCGCGACCAGGAGGCTTTTTGCTTCACCTATGGCGATGGTGTCAGCAACGTGGATATCGGTCGGACAATCGACTTTCATCGCCACCACGGCCTGCTGGCAACAATCACCGCCACCTATCCGCCGGGACGCTTCGGTACTCTGGAAATCGGGCCTGACCACAAAGTCAGCACCTTCTGCGAAAAGCCCATCGGTGATGGTGGAGTCATCAACGGCGGCTTCTTTGTCCTATCACCCCATGTGCTCGATCTGATCGAGGGCGACCAGACTGTCTGGGAGGGCAAGCCACTCGAACAACTCACGGCCATGGGGCAACTCGCCGCCTACCTGCACGAGGGCTATTGGCAACCAATGGACACGCTGCGCGATCGTCTCAGCCTGGAGTCCCTGTGGGAAAAGGCTCAGGCGCCCTGGAAGGTGTGGTGAGCCCCGGCGCCATCAATCCCGCTTCTTGGCACGGCCGTTCCGTGCTGGTGACCGGGCATACCGGCTTCAAGGGCGGCTGGCTGAGCCATTGGCTGCATCGGATGCAGGCACGGGTACACGGCTTCGCCCTGCCGGCCGAACCGGATACCAGCCTGTTCGAATCATCGCGGGTAACCGATAGCTGCGTCTCCAGCACAATCGGCGATCTGCGCGATCCAGCCACTGTGATGCGCACCGTCGAGCAGGCAAGACCCGAGGTCGTGTTTCATCTTGCCGCCCAGCCTTTGGTGAGGCTCGGCTATCAGGATCCCATCGGCACCTATGCCACAAATGTCATGGGCACAGTCCATCTGCTTGAGGCCTGTCGCCAAAGTCCCACTGTCAGGGCAATCGTGGTCATTACTACCGATAAATGCTACGAGAACCGCGAATGGCGGTGGGCCTACCGCGAAATTGACGCACTTGGCGGCCATGATCCCTACAGTGCTAGCAAGGCCTGCGCCGAACTCGCTGTCGCCTCCTATCGCCGAGCCTTTCTGGTCGACAGGGGTGTCGGCATTGCCACCGGCCGCGCCGGCAATGTCATCGGAGGCGGCGACTGGGCCCAGGATCGTCTAGTACCCGATCTCGTTCGCGCCTTCGCCACCGGTCAGTCGGTATTCCTGCGCATGCCGGATGCGATCCGTCCCTGGCAACACGTGCTCGAGCCGCTTCACGGCTACTTGATTCTGGCTGAACGACTGCTGGCCGGCGAAGCCTTCGCCGCTCGGGCCTGGAATCTTGGGCCGGATGCCGATGATGCTCGAACGGTTCGCCAGATCGCGACGCGTACGGCGGAACTCTGGGGAGGGGGCCATGTCGAAATGGGCTGTGGAGGTCCGCACGAGGCTGGACGCCTGACGTTGGATAGTAGCGATGCCCGGGATCTGTTGCACTGGCAGCCCCGCTGGAAAGTTGACCAGGCCTTGCAGGCGACCGTTGCCTGGTACCGGGCATACTATGCCGGAGCGGACATGCGCGTATTCCTTGATGACCAGATAGCGACCTACCTGGAGGCTGGTTCATGACGCCGGACGAGTTGCGCGCCGAGATACTGGCGCTGAGCCGCGACTATGCCCGTCGTGCCGCGCCCCCATCCGACTTCCAACCGGGCATCTCGCCGGTCCCGCCCTCAGGCAAGGTCATCGGCGAAGATGAGATTGCCTTCATGGTCGATGCCGCGCTCGACGGCTGGCTCACCAGCGGGCGTTTCAACGCTGCCTTCGAAGCAGGATTGGCCGAGTTTCTCGGGGTGCCGTATGTCTTGACCGCCAACTCCGGCTCCTCGGCAAATCTGCTCGCCCTATCCGCCTTGACTTCGCCCTTGTTGGGTGACCGGGCACTCAAGACAGGCGACGAAGTGATCACTGCAGCGGCTGGATTCCCAACCACAGTAAATCCCATCCTGCAAAACGGTTTGACCCCTGTCTTCGTCGACTCTGACCTGCCGACCTACAACCCGACACTTGAGACGGTTGCAGCGGCCATCTCGCCGCGCACACGGGCGATCATGATCGCGCATACGCTGGGCAACCCGTTCGCCGCGGCAGAGATGCGGGCGCTTGCCGACCGCCATGGCTTGTGGCTGGTCGAGGATTGCTGCGATGCCCTTGGATCGACCTACCGCGGTCAGCGAGTCGGCACTTTCGGCCACGTCGCGACCCTGTCCTTCTATCCGGCCCACCACATCACGACCGGTGAGGGCGGCGCCGTTTTCACCGCCGACCCACTCATTCGCCGTGCCGCCGAATCGATACGCGACTGGGGGCGCGACTGCTGGTGCGCCCCCGGGCGTGACGACACCTGTGGCAAGCGCTTCGACTGGCAGCACGGCCAGCTGCCACCCGGATATGACCACAAGTACGTCTACTCCCATCTCGGCTACAACCTCAAGATCTCGGACATGCAGGCGGCGTGCGGGCTAGCGCAACTCGGTCGACTAGACGAATTCATCGCCACCCGCCGACGAAACTTCCGTTGGCTGCACAACCGGCTCGAGCAATGCGGGGAGTTCCTGCTGCTGCCGGAAGCGACCGCCGAGAGCAATCCGAGCTGGTTCGGATTCCCTCTGACCCTACGCGAACAGGCAACGGCCGACCGTCGAAGCCTGCTTCGTTACCTCGACCAGTTCAAGATCGGCACGCGCCTGCTATTCGCCGGAAACCTGACCCGGCAACCCTATTTTTGCGATCGGCAGTACCGGGTAGCCGGATCACTGGCCAATGCCGACCGCAT
>Ga0182021_10009854_pt1 | contig 11330 bp, 9 predicted proteins | sample 612E3MmetaG_FD_120493 | JGI IMG/M metagenome (GOLD analysis project Ga0182021, IMG submission 120493) | Permafrost microbial communities from Stordalen Mire, Sweden - 612E3M metaG (Illumina Assembly) | ecosystem: Environmental > Terrestrial > Soil > Wetlands > Permafrost | place: Sweden...
GCGCCGCCGGGATTCATGTCGGCGCCTATGTTGGCGTCGATCAGATAGGGTTTGCCGGCGGCTATCCCCGCGCGGATCGCATCGGCGAGGTCGGCAGCGCGATCGACGCTAACGCCGTCGACGCCGCAGGTACGCGCCATTGCGGCAAAGTCCGGGTTGTAGGGCGTGTCGGTGCCCGGATGCCTGAAGTCCGTGGCGAGCTCGCGCCCTCCCATGTAGCCGCGCTGCAACCCTCGTATCGAAGCGTACGCGTAATTGTTCCAGACCACCCATACGACGGGGATGCTGTACTCATAGGCGGTGGCGAGCACGTTCGCCTGCATGAGAAAGGCGCCGTCGCCGCACACCGAGACGCACGGCCGATCGGGCGCGGCGAGCTTCGCGCCGAGCACGCCGGCGACGCCGAAGCCCATGGGCCCGAAGCCCATCGAACCGATCAGCGAATCCGGCCGCCTGGGCTTGCAAAACTGGATGAGCCAGTTATGGTGGATACCGATGTCGGAGACGAGGATGGCATCCTCGGGCAGCGCGCGGTCGATCTCGCGCGCCGCGCGCTGCGGGTGGATGGGCGTGGTATCGGCGAGAAAGCCCGGAGCGACGAAATCGTCCCATTCCTTGCGGTATGAGGCGATGTCATCCAGCCACGCCGAGCGATCGGCCGCGACTTGGCCGCGTGCCTTGCGCGCGTCGAGCTCGGCGAGGACTTGCCGCAGGAAGGTGCGCACGTCCGCCATCAGACCGAGCGCGACCGGATAGTTGCGCGCGATCTCATCCGGATCGATGTCGACGTGGATCAGCCTGGTCGGAGGGATGGTGAACGAGTAGCCCGGCAGCCACGAACTCGAAGTGCGGTCGTCGAAGCGCACCCCGAGTGCGAGCAGCACGTCGGCCTGGCGTGCCGCGTGATTCGCCTGGTAGCTGCCATTGCGCGCCACCAGCCCGAGTGCGAGCGGGTGCTCCGAATCCAAAGCGCCCAATCCGCTCGCAGAAGAGGCCACCGGAATCTGCAACCGCTCGGCCAGTTCGCGCAGCTCCTTCGTGGCACCGCCATAGCGTACGCCCTGACCAACGAGTATCACGGGCTGGCGTGCCGACATCAGCATGTCCACTGCTTTCGTCACGCCCTCGGGATCGGCGCCGCAGCGACACGAAATATTGGCATTCCACTCCTCCGGGCGCGGCGTCTCTTCCTCCACCGGCGTGCGGAAGATGTCGAACGGGACGTCGAGCACCACCGGCCCCGGACGTCCGGTCACCATCGTCTTCCATGCCAAGCGCGTCTGCAGCGCCACCTGGTCGGGGCGGGTGGGTTGGAACACGCGCTTGCAATAGGCGCGCACTGTCGACGGAAAATCGGCCTGGTAGTGGCGGTACGTTTCCTGAAACGCGCCGCGGTTGAACTGGGTCGTGGGCACGTTGCCGGTCACCGCCAGGAAGGGCACGGAGTCGAAGAAAGAGTTGGCAAGCGCGATCGGCAGTTGGGCCGAGCCGGGTCCGCAGGAGGTGAAGGTCACCGTGGGCTTGCCCGATACCCGGTAGTAACAGTCTGCCATGAAGCCGGCGACAGCCTCGTGACGCACGGACACGGTCTTGATCTCGCTCGAGCGCTCGTAGAGCGCATCGATGAAACCGATGTTGCCGTGGCCGCACAGCCCGAAAGCGTAGGGCACCTTCTCGCGGATCAGGTAGTCCACAATGACGCCTGCGCCGTCGAGCGCAGCGGTGGGTTTCTTCATGTCGTTCATTTGCTTCTCCCGAAAAAAGGTGACCAGCAACGCATACAAAATTTGTGGTAAAAACAGTGCCGGCGCGGGGTGCATCAGCTGGCGCCCCAGTTTTCATATCGCCGAATGCTATATCGTAATGCCAAATTGTCCCTGATCTAGATCAAATTGTTTCTGATCTGTTGGAAGCCATCCGGCTTGTTGTCTTCGGTCCAGCCTCGCGCGGCGCCGCGCCGGTCCGGCCGCCATTTGAAGGAGAATCCGATGCAGCGTTGTCTTCGCCTGATTGCCTCAGCCGTACTTGCCTTCTCCGCCGCCTGTGCACAGGCACAGTCCGGCAAGTTGGAGGTCCTCTGGCTGGGCCAGTCCGCTTTCCGGATTTCCACGCCCGGCGGAAAAGTCATCATCACCGACCCGTGGCTGATCAAGAATCCGGTGACACCCGCGCAATACAAGAATCTGGATGCGCTGGGCAAGGTGGACTTGCTGTTGGTGACTCACGGGCACGGCGACCACATCGCCGACGCGCCGGCGCTGGCGAAACTGAACGGCATCCCGATGTACGCGCCCGGGGACCTGAACATGGCGCTCACCACCCTCGGGGTGCTCCCGCCGGCGCAGCTGCCGCGCTTCAACAAGAGCGGACGCATAACGCCGATTGCCGGAATCAAGGTGACGGCGGTACATGCCGAGCATTCCTCCGTGTACGTTTGGCATAACCCCGCGACCGCCAAGGATGAAACACACCCTGGCGGCGAACCCGTCGGCTACATCATCGAACTGGAAAACGGTTTCAGGATATGGCACATGGGCGACACCGGCGTGTTCGGCGACATGAAGTTCATCAGCGATTTCTACAAGCCGGACCTGGTGCTGATACCGATCGGCGGCCACTTCACCATGGATCCGGTCGACGCGGCGTACGCCACGCGTGAACTGATCAAACCGAAGTTCGCGATCCCGATCCATTACGGCGCCAATCCCCTGGGGAAGGGAACGCCACAGGAATATATCCACGCACTCGGCGGCGCGGCGGTGAAGGTATTCGCCCTGGCGCCAGGAGAAAAAGTCGAGTTTTGAGGCGGGCGATCTCCCGCAGCCACACGAAAAAGGGGACAATTCCCCTGCTTCGATATTGGGGGAGAACCCGTGGACCTGCAGACCCTGCTCTTCAGCCACGCCGACGGCGTGGCGACCTTGACTCTCAATCGTCCGCAGCGGCTGAATGCCCTGAACCGGATGATGCTCGAGGAAATCCAGACCGTCCTCGATGAAGTCGAGAATAACGACGCCATCCGCGTGCTGGTGGTGACGGGTGCGGGCAGCGCGTTCTCGTCCGGTTTCGACCTGAAAGAGCAGATGGAAGTCCGGCCCGAAGGCACGGCCACCTGGAGCGCGGTCCTCAAGCGTGATTTCGACGCCACAGTGCGCTTCTGGAACCTGCCAAAGCCGACCATAGCCGCGGTTCACGGCCATTGCCTGGCCGGGGCCTGCGAGCTTGCGCTCTGCTGCGATCTCACCATATGTTCGGACGACGCGGTTTTCGGCGAGCCGGAACTGAAGTTCGGCGCCGGCATCGTCACCATGATCCTGCCCTGGATCGCCGGGCCGAAGCAGGCCAAGGAGATCATATTCATGGGCCGGGACAGCATACCCGCGGACGAGGCGTTGCGCCTCGGCATGGTCAACAAGGTGGTGCCGAACGGCGAGGACCTGAATACCGCTCTGGCCATGGCGCGCCATATCGCTGCCGTGGACCCCGAACTCGTGCGCCAGACCAAACTCGCCATCAACCGCAGCTGCGAAATCATGGGCATGCGCGAGGCGCTGCAGGCGTCGTTGGACATCGACCTCCACATCGAATCCGCGGGCAGTCCGGACAAGAAGACATTCATGGACATCGCGCGCAAGGACGGCCTGCGTGCCGCCATCGCCTGGCGCGATGCGCGCTTTCCGCGCGACGCCAATTAGCGAGCCGTGGCGAGAGAACTCCTGCGCGCGATGGACGCGGCCTGCGCGGCATATCGCGATTCCGTCGCGATCATCGACGCCCGTGGGTCCTATAGCTACGCGCAGTTCTCCGCCGATGCGGACGCGATCGCCGCTGCCCTGCGGGCCGAAGGCGCGGGCAGGGACGAACCGGTGTTGGTCATGGTGTCCAACCGGGCCCGGGACTGGGCCGCATTCCTCGGCGCCTGGCGCGCAGGCTGCGTGGTGGTGCCGATGCATCGCGGCACGGCTCCCCTGGCCCTCGCCGGCATTCTCGCCAGGACCGCGGCGAGATTCGTGATCGACGGCGAACCCGGCAAGGCGCAGCTGCCGGCTGAACCCGCAACCAGCGCGCGCGCGCTCTGCGACGGGCGGCTGATGCTGCTGGAGCGCCCCGCCCCGCCTCCGCGCCCCCTCCTCGCCGACGGCGCGTTCATCATTTTCACCTCGGGTTCCACCGGCCAGCCCAAAGGCGCGGTGGTTTGCCACAAGGCCTGGCAGGGCAAACTCGACGCGATCGACAGCATCCTGAAATTCGACCGCAACGCCCGCACGCTGCTGGTGCTCCAGATCACATTCAGCTTCGGCATCTGGGTATCGTTGCTCTCGATCACCCGCGGCGGCACTCTGTACGTTCATGAAAAATACGACCCGGCGCGTATGATGGCCGCCCTGGACGAGGATGCCATCACCACCCTCGCGCTGGTTCCCACAATGCTGCGTGCATTGCTCGCCCAGTGCGACAGCCCGCAGGTGCAACAACACCTGGCGGCCATCCAGGGAGCGAAACGCCTGCGGCAGCTGCTCACCGGCGGGGAATCCCTGGGTGCTACGCTCCACCAGGCCATGCTCGGGCTGCTGCCCGGCGTCGCGCTCTACGACATCTACGGGCTCACCGAGACTGCCACGTCGGATTTCTTCCTGATGCCCGAAGACCGATCCGACTACCTCGGTTGCATCGGCCGGCCCACGCCCGGCGTGCGCTTTCGCATCGCGGACGAGCATGGCGCACCGGTGCGGGAAGGCGATGCGGGAGAACTGCAGATCCTCACCCCCTTCGTCATGAACGGCTACCTGGACGAGCCCGAACTGACGCAGCAGGCCTTCCACGAAAATTACTTTCGCACCGGCGACATCGCCCGCGCCAGGGGCGACGGCGTGGTGGAATTGGTGGGACGGGCAAAGGAGCTGATTTCACGCGCGGCCAACAAGATTTCGCCGCTGGAAATCGAGCAGGTGTTTCTGCGGCATCCGGCCGTGGCCGAGGCCATGGTGACCGGAGTCCCCGACCCGATGATCGGCGAGCGCATACACATCCTGATCATCGCGCGCAATGCCGATGCGCCCGCGGAGGACGAGTTGCGCGCATGGGCAGCATCATGGCTGGAAAAATTCAAAATGCCGGATGTGTTCCATTTCGGCACTGCGCTTCCGCTGGGCCGCACCGGCAAGGCCGATCGCGGGCGCCTGCGCGAAATCGTTCTGTCCGGCGCCGCGATTTCCTGATGCAGCGGGGCTTCGGGCGATGACTCGCAACCGGGCCAAGCGCCCTTCCCCGTGGGTCCTGCCCGTCATCATCCTGTCGCAATTCGCCGGCACCTCATTGTGGTTTGCCGGCAACGCCGTGCTCCCCGACTTGCAGGCCGCGGGAAGCATACCGCACGGTTCGCTCGGCTACGTCACCTCCGCCGTACAGTTCGGTTTCATCTGCGGCACGCTGATATTCGCTTTTCTGAGCCTGTCCGATCGCTACTCGCCGCGGAAACTGTTTTTTCTCTGCGCGCTGCTGGGGGCCGCGGCCAATCTGATGCTCTATTTGATACCGGCCGGGCTGCTCTCGCTGCTCGTCTTCCGCTTCATGACGGGATTGTTCCTGGCGGGAATCTACCCGGTAGGAATGAAAATCGCGGCGGGCTGGTATCAGCAAGGACTGGGCAACGCCCTGGGTTTTCTCGTCGGCGCCCTGGTGCTGGGGACCGCTTTTCCTCACCTGCTCAAGGCCATGGGGCCGGTCGCGCCCTGGCAGCAGGTGATCGTGGCCACCTCTTTCGCCTCCGCGCTGGGCGGACTGCTGATGTTGGCGCTGGTCCCCGACGGTCCGCACCACACCAGGAGCAGCGGCTTCGACAGCCGGGCGTTGATCGTCATCTTCCAGGCAAGAGCGTTCCGTGCCGCCTCGTTCGGCTATTTCGGCCACATGTGGGAGCTCTACACCTACTGGGCGTTCGTGCCGTTTTTCCTGCAGGCATACGCGACCTTCCATGGCCTGACCGCGGTCAATATCCCGTTCTGGTCGTTCACCATCATTGCCGCCGGCTTCATCGGTTGCGCCGGAGGTGGACTCGTCTCCAGGAAAATCGGCAGCGCGCCGGTGGCGTTCGTGCAACTGACCGTGTCGGGCATATGCTGCCTGCTGTCGCCGCTGGCGTTCCTTGCACCCGTGCCCGCGTTCCTGGCCTTCTTGCTGTTGTGGGGCGTGGCCGTGGTCGGCGATTCACCTCAGTTTTCCGCGCTGACTGCAGGTACCGCGCCGAGACATCTGGTAGGTTCGGCGCTGACCATGGTCAACTGCATCGGTTTTTCGATTACCATCGCCAGCATACAGGCAACCAGCTATCTGTCGGACAAGGTGGACCCGCGTTTTATTTTTCTGGTGCTCGCGATCGGACCGGCATTGGGCCTCGCCGCCCTGCGGCCGCTGGTCGGTTCCGCCGGCACAGCCGCAGGCAAGGTCATTCGGTAAGACAACGGCCGGCAACGGGCCTTTTTTCGAGGAGAGCAGCATGAGCAATCACGTATACAAGCACATCGAACTCACCGGTTCGTCGACCAGCAACATCGAGGACGCCATCGGCACCGCCATCGCCAAGGCTTCCTCGACCCTGCGCAACATCCACTGGTTCGAGGTGATCGAGACACGCGGCCACGTGGAAAACGGGAAGGTGGCCCACTGGCAGGTGACCATCAAGGTGGGTTTCACCCTGGAAGACTGATCCCGCGGCCCCGGCGGGGTCAGTTCTCCATTCCGGCCTCAGCCTCGGGGTTATGGCCGCGGGTGGTGAGCCAGATGCCGCCGAGGATCATCGCCATGCCTGCCACATGGAACAGATGCAGTTGCTCGCCGAGGAACGCGATCGCGAGCAGGCTCGCGAATACCGGCATCAGGTGCATGAACATTCCCGCCTTGTTCGGGCCAACGCGCGAGACCGCGTTGTTCCAGAAAATGTGCCCCAGCACCGACGGAAACACACCGACGTAAGCCAGCCCGGCAATCGCACCGGCCGTCCAGGTGATATGCAGGCCCTGGGCGAGCGACCACAGGTACACCGGCAACATCGCCGCGACGCCGACGATCGCGGTCGCGCCGAGAAATCCGAGCGGGTGCAGGCCCAGCGGCCGCCAGCGCAGACCGACCGTGTACAGCGCCCAGAGCAGCATCGACGCCAGGATCCACAGGTCGCCGACGTTTAGCGACAGCGTCAGGATCACCATCGGGTCGCCGCGGCCGACGATGCTCAGCACCCCGATGAGCGAAATCGCGACCCCCGCCCACTGCGAGGCGCGCAGCCGCTGCCCGAGGAAGGCCCAGGAGATCGCGATGATGATCACCGGCACGAACGAATTCAGGATCGAGCCGCTCACGGCAGTGGTGTACTTGAGGCCCGTATAGGTGGCCAGATTGCCGAAGGTGGTGCCGAGCACCCCGAGCGCGAGCATGACCCGCCACGACCGGCGTATCGCCGGCCAGCCGCGCACGATATGCGGCCAGGCGAAAGGCAGCAGCAATGCGCTCGCGCTCACCCAGCGCCAGAAAGCGAGCGAGTACGAAGGCACGTCGTCGCGCAGCGCCCGCCCGAAGATCCAGTTCAGGGCCCAGAACAGGACCGTGGCCGTGAGCAGCAGGTAGGGTGAGACGCGGGCAAGGGCAGCGGTCTGGCGCAAGGTCCGGTATGGCGGGAGGGAAGCAGCCATTATAGCTTTCGACTATGGCTTAAACTAAGAGGCCATTTCAGAATTACCGAAATGGCCCCTGACTTAGGGGAGTATGAGGGGATGTATCCCCTCATTTTGTAATAAGCTTTAATGGCGTGCGGCGATCCCTACAAAGAAATCGCCCGCGCTTGGCAAGAAGACAGGAGGGACCGATGAGATCGATGCTTGCAGGCATTGTCGCGGCGGTATTTTTGCTCGCGCCGCAATTCGCAAAAGCGGGAGACTATCCGGAAAAACCGATTCGCTTTGTCGTGCCCTATGCCGCGGGCGGCACCACCGACCTGTTGTCGCGCGCGATTGCGCAGAAGCTCTCGGAGGCGGTCGGGCAGCCGGTGGTCCCGGACAATCGCCCGGGGGCAGGCGGCAACGTCGGCGCCGAAATCGTAGCGAAATCGCCGCCGGACGGCTATACCATGCTGATGGCCCCGGTGAGCCCGATGGCGATCAACGTCACCCTTTACGGCGACAAGATGTCGTTCAATCCGGAGAAAGATTTCGCGCCGGTCACGCTGGTGGCGAAAGTCCCGCTAGTGCTGGTGGTGCACCCGTCGGTCCCAGTCAAGACGCTGCCGGAACTGATCGCACTGGCGAAGGCCAAGCCGGGACAGCTCAACTACGGCTCGGCGGGCAACGGCAGTTCGAACCATCTGGTGGGCGAAATGTTCAAGACTGCCGCGGGCATCGACCTGGTTCACATCCCCTACCGCGGCGGCGGGCCGGGCATGATGGCGCTGGTGGCCGGGCAGATCGACATGCTGGTCGGCCAGGTGCCGACGGTGACGCCGATGGTAAATGCGGGCCGCCTGCGCGCGATCGCGGTTTCGGGCGCGAAGCGCTCACCTGCCCTGCCCGAGGTGCCGACAATGGCCGAATCGGGCCTGCCGGGATTCGATGCGACGGCCTGGTATTCCATCGTCGTTCCCGCCGGAACGCCGAAGACTATCATTGCCCGTCTGAATGCGGAACTAGTGAAAATCCTCAAGTCCCCGGACATACGCGAGCGTCTGATCAGCGAGGGCGCCGATGTCGAGACCAGCACGCCGGAAGAACTCGCCGCCTTCATACACGCCGAGATTCCGAAGTGGGCAAAGGCGGTCAAGGATTCCGGCAGCAAGCTCGACTAGCCGGACACGGAGCGTCGACGGACAACGTCAGCCGCGCGGCAAGATTTGCCGCGGTTTCGCGGATCGAGAGGCCGCCGCGCTGCAGGGTGGTGAGAACTTCGAGGCGGTTAAGCCCGAGGGTATGAAAACACAGGGGAGCGCAATCAGCAGCCGCTGGTGATGGGAGGCCCGACGCGCGCCGGTATCAGAGTAGTACCGATGACGGTAGCCGCGATGTAGGAGAACGCGCAGCTGTTCGCCGTCGGCGCATTGGCCACGGTGATCGTCGTGCTCCCGCCCAAGCCGGCCGCCACGCCACCGACGATGCTGTAATCGGAAGTCAAGCCGGCCGCTACGTAGATGCCCGACAGATATGAGGCAGCCGGCCACGCCTGGGGATAGCCTCCGACCATCGCGATCGAAACCCCGTCCAGGGTAATGCCCACGTTGGAGGCCAAGCCGAGGGATGTTTGCTCGGCGTATGCAATATTCAGGGCGGTCGTAACTGCGCCCAGCGCCCCGCTAAGGATGGCAGCTCTGGCGCCGCTCTGGATGCCCATGAACTTGGGCAGGGCCGTTGCGGCCAGAATACCCAGGATCACGATCACCACGATCAATTCGATCAAGGTGAAGCCCGATTGTCTTTTGAACATGTGACACTCCTATTTTTCTGAATAACATTCGAAGAATAATGCATAGCCAGTTATCCAACAACATAATTTGACACGGCTTTGCAACACTTGGAAAGCGCGATTTCGATCCAGCCCGATGCCCGCTCAACGCGGGCTGGGCCGCATGAAGAACGCGGCGAGCAAGGCAACCGCAAACAGACCGGCCAGCGCCACGAAAGTCTCGTCGTAGCCCTTCGCAACCGCGGCCTGCCGGGCCGATTCGCCCGCCGCCCTGGCGAGGTTCGAATTGATGCGCGCCTCGAGGAAAATCCCGATCACGCTGATGCCGATCGCGCCGCCGAGCTGGCGCGAGAAATTGAAAATGCTCGAGGCCTGGTTGATCCGGTTCTGCTCTATGCCTTTGAGCGCGCCGAGATTGAGCGCCGGCATGATCATTCCCAGCCCGACGCGGCCGAGCGCGATCCAGGCCGCGAGCGCGAGGAAAGTGGTTGCAGGCGAGGCCAGGGAAAGCAGCGCCAGGGAAGCGCCGAAAAGCGCCAGTCCACCCATGGTGATCCAGCGCGGTTGGTAACGGTCGGACAGGTGGCCGGCGACCGGGATGGTCAGCGCAAGCAGCAGGCCTGCCGGCATCAGCAACAGGCCGGCGCGCGTCGGCGAATATTGCTGCACGTTCTGCACGAACACCGGCAGCAAATAGGTCGAACCGAACAGCCCCATGCCGTAGGTGAATGCGACCAGCGAGCCGAGCGCGAACTGGCGCCGGCGGAACAGGCGCGGATCGAGCAGCGGGTGGGCGATGCGCGCCTGGCGCCACAGGAACAGCGCCGCGAGCATCGCGGCGAGCGCGAGGAAGGTCAGCGTCGCCGGGTGCCGCAGCCCGTGATCGTGCAGGTCCACCAGACCGTTCAGCATGCAAGGCATCGCCGCCGCGATCAGTACGAAGCCCAGCCAGTCGAACGGCGGCCGCTCCGCCGGCTGGATGACAGGCAGCAGGCGCAGGGCCAGTGCGATTCCGCCCAGGCAGAATGGCAGCGACAGGAAGAAAATGGCGCGCCAGCTGAATGCGTCCATCAGCATGCCGCCTAGCGTCGGTCCCAGCGCCGGCGCGAGCACCACGCCAAAGCCGAAGATGCCGATGGCGCGGCCGAGCTGATCCGGCGGGAAGGCACGGTAGATGAGGATGCCGGCGAGCGGCTGCATCAGCCCGGCGGCGGCCCCCTGCACGATGCGCATGGCGAGCAGCAATTCGAACTGGCCGGCCAGGCCGCCGACGACGCTGCTGGCAAGAAGCAGGGCGAGAGCCGCCATGTAAGTATTGCGGAAGCTGTAGCGCGCGACGGCCCAGTGGGTGAGCAGCATCGATACGGTAAATGCGGCCATGAAGCCGGCGGAGAGCCATTGGGCGCGCTCCTGCCCCACGGCGAAGGCGCGCATCAGCCCGGGTATCGCGACGTTGATGGTCGTCGAAGACAGCAGCGCGGCGACGGTGCCGACCATCACGGTGCTGAGCGCGTACCATTTGAAGCGCGGGCCGTGGCGCCCGCGCAGATGTTCGATGCTGGGACGCAGGCTTGGCGCGATGGATTTGAGTCTGCCCATCGAGCTATTGTAAGCGCGACTGTCCTTGCATCAAGTGCAATCCGCGCTGGCGCGTATCGTCTCGGGTCGACGACAGCGCGTCCTGCCGCCTAATCGCGATTCCATTCTTGTGCGCAGGAAGCGACCGGCGCTCCGGCCGACCCTTTCGCCGCAGCGTTGATATTGACGCGGCAGCTAAGCTAAACTGAACCGTGCCCCTGAAGTCATCCGATTCGATCGTGAAGCTGAACTTGTCCATCGCTGTTGCCGCGCCGGTGCCCGTTTCACGGCCCTCCGGCAGCCTCGCGCGC
>Ga0182021_10009855_pt1 | contig 11329 bp, 9 predicted proteins | sample 612E3MmetaG_FD_120493 | JGI IMG/M metagenome (GOLD analysis project Ga0182021, IMG submission 120493) | Permafrost microbial communities from Stordalen Mire, Sweden - 612E3M metaG (Illumina Assembly) | ecosystem: Environmental > Terrestrial > Soil > Wetlands > Permafrost | place: Sweden...
CTGCCCTCGTGGCGACCAAGGCCGCGGCAAGGACGGCGTCGGGCCCCTCTTGGGCGGGCGTGGGCACCTGGCGATGGTTGTGGAGTTGGCCGTGTAGGTGGCGGCTTCGGTTGCGTCCTGCGAGTTCGCCGGGATGAACAGCGTGCTCGCGGTCAGCTGGGTTGTGCCGTCCAGACTGCTATTCGCGACTGGGATCGACGCGACGCCCCACTGCAAGTTCAGAGCAGTCTTGGGGATCGACACAGCCTGCCATTCACCTTCAATGACCATCGCCACCTTGCCTGTGTAGAACGGATCCTGGGGGGACACGTACTGCCCCCAGCCAGCAGCGAACTTCGCGACTTTGGCGACCCCGTACTTGTTTGAGATGTTGTCCTGCCAGAACTTCAACGCGTCCAGGTTGCCCTGTTCGGACGGGGTCGGGGTTGGTGCTGAAGCGTTGGATCCGTCCCACGTGCCGTCAGATGCGTATCCCAAAGTGCTCAGACTGGCCGAGAGGTCAGGGTTGCCGAGGCCGAACTGTGTGATATTGCCTGAGGCGTCAACCTTCGTGAGTTTTGCGATGGCCGTGGCCAGCTCGGCGATGGTCTTCGGTGGAGTGACTCCAGCCTCTTGCAGAAACTTCTTGTTGTAGACCAACTGCATGGTGTGCAGAGCGACCGGGAGCGCGTAGATCTTGCCTTGGTACTTCATCTGGTTCATGGCCGCCGGGACGAAGTCGGAGGTGTCGACACCCGCGGTCTTCAGCAGGTCGTCCAGTGGTGCCAGCATACCCTTTGAGGCCCAAGATCCCACGTTGTTACCGAAGTTGTCCGAGACATCGAACGAGCCAGAGCTGCTGGACATTGAGGCCAGTTGCTTCTGCATGTCCGGGTTGGAGACGGTCGATGACCTACGGCGCCGGATCTGCCGTCGCCGTAAGCCTCACTGGCTAAGGGACGACCAATGTCGGCGTGAGCGTCGGCCACGTGCCGGCTGCCGTGAGCGCCTTCACCTGGTCGAACGACTCGCGCATGGTCTGGGAGAGCTTGCGGCTCCGTGGTCCGCTTACGCAGCGTCCAACGCCACCCGCAGGACGGCGATACCCACCTCAGCGGCCAAGCTCGCGTCTCGTGACGCTCGCCCAACATCGTCGCCGCGGCGACGAGTGCGACCCACACGGCCTCGCGGCGGTCGCAAGTCGGTGGCTGGGTGTGTTGTTCGTTGCGTTCGCCATTCGTGCCATCGTCGTGGCCCAAGTGGTGGCCGGGGCTGACCGCAGCAAGAATCGGCACCGTCGAGATTTGTCGCCAGCCTGACTCTCGCCACGATGCTGTTGCTCACCTAAACCGGTTCAACGTGGTCGTTTAGCCGGTTGTCCACTGCGAATATCTTGGGATCTTCTCCGCGCTCATCGCGCCATAGAAGGGGTGAGATACTTCATACAATCGCCCTCGCGGCCTGAGCGCCACCAACCCGGGGGCATTCAAAGCCGGGCAGGCCCGTTCGCTGTTGGTGGTCTTCGGGTGACGGGCGACTACGGCGTCTCGGGCTTATCCGACCAGCGCTCGCGCAGCAGATAGGCGACCGCCTTCGGCTCGCGCTCGCGGGTGAAGACACCTTTTCGGTTTCCGATCACCCGGTTGGAGCCCTGCATTGTGGCGAAGTCGGCGAAGTTCCAGTCGTGCTCCCCTACAACATGCTTAGTGCGGGCGAAGACGTCGAGGTATGTCGAGACCAGTTGTTGCTGGAACTCTTCGCTCCACATCTGGGCCGGCAGCGAATGCAGCCCCGCCACAGCATCGGCACCAAATTCGGTGATCACGATCGGCTTGTTGTAGCGGTTTGCCCACAGCCGGAGTTCGTCTTCAAGTCTGTGCTCGGCGGTGATGAGATCGCCGGAGTCTACGTACCAGCCGAAGTAGCGGTTGAGGAGTATGACGTCGAACAGGTCCGTGACCTGGTCGGTGTGGGGGGTCGCGAGGGCTACGTTGGCGAAGCCCACCGGGCGAGTATCGTCCAGATCTCGGACAAGCTGGGCGAGCGCGGTGAAGTACGGTCTTGAGGCGGGCTCGGTGGTGTCGGGCTCGTTGGCAACCGACCACATGACAACACAGGGGTGGTTCTTGTCGCGGGCGATCAGCTCGCGGATCGCGCCAAGGTGCGTCTCCAAGGTGGTGTCATCGACTGCGCCCGGCCGAAACGTTCGCGTGTCTTCTACCAATACGCGCTCGGAGTTTAAGGCCAGATTCAGCCCGACAGCGGCCGTTTCGTCGATCACCAGGAAGCCAAGCCGGTCCGCGAGATCCAGGACCTCCTCGGCGTACGGATAGTGCGACGTCCGGAACGAGTTGGCACCAATCCAGCGCAGCAACGCGAAGTCACGCGTCATTCGGACGTCGTCGTGCCCCTTGCCGCGCCACGCTGCGTCTTCGTGCATGCCGAACCCACGTAGGTAAACTGGTTCGTCATTGAGCAGGAGCCGTGCACCGTCGACACGGATCGTGCGTATGCCCACGGGTAGCGAGTACAGGTCGACGTCGGCGCCCGATTCGTGCCGCACCTCGAGGGTATACAGGTACGGGTTGTCGGGCGACCATGGCTGCGCGCCCTCTACTGTGAGCGACCCGATGGCGCCCGACGACGCAGCAACGGTGGCTCCGGTGGCGTCGCGCAGGACCACGGCCGTATGACCGGGCCCAGGATCGGTTATGTCTGGGTCCGCGCCCGCGATTTCGGCCTCGTAATGGACGATGCCGCGGCCGGTCTCCAGGTCCGTGCGCACCGTGATGTCTGCGATGTACCGGCCGGGTGTGGATAGAAGCCACACCGTCCGCGAGAGTCCGGCATAGTTAAAGAAGTCGTGGAAGTAGCTCTGTTGACGCCGGCCGTCGTCGTTGACGTGGACGATCCCCGGGGGGATGCTGTGCATGGTGAGCCGGTTGTCAACGCGCACGGTGATCCGAATCGATTCCAGGCCCCTCACAAGGTCTGAGATGTCGAACTCGAACGGCGTGTACCCGCCCTCGTGGGTGCCGACCCTGGTGTGATTGACCCACACCTCGGCCCGGTGGGTGGCCGCATCGAAGCGCAGCACGGTGCGCCGACCAGGTGCAGCCGCGGCAACCACGACCCGGGTCTGGTACCACACGTCGCCCACATGCTCCCTTTCGCTGCGGTCGACGACGAGGTCGTTGTAGCTGGCCGGCACCGGCATCGGGCGCGAAGCCGGCAGCGTGTCGCGCCACCAGTGCTCGATCAACCCCTGCGAGTCCGGGTCGAACGTGAAGTCCCAGAGTCCGTCAAGTTTGCGGGCGCTGCGCGAGGTAGTCCAGCGGGGGGCGAGCATTGCCGTCCTTTCGTAGGGGCACATGTGGTTCGGCGTGACAGTGGGCTAAGCAGCAGGCGCAGCCTCGGCGCGCTGTCATCCCGGGTGGGCGGCCCGGTTCCGGTCAATTAGGTCTCGGTAAGTCTTACCGCTCAGCTTGAGGACTCGGCGCTGCGTGGCGTAGTCGACGTAGGCGAGGCCGAAGCGTGGCCGGTAGCCGTATGCCCACTCGAAGGTGTCGAGCGGGGTCCAGGCAAAATACCCCCTGGACCGGCGCTCCTTGTAGGACGGCGTCGGACACCGCGTCGACGTGGTCGAGCAGGTGGTCAAGGCGACGGCCAGGGGCCAGGCGGAGACCGACGTGTCTCACTTGACCGCTCCGGCGGTCATGCCAGCGACCATGAAGCGCTGGCACAGCAGGAAAGCGATGACGATCGGCACGCTCACGGTGAGCGCGGCTGCCATGATCTGGTTCCAGTACACGTTGTTCTGCGTGGCGTATCCGCGCAGGCCGACAGCAAGAGTTCGAGTCGTGTCATTTGTCATCACGGACGCGAAGAGGACCTCGCCCCAGGCGGTGATGAAGGCGTAGATGGCGACTGCCACGATGCCCGGAATCGCAGCCGGCACGACGACCCGAAAGAGCGCACCGAGGGGGCCGTTGCCGTCGACCAACGCCGCCTCGTCTAGCTCACGCGGGATCGAGTCGATGTACCCGATGAGCATCCAGATGGCGAAGGGCAGGGTGAACGTCAAGTAGGTGAGGATCAGACCCAGGCGGCTGCCGTAGAGGTTGACACCGGTCACGTTGCTGATGTTCACAAACATGACGAAGAGCGGTAGCAGGAAGAGGATGCCGGGGAACATCTGCGTCGACAGTACGACCACGGTGAAAGTTTGCCGGCCGCGGAAACGGTACCGGCTGATCGAGTAGGCAGCCAGGAGGGCGATGAACACCGACGCCAGCGATGAGGCGGTGGCGACCACGAGGCTGTTGACGAAGTAACGGGCAAGCGGAATCGTCGTCCACATATCGCGAAACGGCGCGAGCGTGAAATGCGACGGCCACCACGTGAAGGTGCCTTGAACGTCCTGCAACGGTTTCACGGCCGAACTGACCATGACGTAGACGGGGACGAGCGTGAAGACCGCGAGTACGGATAGACCTACCCGCCTGGTCCATCGGAACCAGTTCGGCTCATGCATTGTCGGTTCTCCTGTTCACGAAGATGAGGTAAAGACCCGTCACGACCAGCAGGAACAGCAGCAGCAACACCGACATCGCCGATCCTTCACCGAAGTTCCACGTGCCGAAAGTGCTGTTGTAGATGTGGATCGAGATCAAATCCGCCTGCGCCGGCGTGGTGTCACCGAACAAGATGTACGGCGTGGTGAAGTCGTTGAAGGTCCACAGGAACAGCACCAGCACCAGCACCCGGTTGACCGGTGCCAGCATCGGCAGCGTCACCCGACGGAGCTGTGTCACGATTCCGGCACCGTCGAGCGCCGCCGCTTCGTACAGGTCGGCTGGGATGCTCTGCATACCGGCCGTCATCATCAGAAATGCGAACGGCCAGGTGCGCCAGATGACCACCAGCGTGATCGTGACGAAGCTATTTCCCCCAATGAGCCAGAAGGGATTGCTCTGGGCCAGATGCAGCTGGTTGACCAGCACGTGGTTGATGACACCGGTGTCGCGCTGCGCCATGAAGTTCCAGGTAATAACCGAGGCGAAGATCGGCAGGGCAAACGGTACGAGAAGGACCGTGCGCACGAACCCTCTGCCGCGGAATGGCCGCTGCGTCAGGACGGCCGCTACCAACGCCAGGAACAATGAGCACACCAACACGAGCACGGTGTAGGCAATCGTGACTTCAAACGAGTGGAGCAGTGCCTGACCCGCGGGCTCGTTAAAGTTCAAGGCAAGGCGGTAGTTATCCAGGCCTGCGAACGGAGCCTGCCGCCAGTTGGCCACGTAGAGCTGCGTCAGCTTGAAAAAGCTGATCGCCACCCCGACGAGCATCGGGATGATGTGGATCAGCAGCTCCATCACGACCGCCGGTATCAGCAGCACGTACGGCAACCACTGGCGGCGCTTTCGGCGCCGAACGGAGTTCACCAGTGCCTGCCCACGCGGCACCTTTGCCTTGACGACGTCGACCACGTGTACCTCTCTGGCGGCGCGGTGGGTCGTCGCAACTGACCGCCGCGCCGCATTCGTTTCGGACTTTCTCGCCTTAGTTCGTGACCTGCTGTTGTGCAGCGGCCAGCGCAGTGCTGATTTGGCTACTGGTCACGGTCTTGCCTGTCGCGGCGTTCGCAAACAGGGTGGCCATCGCGGTTCCGACCAGCTTTTCGAACTGGCTCTCGCCGGCAACCTGGGGCATCGGCGCCGCACTGTGGCTCAGCACGTCCTTAATCACCTGCACGTTGGGTGTCTGAAACGCGGGGTCGCTGTAGGCATCGGTGACCGACGGCAGCGAACCATAGGCCTTGTTCAGGATCTGCTCCTCGGGCGTACTGGTCATGAACTTCACGAACTTGATCGCGGCGTCCTTGTTCTTGGTGTTCTTGAAGATCCCAAGGTTGATGCCTGCCACCATGCTCGTCACGGGGCGTCCACCCGCGGGGAGCGTCGCTGGCAGTGGGACGGGAGCGACGCCGATGTCGCCAGGATTCATACCAAACTGCAGAACCGAGCCCTGGGCCGCCTGCCAGAAGACCATTGAGGTCGTACCCGTCGCGAAATCCTTCAGCGCTTCCGTGCCGTTTGAGTACTGGGCGTCGCTCGGGTTCACGATCTTGTCGGTTTGCATGAAGTCGATGTACTGCTTGATCGCGGCAACGTTCTGCGGCGTATTGAACGTCGCCTTCCCAGCGGAGTCGAAAAACGACCCGCCCTGCTGCTGGCTCAACATGAAGGCGCTGTGAATGTTCTCGGTAACGCTTCCTGCCTCCAGCGACAACGCCCAATGGTGCGCCGTCGTGAGCTTCTTGGCGTCGACCACGAACTCGTCCCAGGTCTTCGGCGGGCTGCTGATGCCCGCGGCCTTGAACTGACTCTTGTTGTAGTACAAGCCGTAAGCGATGCTGTAGAGCGGGACGGCCACCGGGGGTTGACCAGCGACGCCGGTAGCCGACATGGCGCCGGTGAGGAACCGCGACTTGCCGCCGATCGCGGTCAACGTTGCGTTGTCAAATGGGAGAAACGCTCCCGTCGCCTGGATCGACGACGACCAGGTGTTGCCGATATTGACGACGTCAGGCCCCTTTCCCGAGGTGGTCGCCGCGAGGACCTGGTTCAGCAGGTCTGACCAAGGCACAACCTCGAGGTTGACCTTGATGCCGGTCTGCTTGGTGAACTTTTGGAGTTCCGGCGCGAGCACCTGCTTGTCATTGTTCAGGCTGGTGCCCTGGTTGCTCGCCCAGTAGGTCAGGGTTGCACCGGCGTTCGGGCTGCTCGAGCCCGTCGTGGCGCCCCCACCGCCACACGCAGCGAGCGGCAGCACGATCAGCCCGGCAAACGCAGCAGTCGCAATCTTGTTCAGTCGCACGATCTGTCCTTTCGGTTCAAAAGCCGGGCGAGTGTGCGCCAAAGAAGCGAACGCGCAGGCGACAAGTGCCTGGCAGTCCCGGACCTCCTACACACCTTCCTCTAAGTTGTGTACTTATGTCAAGATTTGGCTAGCATCGCCCATGCGAAGGGCGGTTGGGTCATCATGAGGGGCCGGTTTCGACTTGCTCTCGGCTGCCGGGGGAGCTTGAGCGGCGGCCGCAGCGAGGCGACGGGGGCCCTTTTGCCGTGCTCATAGACGTCGCTTCCACCGCAGCATGCTCGGGCGGGTTACCTCCGGGTCGTTCCGCGTGTTCGCGTAGAATGCAGCGATAGGTGTCGATGACATCTTGATTGTTCACGCGGAGGCAGTTGGGCGCGTCTGGAATGACTGTCTTGTGTTCGTTCACGGTCGAAAGTATTCTGCGAAGCACGACCGTATTGGAGTCGTTCGACGGACAAGACGAGGTACAAGTGACCAGGGGCAGGGCCATCAACGTCCGTGACCTACGCAAGCGCAACCGCGCCCAAGCGTTGGCGGCCGTCTACCACAACGGCCCGATGACCCGACAAGAGATCGGCGAGGCGACCGGAGTCAGCCCGGCCACCGTGAGCAACCTGGTGGGCGATCTGCTGGACCAAGGCGTGATCGTCGAGGCCGGTGCAGAAGATTCCAATGGCGGTCGCCCGCGCGCGCTGCTACGCGTCAAGCCCGAATACCGGTACGTCGTCGGCGTCGACGTCGGCGAGACCGCCATTCTCGTCGAACTCTTCGACCTCGACATGCATGTCCGAGCTTCGCATTCCATCACCCCGACACCAGGGCGGCTCGATCCCGAGACAACGGCCGAGTATGTGTTGGAAGGGCTAGACCGCGTCGTTACGTACTCCAGGATCCCTCCGGAAGAGATTCTCGGAGTCGGAGTCGGCGTGCCCGGGCTGGTCGTCCACGGCGACGACGCGATCGTTCACGCACAGACCATCGGGTGGGATGGGGTGCCCTTCGGTAAAATGCTGCGACGTGGCACCAGCTTGCCGCTGTTTGTCGAGAACGGAGCCAAGACCTTCGGACAAGCAGAGAAGTGGTTTGGGGCGGCAAGGGACGCGGAGAACGCGATTATCGTGCTGCTCGGCACGGGCACCGGCACAAGTATCTTTGCCCAAGGTGAGTTGTACCGCGGCGCGTCCAGTAGCGCGGGCGAGTGGGGACACACCACAGTAATGGTCAACGGACGGACCTGTCGTTGCGGCGCCAAGGGATGTCTCGAGGCGTATGTTGGCGGTTGGGCGATCGTCGCTCGCTACGATAAATTGCGCCGGCGAACACCTTCCGGCAGCGACACTGACCTCGTCGCACGCCTAACCGTCATCGCGGAAGCGCCCAGTGGCGACCAGGCCGCCGCCGAGGTCCTGCAGGAAACAGCAACGTATCTCGGTGCCGGCATTGCCAACCTCATCAACTTGTTCAACCCCGAGCGAATCGTCGTCGGCGGGTGGATCAATGAGATTCTCGGGGACAGGCTCTTGCCGGCGATCCGTGAAGTCGCGTCTCTACAAGCGTTACGGATGCCCTTCAGCGTCGTCTCGATCGTTCCGGCTCAACTCGGGCGCGACGCTGTAGCGCTCGGTGCGGCGACTCTTCCAGTCAATGACTTCCTGGCGTCGGGCGCCGTTCCGCCGCCGCGAAAGACGACGTGGCGCGCCATGCGGCCACCCATCCGCGCTGCCAGAAACGGCAGCTAAGCCTCGATCCGTCGAGGAGCTTGAGCCGTACGGGTTCGTTGCCGTTATTGGGCGGGTCTTGCGGCTGCGATTAGTCGATCGAAAGTCGCGTTGAGACCCCATCGACCACTTGCTGTTCCGGATTCGAGTCAAACCAGTGAAGGATCTAGCGAACGCCGAGTGATCCCAAGTCGTTCCGCACTGGCTCATCCCTGATGACGCACACGATGTCGTGTTCTTTCGCAGGCACCCAGCCGACGATCCCGCTCAGAGCACGCCCGGTCGGGAAGCGTTGGAGTCGTACCCGGCCAAGGTTCGCGCGACCATGCGTGCCGTTCTTGTTGCAGTGGCCCTGGGTGCCAGGGTGACATGACCGGTTGGTTCGAGGTCCGGGTCGATGGCCCGAAGCGTCACCACTACCGGTTGTTCTTCCGCCTCGACTACCAAGCCAAGAACGCATCCAAGCCGCTGTTGGTGATAATCGCCGGGCTGGAGAAGCCGTTCCGCACGGTGCTCAGCGACGGACCCCCTCGTTGCGAACTCGGGGCATGATGGTCGACCAGGCTTGTCTAAGCACGGATCTGGGCGTTCGAAGCCAAGGAAGCCCTGTCGAAGTCACTGGCGTTGCTGTACTGAACTGCTGTACTTCTCGGGCCTTGCGAACTAAGGAGCCCTAACTATCGTGTACCGCACGGGCCGACGACTGGACTTCGAGGTCCAGCCCTGGCGCCGTGAAACCCATTGTCCGTCATGTGCTGCAGCACCTCTCATAGGAGCAGTTGACCCTCCTTGTTCTCGCGCCACTCGAAAGCGCGGGGAAGCTGCGCCCAGGACGGGTGGAGCCTCACACGTGTGACGGCAGTCGTGCTCCTCCACACCGGTCGGCTGGCGGCCTGCTACCCGGAGCGGTGCAGGGCACGCTATTGCAAGGTCGCGAAGATGGCTCGTTGGCCGCCTCCTTACGACCGCGGCCAGGTCCAGACAACTCTGGCCGCGCCCCGATGACGGTGCGCTTGACTGGCGAAGCTCTGGGCGACGAACCGGGTCACGCCGGCTACCTTCGCTGCGGCGAGCAGCGCGTCGGTTCCCTGCGTACGCAGCTGGTTGGTCGGCGCGAAGGTGCGGTCGAGGTTGCGGCCGAATCCGGCACCGGACAGCGCCGTGACCTGGTGGATGATCGCATTAGGTGCGGCCGCGATCACTGCGTCGCGGACGGCGATCGTGTCGAGCAAGTCGAGGCGCACCGGCTGCGCACCCAGTCGAACCAGGTTGGCGTCCTTGCCGGGGGTGTGGAAGGTGCCGATCACCTCGTGCCCCCGCTCGATCAGCGGGGTGACAAGTCGGCTGCCCAGGGCACCGGTGGCGCCGGCCAGGAATACTCGCATTGGGCTCTCCTCGCGATCGTCGGTCACGATCGATCCCCGGGCGGGGTCATTGGTATGACACCGGTCGAGGAAGGGTTGTGACATGGACAGCGACAGCGCAAAGAGCTGCGAGTCGGGCAGGGACGCCCCCCACGACGCGAGTTGGCTCGACTCGCGCTTCGAGGACCATCGCGATCACCTACGAGCTGCGGCGTACCGGATGCTTGGGTCACTGGCTGAAGCGGACGACGCGGTGCAGGACACCTGGCTGCGCGTCCACCTGGCCGGCGGCGACGACGTGGACAACATCGGCGGGTGGCTGACGACCGTACTCGCCCGCGTCTGTCTGAACATGCTGCGCTCACGCGCCCGCCGTCGCGAGGAACCTCTCGAGTTTCACGTCCCTGACCCGGTCGTGCTCGCCGAGGGTCAGCACTCGCCAGGACGAGCGCCGCGCTGCTAGCCGACTCGATCGGCCTGGCGCTGCTCGTGGTCCTCGACACGCTCACCCCACCGGAACGGCTCGCCTTCGTGATGCACGATCTGTTCGACCTGCCCTACGAACAGATCGCGAGCATGGTCGACCGCACGCCGCTGGCAACCCGGCAACTCGCGAGCCGGGCGCGGCGGCGCGTGCACGACGCTCCATTGCCAGCGCCGGACCGCTATCGATCGCAGGAGCGACGCGTCCTCGACGCTTTCTTCACCGCGGCCCGCGACGGTGACCTCGCGACCCTGGCCGCTGTCCTCGACCCCGACGCCGTGCTGCGTATCGATGCTGGATCAACGCGCCCCAGCGTCAACGTCGCACTTCGCGGGGCCGAGGCCGTCGCAGCCCAGACCGTCCGGGGGCTCGCCTCGGCGCTGCGACAACCCGCAGTCGAACTGCACCCTGCCCGCGTCAACGGCAGCCCAGGCGTCGTCGCCACCGCCCAAGGCCGACCCATCAGCATCATCGGCTTCACGTTCGCCGGCGGCCGCATCACAGAGATCGACGCCATCGCCGACCCGCGACGCGTGCAGAGCCTGGCCGAAGCGGTTATCAGCGGCGCACAGTGATCAGGCCTGACCCGCTCCGGTGAGGGAACGGCCAGCGGAGCAGGCGCCCCCGCTCACCACCGCCTGAATTCGCCGAACGTCATACGAGAACGTCGCAGGTCAAGGCGTTACCGCCAGAGGTAATCTCCGTAAGCCCCGACCGGACAGGATTCCCGCTCGCGCGTCTTACGGCACACCGCAAGTCAGCCTGCTGGGTGCTTCGTCGACTGGATGGTCCAACGACAAACTTGCGCTATCAGTCGAGAGGTCTCCGCTCGAAAAGGGACCGACACCACCGACGACCAATCGCGACAGTGTCACCTTCCACCGCGATTACATACCCCC
>Ga0182021_10009856_pt1 | contig 11329 bp, 10 predicted proteins | sample 612E3MmetaG_FD_120493 | JGI IMG/M metagenome (GOLD analysis project Ga0182021, IMG submission 120493) | Permafrost microbial communities from Stordalen Mire, Sweden - 612E3M metaG (Illumina Assembly) | ecosystem: Environmental > Terrestrial > Soil > Wetlands > Permafrost | place: Sweden...
AGAAGAAGCGGCGAGTGGCGTTTTCATTGGGCTCGGTGTTTTCAAGCCTTCTGACGCCTTCGCCGCTTCTTTGTTCAATCCAACTATGAATTTTCCGGGTTAGCATGTTTGGCGTCTTTAGCGGGCCGAGTTTCGGTGCCAAGGAAATGCGCGAAATAGATTGCGTAGCGGGCGGGATTCCCGGAACATCCTGACCGCATATTCTTATGTCAAATCCATCAGATAGAGACTCGGCTAAATACACCCGGCGGACTTTTCTCAAATCCAGCACAGTGATAGTCGCTGGGTTGTCGGTCGCCGACTACGGCTTTGCCGCGTCCCAAGCGGAAACGCTGGCGATGTCGGGCGGCGAAAAGGCGGTCAACTTTCCCAAAGACCAGTTTGCGGCGCTGACCAAGTGGCCGCGCTACGGTGACGCCGAGAAACAGGCCATAGGCGCCCTGCTCGATAATAACAAGTTCTATGACGAGCTGCCGGCGTTTGAGAAAGAGTGGCAGGCTTACACCAAGTCGCCGTTCGTGAAGAACCACATCAACGGCACCAGCGCGCTGACGAGCATGTACTTCGCGCTCGACCTGCCGCCCGGCAGCGAAATCATGGTGCCGTCCTACACCTTCTTCGCCACCTGCCTGGCGATGCGCTTTTTCGGCTGCGTGCCCATCTTTATTGATATTGACCCGAAAACAGCCACGTTCGACCTGGAGGACGCCAAGCGCAAGCTGACACCCCAGACGCGCGCGGTCGTACCGATGCACTCGTGGGGGTTGCCGTGCCAGATGGACCTGATCAGCGAATGGGCCAAGGAAAAGGGCCTGATCGTACTCGAAGACGCCGCGCATGCGCACGGCGCTTCGATGCAGGGCAAGAAAATGGGCACTTGGGGCATGATGGGCATTTATAGTTTCCAGGCCTCCAAAGTGATGCCGTCCATCGAGGGCGGCATGGGGATGTACCAGACGCGCGAGTATTTTGAGCGCGCCGCCGCTTTCGGCGAATACAATGATCCGGCCAAGTTCCCGAAGGACAGCCCCGTGCACGCCTACGAAGGCACCGGGTTCGGCCAGAAATACCGGATGCACCCGCTGGCCGCCGCCCTGGCCCGTCAGCAGCTCAAAAGACTGGACCAGTTGAACGAGTTGGTGAACCAGAACGTGCGGGCCATGAACGATCGCCTGACCAAGCTGGAGGGCATCACCGAGCCGCTCTGCCGGCCAGACCAGAAACGGGTCTATTACAACCGCAACATGCTGTTGATGGACTTCACGAAACTCGGCTTCTCACGCGATGCGCTGGTCAAAGCCCTCAAGGCCGAAGGGGTGGATGTGAACTTCTGGGACTACCCCGAGCAGCATAAGCTGAAAATCTATGCCGAGGCCAAGTGGTTCCATCATGCGCCGCAGATTCCCGCGACGATGCCCGGCAACGCCTACATTAACGCCAATCACATCTTCCTGCCGCTGTTCTACGGAGAAGAGCCTGACCTCACGAACCAGTACGTCAAGGCCTTCGAGAAGGTGTGGGCCCATCGCGCGGAGTTGGCCAAGGCCTAGTACAATTGAATGGGGCGAGGGGTGCCGCGGTGCGCTCCCCGCGCCAAAGCATTGTATTCCAATGGATTACGTTGCGGGCGTCCGCCAGACTCCCCAGCCGGCCTGATAAGGGGGCGGAGGAAGTAGCCCCGCATTCCTCCCCGGAGTATTGGCTCGCGACGGTGGTTCAACGGTAGTGCAACGGTATTGCAACGGAACCACTACGGTATCACTCCCATGGGCACCGCGATGCCCATGGGAGTGATACCGGTGCAATACCGTTGCAATACCGTTGGTACACGCTCGAACTACCGTCAGATCACCTTCGTAGTGGAGACAACGGGAAGAGAATTCCCCGAAACAGCCTGTTCGCGCATTGGACCCCTGAACCGAAGGACGAGAACATCCAACACCCAACAACCAACATCGAACATCCAGTGCCCGCTATTTCCGCAGTCATTGGATGTTGGGTGTCGGATTCCCCGTGAGATTTGGGCTCGCGGGGACGCTCGCCCTCCCGAGCTCCCGAAGCCGGGCGGGGAGCATTCCCGGCCCCTTCCCGTCTAACCGCGTATGAAACGCTGGACATGGTTGACGATTTTGCTCGGTTTGGTTTGCACGGTTACGCCCGCGTTCGCGGATGGCATGATCATTATTGAAGACCCGCATTGGTGGCCTGGGCCAATCCCGCCCCATCCCATCCCCCCAAGGCCACCCCGACCGTGGCTGCCACCCCGCCCTCACATCTTCGCGCCGTTGGAAGTGAGCTACCTTAAGGCCAACACCCGCATCACCGACCAGATCGCGGTCACGTCGCTGGAGGAGGAGTTTTACAACCCCAACTCGATGCGGCTGGAAGGCACCTTCGTCTTCCCCATCCCCAAGGGCGCCCAGATCTCGAAGTTTACGATGGAGATTGACGGCAAACAGGTCGAAGCGGAACTGCTCCCGGCCGAGAAGGCGCGGCGGATTTACGAGGACATCGTCCGCAAACTCAAGGACCCGGCGCTGCTCGAATATGGCGGGCGCGACGTGTTCAAGGTCCGCATCTTTCCCATCGAACCGAACAGCAAGAAACGCATCACGCTCTCCTATACCGAACTGCTCACGGCGGATAACGGCCTGGTGAGCTACCTGCTGCCGTTGGACACGGAAAAGTTTTCCGCCAAGCCCCTCAAGAACGTCAGCGTGAAAGTGGACCTGGAAAGCAAGCGCCCGCTCAAATCCATTTACTCGCCCAGCCATTCGGTCGAGGTGAAGCGCGACGGCCCGAACCGAGCCACCGCCGGCTACGAAGCCAGCGAGGTTCAGCCGAACACCGATTTCGCTCTCTACTTCGCCCCAGAGAAGGACGAGATCGGCCTCAATCTCCTGACGCACCGCGTCAGCGGGGAGGACGGTTATTTCCTGCTGCTAGCTTCCCCCGGTGTGGACGTGAAGGAGAAGCAGGTGGTCCTGAAGGACATTGCGTTCGTGCTGGACACGTCCGGCTCGATGGCCGGCAAGAAGCTGGAACAAGCGAAGAAAGCGCTGCAATTCTGCGTCGAGAATCTCAATGACGGCGACCGGTTCGAGATCATTCGCTTCTCAACCGAGGTTGAGCCGCTGTTCGACAAGCTGGTTGAGGCGACCAAGGCCAACCGTGGCAAGGCCGACGATTTCATCAAAGACCTGCGACCGATGGGCGGAACGGCGATTGACGACGCGCTGCACAAGGCGCTGGCGCTGCGGCCGAGCCAAGGCGACCGCCCGTTCGTCGTGATCTTCCTCACCGATGGCCGCCCCACGATCGGCACGACGGACGAGGACCAGATCGTGGCGGATGTGAAGAAAGCCAGCGAAGGGCGCACGCGCGTGTTCTGTTTCGGCATCGGTACGGACGTCAACACGCACCTGCTGGACCGCATCACGGAAGACACCCGCGCCGTGAGCCAGTACGTCCTGCCCGAGGAAGACCTGGAAGTGAAGGTCTCGAACTTCTTCTCAAAGATCAAAGAGCCGGTCCTGGCCAACCCGACGCTCAAGTTCACCGGCGACATCCGCGCGACGAAGCTGTATCCGTCGCCACTGCCTGACCTGTTCAAGGGTGAGCAACTGGTGCTGGTGGGCCGCTACTCAGGCAAGGGGGACTCAGCAGTGATGGTTCAGGGGACTGTGAACGGCACCGAGAGGAAGTTCACGTATGAAGTCAAGTTTGCCGGGGAAACCTCCGAGAACGAGTTCATCCCGCGCCTGTGGGCCACGCGGCGCGTTGGCTACCTGCTGGACGAAATCCGGCTGCACGGCGACAACTCCGAGCTGCGCGACGAGGTGACGGAACTGGCACGCAAGTACGGCATTGTGACGCCTTACACGGCGTACCTGATTCTGGAAGACGAAACCCAACGGAATGTGCCGGTGCGCCTGCGCTCGCTGCAAGGGTTTGACGGCGATCGCGAAGCGCGCGAGGAGGCGTCGCAGGCGTGGAATGGGTTCAAGATGGAGCGTTCCGGAGACAAGGCGGTGGCCAGCGCGCAGTTCGGCGGAACCCTCAAAATGGCGAACGCCCCGGCGTCCGCGGCCGCCGGCGGCGCAATCGAATCGCGCCGCTCGCTCGGGCTTTCTGCCAAGCGAGCCCCTGGGCCCAGCACCTCAATGGCCGACGACAGCAAGGAGCGGCTCGTGCAGTATTCGCAGCAGACGCAGTTTGTCGCCGGCAAAAACTTCTTCCAGAACGACCAGCAATGGATTGATTCCGCCGTGCAGAAGCATCCGAGCACCAAGCACGTGCGCGTCCAGTTCGGTTCACCGGAGTATTTCGATTTGATCGCGAAGAATGCCCAGATGCTTCCCTGGCTGGCCCTTGGCCAAAACGTCCAATTCATCTTCAACAACACCCTCTACGACATTTACGAATGAAAACACAAATTCTCTCTATCGGTTCTATGTTACTGGCCGGCGCCTGCGCGCTGGCGGCGGCAAAGGAAAACTACTCGGCAAAGCCTGCGACTGGCGCTACAAAGCAGGCCCGGCCGCGCATGGAAGTCTGTTTCGTGCTCGACACCACCGGCTCGATGGGCGGCCTCATCGAAGGCGCGAAACAAAAAATCTGGTCTATCGCCAACGAAATGATCAGCGCCAAACCGACCCCGGACATTCGGCTCGGGCTGGTCGCCTATCGTGATCGCGGGGACGAATACGTGATCAGGACCTTCGACCTAACCAATGACATTGACACCATCTACGGCCACCTCCAGTCCTTCAAGGCGGCGGGCGGTGGCGACGAGCCGGAATCGGTGAACGAAGCGCTGGCCGCAGCCGTCCGCGACATGTCCTGGAGTGCCGACAAGCAGGTATTGAAGATCATCTTTCTCGTCGGCGATGCGCCGCCGCACATGGACTACGCGGACGGGCCGAAGTATCCGCAGGTCTGCCAGGAAGCCGTGAAGAAGGACTTGATCATCAATACCGTCCAGTGCGGAAACATTCCGCGGACGACGCCCTTCTGGAAAGAGATCGCGCAGCTCTCCGAGGGCAGCTACGCGGCCATTGCGCAGTCCGGCAACATGGCGGTAATCGCGACCCCGATGGACGACGATTTGACGGCACTCAACCGCAAGCTGGGTATGACGCTGGTGGGTTACGGGGGTGCGAGTGCCCGCCGGGCGGTCGCCAGCAAGCAACTGGCCGCCGAGGCTGCGCCGGCGTCTGTGGCCGCCGACCGCCTGGCCTACAACGCGCGCGCCGGCGTTGCCGTTCAGGGCGAAGGCGAGCTGCTGGACGGCCTGAGCAGCGGCAAACTGAAACTGGAGTCGCTCAAGCAGGACCAGCTTCCGCCGGAGCTGCAGAAGCTAAGCGACAAGGAATTGAAGGCGGAAATCGAGAAGAAGCGGAAGGAGCGAGCGGAGTTGCAGGGGCGCATTCAGAAGCTGAGCAAAGACCGTGAAGAATTTCTCGCCGCCGAGCGCAGGCGGTTGGCCGAGCAGGGCAAAGGCGACTCATTCGACGAAAAGGTCGCCGCCAGCATTCGGGCCCAGGCCGCCCGGAAGGGCATCGAGTATGGGAAGCAGCCGTGATTACTCCGGATAGACAAGCTCTACCGGCGTCTTGACCTCGGGGTGCAGGCTCTGTTTGACCGGGCAGGCCTTGGCAGCGGCCTCCAATTTGGCGCGGTCGGTCGCAGACAGCGCCTTGCCTCGCGGGAACACCAGCCGGGTCTTGAGCGAGCCGATGCGGCGGACCGGGTCGGCGGTCATCTCCTTGATGACCTGGATCTGGAGGCCGTCAATGTTCAGGTTATTCCGCTGGGCCACCAACCCCATGATCGTCGCCATGCAGGTGCCGAGCGCGGTGGCGACCAGGTCTGTCGGCGAAAAGGCTGCGCCTTTGCCGCCGTTATCCACCGGGGCATCGGTGTTTAAGGTTTTCCGGGACGGTCCGTGGACAGCGGTGCAGTGAAGCCCGCCTTCGTAAATGAGATTAACTTCAACGGCCATAATAAAGACATTGATCGAGTTTGGGGTAGCGTAGCGTAGATCTCCGATTTACCAAGATCTTTCCCACGGTCAGCCGGGAGGCAAAGGATGACTCAGCCTTCGAGATTGTCGCCGCGGTTGGGTCGCCACTCGACAAACGGAGGAGTCTCTCTTACCTTGGCGCCATGGCGGAAACAGCCGCACCTGAGATCGTGCCTGGCATCGTCCAGGAAACCGAGGACCAGCCGAAGTCCGGCCTGGAGCCGGGCTACCTGGTAATATGCTGGAACGACCCGGTGAATTACATGCACTATGTCACGCACGTCTTCCAAATAGTGTTTGGCTGGCCACGAAAGAAAGCCGAGTTTCACATGCTCCAGGTCCACGAGCAGGGCAAGAGCGTGTTGACGCGGGAGAGCATGGAGAAGGCCGAACACTACGTCCACCAGCTTCAGAAATACAGCCTGCACGCGACGATGGAGCGGGACGAGTGAAACTGATCCGAACCTCCAAGACCCGGCTCTTCTTTCAATTGAGCGAGCGGGAAAAGCGGCTGCTCCTGCAAGTGCTTCAGCTTTACCCGCGCGTGCCCTCTGCCCACCAGCCGCTCAGCAAGTCGGGTCGGTTGCCGGACCAGGCGGAAAACCAACGGCTGCTGGATGAGGCCCTGGCAGAACAGCGCGCGGAGAACCGCAAACAGTTGCAGGCCCTGCTGGCCAACCCCGGTCGCTTCCAGCAGGCGGAAGCCGGCTGGCATCTCCAACTCTCGCGTTCCGAAGTGGAGTGGGTCCTGCAGGTGCTCAACGACGTCCGGGTCGGGAGCTGGGTGATCCTGGGATCGCCTGAGGGAAAGCTCGAAGGATTGGACGCCCGGACCGCGCCGCATTTCTGGGCCATGGAGATGGCGGGATACTTCCAAATGCAGTTGCTCGAAGCGGTGGAAGGGGAGAAGTGAAACGTGATGCGTGATGCGTGATGCGTGAAACGTGATGAGTGAAACGTGAAATCTCAGAAGCTGAATCACGCATCACGTTTCACGTTTCACGTTTCACGTTTCACGCCTCGCTTGACCATGTCGGTCGCCATTCTCAGCCAGCAGTTGCGCTTTCCCAGCCCGAGCAGCACCAACGCCGAGGGGTTGGTGGCGGTCGGAGGCGATTTGTCGGTGGAGCGGTTGCTGCTGGCGTATCGCTCGGGGATCTTCCCATGGACGGTTAAACCGATCACCTGGTGGTCACCCGACCCGCGCGCGATTTTTGAGTTGGACCGGTTTCACGTGCCGCGCAGCCTGGCGAAGGTGATTCGCAAAGGGGTGTTTGAAATCACCGTGAATCGGGCTTTTGAGCAGGTGATGCGGGCCTGCGCCGCCCCGGCGCGAAGGCGCCGGAGCACTTGGATCAGCCCGCAGTTTATTGCGGCCTACACCGAACTGCACCGGCAAGGCCACGCGCATAGTCTGGAGTGCTGGAGCGCGGAGCGGCTGGTGGGCGGTATTTACGGAGTGGCGATCGGCGGCTTTTTCGCAGGGGAATCCATGTTCCACCGCGTCAGCGATGCGTCGAAAGTGGCGCTATTCCACCTGATCCAACACCTGCGCCGGCAACGATTTGTGCTGTTCGACATCCAGATGCTGACCCCGGTGACCGCCCAACTGGGGGGAATCACCATCCGCCGCGAGGAGTATCTGCAGCGGCTCGCGCTGGCCGTCCAGGAGACTTGCTCGTTTTGATGCGGGGTTTTCTCCCCAGTACCTGTGCTTGCTGCGACCACCCGGCTCGCCTAAACTGGGGCCTGGAAAACTGCGAAAGACAATACCATGAAGGCTGCCTACATCACTCAAACCGGTCCGCCTGAAGTCATCGTTTACGGCGATCTGCCCGCGCCCAAACCCACGCGCCGGCAGTGCCTCCTCAAAGTCGGGGCCGTAGATGTGAACCCCATTGACATTTACATCCGGAGCGGGGCCATCCCCGCGAAGCTCTCCTTCCCTTTCATCCTGGGCCGCGACCTGGCGGGCACGGTAGTGGAAAGCGGCGCGAGCGTCAGAGGCTTCAAAGTGGGCGACCGGGTTTGGGCGACCCACCAGGGCGTCGAGGGTCGGCCGGGCACCTTCGCCGAATTCGCCGCGGTGGACAAGCGCTGGCTACACCTCATTCCCGAGGGCGTCAATGACGAGCAAATCGTCGCGCTTTCGCTGGTGGGCATCACGGCGCAGCTCGGCCTGGTGCGCTATGCCAACCTGAAAAAAGGCGAGGTGCTGTTTGTGAACGGTGGCTCGGGCGGGGTGGGGTCCTGCGTGGTACAGATGGCCAAAATCCTCGGTGCGCGTGTCGTCACGACGGGAGGCAGTGTGGAGAAAGTCGAGCTGTGCCGGCAACTGGGCGCAGACCTTGCCATCAATTACAAGACCGAGAACGTGGAAGCCGCGATCAAGGCGTTTGCGCCCGAGGGTGTGAATGTCTGGTGGGAAACGCTGCGCGAGCCGGATTTCGAGCGGACCATTCCGCTGCTGGCCGTGCGCGGCCGGATGGTGGTCATGGCCGGGCGCGAGGCGCGGCCCATCTTCCCGGTGGGTCCATTCTATGTGAAGGACTGTTCGCTGCACGGGTTTGCGATGTTCAACGCGAGCGCGCGGGAACAACGAGCCGCAGCCAACGCCATTAACCGCTGGCTGACGGAAGGCAAACTCAAGGCGAGGATTGACCGGGTTCTGCCGCTGTCGCAGGCCGCCGAGGCTCATCGGCTGCAGGAAGAAAGCACGATTCAAAAGACTGGTGTGCTGGCGGGGAAGATCGTGCTCAAGCCGTAAGAGGACTGGCAAATCCGAAGGCCGGAATTAAACGCAGAGACGCAGAGATTCGCAGAGAGTTCTTTTTCTCTGCGTTTCTCCGCGGTCCTCTGCGTCTCTGCGTTAGCATTCAGGCTTCCTTCAGACTTCCGCCTTCGGGTTTCGGATTTCCTCAGCCACCCACTTCTGCCAGCAACCTTGAGACCCTGAGCCTCATTCGTTTATAGCTAACAGCACCTTCCCAAACGGCCCTTGCGCCAGACGCTTGAAGGCTTTCGGGAGCTGGTCGAAGGGGACAATTTGGTCCACCGGCGGGTGGGCATCGGTGCGGGCGAGCAAATCGAGGAGGTGGCGCCAGTTGGTCTGGGTCTCAGCCTCAGTGCAGGCGCCGACGGCCACCCCGCCCATTCGGATACGACGGAAGAAAAGAGTGGCCGTGTTGAAGCTGGGAACCGGACCCGCGAGACGTCCCACCAGGCTCACTTTGCCACAGTCGCCCAGGGTGTCAATTACCTCGGGCAAGAGCTTGCCCCCGATGCTGTCAATGGCCAGGTTCACTCGCCGCGGTGCCAGGGTAGTCTTGGCACTTTGTCGCCAATGAGGATCATCGGGATTGAACGTGGCGGTGGCGCCGAGCTGCCGCAGGCGGCCAGCCTTTTCCGGGCTGCGGGAGAGGGCGAGCACGGTGTGGCCCAGGGCAGCGGCAAGCTGCACCGCTGCCACTCCCACGCCTCCTGAAGCCCCCGTGATCAGCACAACGGAGGGAGACGGTAAAGGGCCCCACATTGTCAGAGCTTGATACGCGGTCAGATAGACCAGCGCAGCACCCGCGGCTTGCGGCTCGCTCCATCCCGCGGGAATCTCAGCGAGATTCTGCACCGGAACGGCGACAAGCTCCGCAAACGTGCCCGGCCGGCTCACGCCGACTTCGCCCCGCAGGATCAATCGCGCTTCACCGACAAGGTGCTCCCGGACGCTGGCGCCCGACTGGACCACCTTCCCCATGCCATCCCGTCCCAGGATGTGCGGCATGGGAGGTTTGGCTGGGTAGAGTCCTTCGGCCAGGTAGCTGTCAGCGGGGTTCAGCGCAGCATAATGCACTTCCAGCACCACCTCGTCTTCCCGCGGGACCGGAGCAGGCACCTCGGCCAGGGAAACATGGTCAATGCCATTCAGACCGTCAATGAGCCAAGCTTTCATACCCCGGATTTGACTGGCAGTGACGGGCCGGTGTCAATGGCCAAGCGGGATCAGCCTCTCACCTCGTGCGGGCCGCCAGAACTTTGATCCGCTCGACCTCCTGGTCCAACGCCGGCAGGCATTTCTGGCGCTGAGGCAAGTGGCAGCAGCGGAAAGTTGTGTTCGGCGGCGGCAACGGCTAATTCGTGCGGCGACGGCCTATGGCGTATCGCTTCAGTCGTCGCCTGCCACCAGGACGACAAATTCTCCCTTGAGCGAGCGTTGCTTGAGCACTGCCAGCAATTCGGCGGGGGTGCCGCGCAAATACTCCTCGAACTTCTTGGTCAGCTCACGCGCCAGCACGACTGGTCGCCCGGCGAAAACCTCGTTGAGTTCGAGCAGCAGTTTCTCGACGCGGTATGGCGATTCGTAGAGGACGAGTGTACCCCCAATTCCCTTGAGCCACTCCAGTTCCCGACGACGCTGGCCCGACTTGTGCGGCAGGAAGCCGATGAAGTGGAATTCGCTGGTCGGGAGCCCGCTGGCTGTTAATGCCGCCACCAGCGCACTCGGCCCCGGTACGGATTCAACGCGCAGGCCCGCTGCAATCGCCGCCCGCACCACGCGTTCGCCTGGGTCGCTGATGCCCGGGCTGCCGGCATCGGTTACGAGCGCGATCTTCTCCCCCCGCTGCAAGCGCTCAAGAATTTCCTCGCTCCGCTTTGCTTCATTGAACTGGAAGTAGCTCAGCAGCGGCCTGGCAATGCCGAAATGCTTCAGTAACTGGCCCGTTCGCCGCGTGTCCTCGGCCGCCACCACGTCACATTCCTTGAGCGTGCGCAGGGCGCGCAAAGTGATGTCCTCCAGGTTCCCAATCGGCGTGGCGACCAGGTAAAGCGTGCCCGGCGTGAGTGGCGGCAGGGATTCGTTCATGGTCCCTTGTGGACTGTGGATCGTGGACCGTGGACTTCCTACTTGCTGATGCCGCGTTCGCTGGTGCGGACGAACTGGATCAGGTGCTGAACTTCCGGCAGCGGGGGCAATTCCTTTTCGATCCGCGCGAGGGCATTCGGGATGGTCAGCCCTTCACGAAACAGGATCTTGAAGGCCTGGCGAATCGCGGTTTGAGCGGCTTCAGAAATGCCGTTCCGTTCCATGCCGACTTTGTTGATCGTGCGGGTTTCGCCCGGGTTGCCATCCACCAGCATGAAGGGCGGCACGTCCTGCACCACCTTGGAGCAGCCGCCGATGATGGACATCTTGCCGATGCGGCAAAACTGGTGGACCGCGGCCAAGCCGCCCACCACGGCATGATCTTCCACGATCACATGCCCCGCCAGCGTGGCGACGTTGGACATGATCACGTGATGGCCCAGGCG
>Ga0182021_10009857_pt1 | contig 11328 bp, 8 predicted proteins | sample 612E3MmetaG_FD_120493 | JGI IMG/M metagenome (GOLD analysis project Ga0182021, IMG submission 120493) | Permafrost microbial communities from Stordalen Mire, Sweden - 612E3M metaG (Illumina Assembly) | ecosystem: Environmental > Terrestrial > Soil > Wetlands > Permafrost | place: Sweden...
CAGCCCGGCGTGCGTTTGGAAAACCTGATCGCCAGCCACTTGCTGAAATGGTGCCAGTTCACCCAGGATTGGGGCCACCCGCGGTTGGATCTCTATTTCGTGCGTGACAAGGAAGGGCGTGAGGTGGATTTCCTGGTCAACCGTGAGGGGAAACCGTGGCTGTTGGTGGAGGTCAAGTCGAGCAAGACCGGCCCCGGCGCTGCCATACACTACTTCGCCAGCCGATTGGGCGTGCGGCACAAGTTCCTGGTGGTCGGGGAGCCCATCGAGGCGGGCACCGCCGGCGACGTGCGCGTGCTGGACGCATCCGCGTTCCTGGCCGCCCTGCCAGTTTGAGCCCGAAGAAGACTCACACGTCGACGGGCGCGCCGCCGCACTCCAGCGAGCGCTGGGCCGCTTCCAGCACCCGCACCACGCGCAAGGCCGACGCGCCGTCGGTCAGCGGGCGCTTGCCCTGCTCCACGCACTCGACGAAGTGACGACACTCCACTTCCAATGGCTCGACCATGGACACCTGCGGGATGTGGATGTCTCCGTTACGAATGGAAAGAAACTGCGCGTAGTCGGTGAAGGGCGGCGGCCGGTCGACGCCCTTGTCGTAGATGCGCAGCTTCTCCACTGGATGGACGTCGTCGAACTCGACCATCTTCTGCGATCCCACGATGGTCAGGCGGCGCTCCTTGCGCGGATCCAGCCAGGAAACCTGGATCTGGGCGCTGACCCCGCTGCGGAATTTCAGGTTCACGAACACCACGTCCTCGATGTTGTGCTGCAGGTAGGTGCCCCCGCGCGCGCTCACCGACTCGGGCTCGTCATCCAGCAGGTAGCTGATCATGGACATGTCGTGCGGGGCCAGGCTCCACAGCGCGTTCTCGTCCTGGCGCACCCGGCCCAGGTTCACGCGCAGGGAATACACGTAGAAGATCCGCCCCAGCCCGCCGGCGCTGATCAGTGTCTTCAGGTAAGCAACCGCCGGGTGGTACAGCATCAGGTGGCCGACCATCAGGGTCAGGTGTCGGGTGTCAGCCAGGGCCACCACCGCCTGCGCATCGGCTGCGCAAAGGGCCAGCGGCTTCTCCACGAACACATGCTTGCCCGCGTGCAACGCCAGGCGCGCATGCTCGGCGTGGTCTCTGGCCGGCGTGGCCAGGACAACTGCATCCACGTCGTCGGCCGCCAGGGCGTCGTGCAAATCCATGCCCTGGCGCACGTGCGGCGCCAGGGCGCCGGCCCGTTCGCGACAGGCATCCGAGGCGTCGCAAACCAGGTTCAGTTGCGCCCCCTTGGTGCGCGCAAAGGCGCGCACGTGGTTGATGCCCCAGGCTCCGGCTCCGATGACGGCAACGCGAACCATGTTTTGTCTCAGCGATAATACGCCGCGATCTGCGTGACGACGAAGGTCTGTTGTTCCTCGGTCAGTTCCGCGAAAATGGGCAACGCCAGCGCTTCCCTGGTGGCCGCTTCCGCGTGCGGGAAAGCGCCTTCGCGATAGCCCAATTCAGCAAAGCAGGGCTGCAGGTGCAAGGCCAGCGGGTAGTACACCTCGGTCCCGATGCCCTGCCTGCCGAGGTGCTCGCGCAGGCCGTCCCGCCTGGGCGCGCGAATCACGAACTGATTGTAGATATGGCCGGGTACGTCCCGCGGCAGGTGCAACTCGGGTGGGATCCCCGGCGTGGCCGCGAACAGGCCACGGTATCGATCGGCATTCGCCCGCCGCCCCTCGGTCCAACCGACCAGGTGGGGCAGCTTGACCCGCAGGATGGCGGCCTGCAGGGCATCCAGGCGGAAGTTGCCGCCCACCACATGGTGCACGTACTTGGGCCGGCTGCCGTGCGTGCGCAGCAAAACGACCTTGTCGGCCATCTGGGCGTCGTCACACAGGACAGCGCCGCCGTCGCCGAATGCGCCCAGGTTCTTCGAGGGAAAGAAGGACAAGCAGCTCATGATGCCGTGGAGCTTGCAGGCGCCGATGGATTGGGCCGCATCCTCGACCACGGGCAGGTTGACCTTGGGCAGACTCGCGGGCCGGCCAAACAGGTGGACCGGAATCACGGAGCGGGTCTTGTCCCCACAGGCTGCTGCGGCGGCCCCCGGATCAAGATTGAAGCTTTCGGGCTCGATGTCCGCGAACACCGGACGCGCGCCCAAGCGCGCAATGCAGCCCACAGTGGCGTAGAAAGAAAGCGGCGTGGTCACCACTTCGTCTCCCTGACCCACACCGAGAGCCATCAGTGCCACCAGCAGGGCATCGGTCCCCGACGAGACCCCAATCGCCCGCCCCACGCCCAGCGCCGCGGCCAGCTCTTTCTCGAAGGCTTCCACTTCAGGCCCCAGAATGAAGCCGCCGTTGTCCATCACCCGGCCCATGGCCTCCAGCAAGGCGCCGCGCAAGGGGGCGTTCTGCGCCTTCACGTCAAGCAGGGGTACTTTCATCGCGCTTGGCCAGGCGCCTCGGACAGCAGGGTCTTTCGCCCGGCCGCAGCTGTCTCGCGATAGCGCTGGCCACAGGCCTTGCACTGCCGGACTTCGTCGTTTCCGTCAGGCAGGCGCACCCCGCAGCGGCAGATCCAGCCCATCTGGCGCGCCGGCACCCCGGTGACCAGCGCATAGGCAGCCACGTCCTTGGTGACCACTGCGCCCGCGCCGACAAAGGCGTATTCGCCAATGTCGTGGCCGCAGACCACGGTGGCGTTGGCGCCCACCGTGGCGCCGCGTCCGACCCGCGTGGCCCGGTACTCGTGCTTGCGCTCGATGAATGAGCGCGGGTTGACCACATTGGTGAACACCGCGGAGGGTGCGACGAAGACGTCGTCTTCCAGGATCACGTCGTCATAGAGCGAGACGTTGTTCTGGATCTTGCAGCCGTTGCCCAGCACCGCCCGCGCCGCCACGAACACGTTCTGTCCCAGCACGCAACGGGCACCGATGCGGGCCCCAGCCATCACATGGCAGAAGTGCCAGATCTTGGTGCCCTCACCGATCTGCGCTGGCTGGTCGACGATCGCGGTTGGATGCGCCCAGTAGGTCATTGTCTCGCCCAGCCGCTATCTGGCGGGGTGAACCGCCACTTGGCTAGTAGACGACACCCAGGCGGCCAACCACCACATGCTTGGTGTAGTCCACGCCCCCGACGTTGGTGGCGGCATCGCTGTTGTTGGTGCGGGCCAGGGTCAGGGTGTAGCCAACGCCGATGTAGAACACGCGCTGGATGACGTAGTCAGCACTCAGGCCAGCGATCACTACCTGATCGGTTCGACCTTGGGCCGCAAGCAGTGGGCCGCCATGGTACTTGCGGTTCTCGAAGCGACCGTAGGCAGCCAGTGCCACCCGACCGCCGATGAAATCCCGTAGTGCCGCGTACGCCGCGTCCAGATCGTAGAAATTGCCGACGAACGGAGAGTTCTGGAAGTCGTGCCGGTAGCCCAGCCCTGCCTTCGAGGTCAGGGACATGTTGTAGATGAGTTCGCCCATCAGGAGAATGTTGCCGAAGCCGGATGGGTTGCTGGCGCCTGAGGCGTAGAAACCGTTGCCGTACCCGGCTGCGAGGTTGAGGCCCAGCTTCTCAGTCAGAAGCCCGCGCAAGCCGGCCGTGGCCCTGAGCGGGTAGGACGTAGGGCCAGTGTTAGATTTCAGATAGGTCACAGCCCCCTGGGCAAGCTGCACGAAGAACGCGGTCTTGGGCAACCAACGCCACGACAGATCGAGGACACCCTCGTTGCCCATGTTGTTGGACTGGTCGTACCCGCTGGTCTCGTACAAATCGAGGACGTTGTTGTATCGCAACAGAATCTGGATTCGTCCCCCGCCCGGCGCTACCTTCAATTCAAGCGAGGCGGTGTTGCGATCGTGGGTGATGAGCTTCGCGGTCGACACGTAGGGCGGATCCTGGGTTCGGAAGAAGTTGTCGGAGAGCGAAAGGCTGAGCGTTTGTTTGGACGACAGCCGCAGAAGGGCGGCCAGACCTGGGTTGAAGGCGCGCAGCTTTCGAACCTCGTCGCCACCCGAAAGGTACTCGCGGTAGGTCAGGTTGGCGCCCAGGTCGTAGTACACGCCGTCGGGCACGCTTCCGTCCCGCTCGGCATTGCTGATGTCGAGGGCAGGCGTGACATGCGCGACCGTGGCCGATTTTGGAGTGGGGGAATAGAAAACGTTGCTGTCGTAGCCAACGTCGGCACCCAGCGCCGCATGCAGGAGAGTCCCTTCCCCCAGCTTGGCCCCGATTGCTCCATTGTGCGGGTTAATCCCCGAAAGCCCATAGGACATCGACTCAAGGTTTGGCCCTGTGACGCTGGTCATGCCCACCTGCCCCCAGGCGACAGAGGTCGCCCCGCAGGCAAGACAAACAACCATGGCTGATAGCCGGAGCCTCATAGGTGGTTTCGTTGGTTGGGCACGGTTAGGGGTGTATTGGTCCGACGCGCTCTAGCTGCGGGGAGCTGCCGACCTACTGGTAGAGGGAAGCGGCGGGTGGACGCTCAATTGGCGGAGGTTCCAGGCTGGGATCCGTGACCCCCGCGGGCAAGTCAGGAGCCTCGACTTCCACCCGGGTCGCCCCAATGTAGTTGAGCTCCGCGCCGACGCAAGTCTGACCCTCGTTTTGCAGGACCTGGACCTTCTGGTTGACGATAGTGATTCGGGTGTACTCGTGCAGGGAAGACCCATCGTCGCTGCGGGCGGCCGCCTCTTGCAACTTCTGCAGGGCCTGGTCAGCGATGTTCATGTTGACCTTCACCTGCACCATCTTGTCCATCACACAGTTGAGGCGGATGACGTCCTTCTGCTTTCGCGCCTGCTCGACCATGGCCTGCAGTTCGACGACCACCCTGTCCATGTTGGCCCGGTATTCCTGGCCCTGCTTGACCATGTCCTGGCCACTCAACGTCGAGCGCTGGGGAACCGAGACATCCACCGCAGCCGGTGGAAGATTTGCCGGCGCCGGCCCCCGCGCCCCCGGAGACCCCGGTTGCGCCAGAGCAACTGGTCCGATCAACAAAGACAGCCAAATAAGTCTTGCCCCCCTAGACATTCGAGACCTCACAATTTGATGTTGTTCGACGTCCTTTTGACGCGAAAAGCCGCAAGCCGCTATGACGATGAAAGATATGCAGTTTCCGGCGCTGAGTCAAGGCAAGCTCCTCACTGAGATGCCGTGAAAACAAATGGGAACTCGACCTCGACCGACCCGCCCGCCGGTGCCGGGAAGCGCCAACGCGCCACGAGTTGTTTGATGCAGCTAGCTACCTCGGAATCACCCATGCTGTCGTCTGAGATGTCCACACCCGACACGGTCCCGGCCGCGGTGATGGTCCAACGCACTTTGACTTTGCCGCTCAGGTTCGGGTTGCGCTTGAGCGCCCGCTCGTAGCAGGCCTTGACCGCTCCGATGCGCGCCCTGACCTCTTTGGAAACCAGGGCCGGATCCAACTCGCCGTCCACTGCCGGCGCCTCGCTCCTGACCACACCTGAAACCCGCTTCTCGGTCACGCCCGCACCGGTGTTGCCGCCCGCGATGGCGCCCGCCCCGCGCAAGCTGCCGATGTCAGCCACTTTTCCAGAGCCACCCGTGCCGGATTTCACCCCGCGCAGCGAAGCGTCACTTGTCGCGACGGCCAGGCCGCCCACCCCCTGGAAGGCCTTCTCCTGATCACGGTCCACGTCACCCTTTCCCAAGACGTCCGCAATGGACCCAGACCCGTCGGCCTTGGCCCCGAGCAGCTTCAGGATACCAGTATTGCGCACCTGCTCCGAGAGACGCGCACGCCGCTCAGCGTCTAGACGCGCCTTCTCTGCTGGCGAAAGTTCTTTCTTGGCCGTGTTTTTCGCCGCGCCGCTGGAAGCCACCTTGTCTGGTTTCTTCTCCTCAGTGCTGTCGTCCTTGGTGACCTGGGTCTTGGGCGGCTCGGGCGGCTTGGCCTTCACCATTATCTGGACGAAGCGATCCGGGATCTCCTCGATGTCCGGCTTACGCGGCCAGTCCACGTTACGCAGATACATGACAAACACCAGGTGGGCCAGGAAGGACACGCCCCCGATGACCGTGAAAACCCAATCCAGCCCGGTCGTCCACGACCCACGGACAGAAGCCGGTAGTCGCGGTCGCGGTTGCGGCGGCGGGGGTGTCACGAATTGGAAGAGAATGGTCAGATCGCCGACGGAGATCTTGCCGCGCGACCGCTCGTCGAGCAGCAAGAGCCAGGCGGTTCCTTGGCGGCGAATCCTGCCTGCCTGCTTGAGCTGCGCCAGCGAGATGACCTCGTTGCCCACCGCGATGCGGGCATCCATAGCGTCAGCAAAACGCGCGACGTAACCCTTGGGCGTGAGCTCGAAAAGCAGCCACTGCTTGGGCAGGGCCTCTGAGGGAACCGCAAAGGTGGCCTTGCTCGACCAACCGATCGAGATGTTCTCGCGCGATCGAACCAGGCGTTCTTCAATAATCCTGCCGCCTTGGACTATTCCAATGCGCAGGACGCGGACCTTCGCTGCGGAGCTGGGTCCGTGGCCCGCCTGGGCTGTTCTCGCCGCTGCCTGGATCGCCATTGGCTGGTTCCCTCGATAGTTAGTTCGATCAGAAAGGTGCTTTCGTCACGCTGTCCAGGATTTTTGGTACGAACTCCTGTTTCAGCTCGTGCCAATCGTAGTTTATCCCCGATTTCTGCAGTACGTAGAAGGCCTCCGGCTTCTGGATCTTACCCTCGATGACGATTGCGCCCTCGATCTTGTAGACCTTCCTGCCGCCGGTGCCCCGTTCAACCTTCACCTTCGTCGCTTCGCCAGCCTCCGCCGGTTGCGCGGCATCTGTCTTGGCAGGCGCGCTCTTGGCCGCCGCCTTCTTCTTGCCCTGGGCGAAAGCCGTGGGTGGGAAGGCCGCAAGCGGGCTCAAAGCTGCCGCAAGCATGATCACGAGACACCGCCTTCTTCGCTTCATGGCGCCTTCCTCGGGGCTGGGCTGGGGGCCGCCGGCGGCGCTGCGGTGGGAGCCCGTGGGGCCGGACTGGCCGCCGGCACAGCGGGTGTCGCTGCGGCGGCAGGTGCCGGGCTGGACGGGGCAGCCGGGAAAGCCGCACTGGCCGGCGGGGCCGCCCCGGGCGCAGACTCGGCCGTTTTCCTTGAATCGTCTGCAGCTTTCTTGGCCGCGCGCTGCTTGTCCCGTTCTTCCTGCTTCTTCTGCCGCTCGATGCGCTTCTGTTCCTTCTTGATGCCGTCCTGGGCTTCTTGGATGTAGGCGTCGGCTTCGGGGCCAACCGTCTGGCCGGCGCCCGCCACCATCTGCTTGTACTGCTGCAGATAGGTGGTCGCAGCGTTGAATCGAGCGACGACATCCAGGTTGGGCATCTTCTCGGCGTCGAGATAGAGGATGCCCAGATTGAAGACGGCGTCCGCGTAGCGAGGGAAAAGCTGCAGGGCATGCTGGTACTCGGCCAGCGCCTTCTCGTACTCCTTCACCCCGCGGTAGGCGCTGCCCAGGTTGAGATGCGCCTTGGCGAAGCTGGGTTGAAGCTGGCTCGCCTTCTCCAGCACAGGAACAGCTTCCCGATAGTTCTTGGCCACCAGATACTGGGCGCCCAGGTTGTTCCACAGCAGGGCGTTGTCAGGCCGCGCGCCGGTGGCCTTCTTCAGCATCTCGATGGCGCCGGGCGTGTTCTGTTTGTCGATCTCCATGAAAGCCAACATCTGGTAGATGTCGGCCCGCTCGGCTTCCGAGGCGCCGGCGTTCTTCATCATCTCGCCCAGAGTCTTGACCCACTCGTTCTTGCCCAGCTTGAAGTAGGCCTTGGCCATGATGAGCATGGCCGGCGTGTAGCGCTCGTTGCGATTGAGCGCAGCCTTGGCTTGGGCCACCGCGCCGGCATAGTTCTGCGACCGGTAGAGCTTCTCGGCCGCCTCCACTTCCTCGGTCGGAACCACCGCGGGGGGTGGTTCGCGCCGCTTGCGGCCGGCGCCCGCGGCCGGAGCCGCGCCCGCGGCCGAGGCAGCCGGCGCGTCGGCCATGAAGGTCGAGACGGCGGATGCCGTGAAGAGAAAAACCAGAAGAGGTGCACGCAAGATCATGGGGACTCAATCCCGATGCGTTCGTCTTTGATGAAGGGGAACTCGTCGGGCAGGTACTTGGACAGATTCTCCCGCGCCTTCTTCACGTAGTCGTTGGTCACGCCCAAGGTGACCGCCCGCTCGAGGGTCGATTTCCACTGGCGCTTGGCCTCCTCCTCCACCGGGGTCACGAACTGGAAGATAGCGTCCTTGTACTCGGTCTCGGCCACGCCGCACAGATTGGGGTCCACCTTGCACGCCTTCTTGGAGAGCTTCTTCACCTCATCGGGCGGGTTGTCGGCGGCCTTGATCAGCTTCTGGGCAAACTCATAGAAAATGTCGCCGCGGCGCAGAAACGAGGCCAGGGTCCAGTTGGCATCCTTGTAATCCCAGATCTTGGCGTACTCGTCTTGCAGGTTCTTGGCCTCGTTGGTGAACGAGTCGAACACCTTGCGCACCTGGCCGGGGTCGCTGGTGAAGCGCAGCGTCTTGGCCTGAAACTCCTTGAACTTCTCCTCGAGGATGAGGAAGTCAGCCTTGGCGGCTGCGGCGGCTGCGGGAGAGGCGGGTGGCAACCGGCGCGCGATGAACTCGTCGCGCACCTGCTTGTACGCCGTCATGGTGGCCCGCTTGTCGTGGCCCTGCTCCGCGATGGTGGCCAGTTTCAGATAGGCGGCCACAACGTATTCGCCCGCAGTCGGCTGTTTGCCGTAGCGGTGGATGAGATCGTGCAGGCAGGCCAGCTGCCTGGCGGTTTCTCGGTTCTTCTCCAAGGCGTTGCAGCCAAAGGAAAAGGCCTGGGCCGAGTCGCTGGGCTTGTCGGCGATGTTCTCCGCATACTTCCGGTAGAGCTCGGCGGCGCGCGCGTACTGTTGGTCATTGTCGAGCAGTTGGGCCGCGATGCCCACCGCTTCCCTGCGGTGCTCGTACTTGGCGAAGCTGGGATCGGTCGCGATCTTGAGATAGCCGTTGACCGCCTTTTCGAACTCGAAGAAGCGGTACTGGTTGCGGGCCGAGTTCCACACCGCGTCCTTGGCCAGCGGATTGTCCGGGTAGTCGCGCGCCAGTCGCTCGTAGCACTTGGTGGCTTCGCCGTACTTGAAGATCTTCTCGTAGATGACGCAGGCGTTGTTCAGGTTGCTGGGCGCGTCCCGGTCCTTGGGATCGGCGGCGATTAGATCCATCAGGTCGAGCGCCAGACCTTCGTCGAGATCGGTGCTGACCTTGCTGCGCTGGGGCTGGGCGCCCGTGCCGGCCGCGACCTGGCCGCCGCCCGCGGGCGTGGGCGCTGCAGCGCCGGTCACGATGGCGATGCCACCCACCCCGTCCCGACACATGACGAGCTGGGAACTGGTGCCCTTCTCCTCGTTTTCCAGCGCCTTGTCGAGGCGCTTCTTGATCACGGTGGACTTGACCGAGGCCTTGATCTCGGCGATTCGCGCCAGGTACGGTTTGGCTTGCGGCGACTTGCTGCAGGCCGATTGCGAGAACTTGTCGGTGACCTCCAGCAGGCGCCCGAGCGCGCAGTCCTTGGCTTCTTCGTCGTTGATGTTGAAGTCGATGAAGTAGGTGGTCAGGATGGCGTCGTAGGCCTTGAACCCGACCTCGGGCTTGCTCGCGCAGTAGGCGTCGGCCATGTCACCCAGGCGCGTGCGCGCCTCGGGCCACTGGCGATGCTTGAGCATGAGCACGGCGGATGCGTAGCGCAGGTCGGGCGTGCGCTCGTCGGGCAGATTGGCCACGTACCAGTCGAGCGCCGCCATGTACTTCTTGTAGATGTCGTGCATGGCCAGCGCGGTGACCGGCGGCTTGGTGTTCTTTTCGTCGGGGATGGGCGGATCCTCGATAGTGCGGGCCACCTTCATCCTGTCGATGATTTCTTCGTAGGACTTGATGATCTGCAGGGCGGCGTCCTGCTGGTATTTGTTGTCCAGGTTCGAATCGCGCACAACGATGTAGGCGGGAATCGATTCGGGCACCTTGCCACCATAGTAGAGAGCATCGGCGTAGAAGTAGCTGAACTCGTAAGCGCGCTTCGACGTCGGATACGCCAGCAGGTACTTCTCGTACAGCTCGGAAGCCGTGCGGTACGTCTGCAGGCATTCGTCGAGCTTGCGCGCGTCAGTCTTGTCCTGCTGCCACTTGGCCTTGCAGGCCTGGGCCGCGGCGTGCACCGTGGTCGCGGCGGAGAGCAGGGCGTCCTCGGCGAGCTGCCCAGCCACCGCAAGCGCCTCCGGGTTGTCCCGGTTGGCTTTGTACCAATCGCTGCCCTTGCTGTAGTTCCGACCCAGAAGCTCGCGCTCTTTGGCCGCGGCGACCAAGTTGCGGCTGCGCTCGTAGGCCTTGATGATCTTCTCCTGCAGGGTGGGGGCCTCGGCGAAATAGGGCCATTTCTGCAGGATGACCTTGTACACAGCGACGGCGTCGTCGTACTTGGTCATGTCGAAGTACATGTCGCCCAGGCGCTGGAACACCTCTTTGACATGGGTTTCGCTCTCGCGGCCCTTGTAGAAAGCTTGTACCCGCTCCAGCCCGGTTTCCTTGTCGGGCAAGGTGTCGCCGTCCCAGTCCGGCTCCGAGAAGCTGATGCCCAGGTACTGAACGGCCTCCGGACGCAGGTCCGAGCCAAACTTGTCGCCCGCGGCTTTCCTGCCGTCGGCCCACTTGACCAGATTGTCGAACTCGCGGATGGCCTCGGGGAAGCGATTGTCGCGGTAGTACGACCAGGCCAACTTGTAGATGGCTTTGTCGTAGTAGGCCGAGTCCTTGAAGGCCAGCACCCGGCTGTAGGCAGAAATGGCCAAGACCAACTCTGCCGCGTCGAAGTGCATTTCACCCACGCGAGTCCACGCTTCCGCCAGGAACTTGGAGTCCTTCTTGATGGGGGTGCAATCCTTGTAGGCATCGACCAGCGGACCCTTGTTGATGCCGGTCGACTTGGCGGGCGGGGCCGGCGGGTCGAGCGGCCGGTACCGGTTGCTACACACGAGAGCGAGCAGGGCCTGCTTGCCTTCCGGCTCTTGCCCCATCTCACCGAGGCAGAAACCAAGCAGGTAGTAGGTGGCGTCGAGCAGCCGGTAGTTGGGGAACTCAATCAACAGGCGGCGGTACAGGTTCACCGTGGCGCTGTAGTCCGGCCTGGGCGAGGGCGTGGTGGGCGGATTGTCCGAATCGAGCGCCTTCTGGTAGGCCTCCTGGGCCACCAAGAAGTCGTCCGCGGCTTTCTCATAATGGAGCTCGGCCAGGCGGAACATCACGTCGGGCGTCCACTTGCGATCCGCGGGGTACTTGCGCAGGAAG
>Ga0182021_10009858_pt1 | contig 11328 bp, 11 predicted proteins | sample 612E3MmetaG_FD_120493 | JGI IMG/M metagenome (GOLD analysis project Ga0182021, IMG submission 120493) | Permafrost microbial communities from Stordalen Mire, Sweden - 612E3M metaG (Illumina Assembly) | ecosystem: Environmental > Terrestrial > Soil > Wetlands > Permafrost | place: Sweden...
CGACGGGTCAAGATTCTTTCCGGGCGCGACTATGTTTAATATGCCGATACATATAGAAACCAACAAGAATAATGAATATGGCGACGATTACCGGGTCGAAAGGACGCATCACCGTTCTTATTTCCTCCCAGTTCTCGCCGAGCAGATAACCGGCGAAAGAGAGCGAGGTACACCAGATAAAAGACCCGGCAAACGTATAAACTAGAAACTTAACGACGGACATTTTGGAGATGCCGCCGAACAGGCTGATAAACGTCCTCACCACCGGCATCAGCCGCGTAGTGAAGATTGCCCAATCACCGTTCTTTTGAAACCATTGGTCGGCTCTATCAAGGTCATGCGGTGTAATAAGTATGTATTTCCCATATTTATTGAGGAACGGCCGGCCGCCTTTTATGCCTACCCAGTAGGCAATAATTGAACCAATTGTGCAACCCAGCGCTCCAAAAATTCCGGCTAGTAGGTTGAAAGCGATTGGTAAAGATTGCCCTTTAATCAACATCCAGCCTGCCAGCGGCATGATTATTTCGCTGGGAATGGGAATGCAAGCGCTTTCAATTGCCATTAATGCAATGACACCCGGCCATTGCATGACATTGTAGGCATGTTGAATAAAGTTTAGAACCGAAGACTCTAATGATGACATTTCGAGCAGTATAACAAAATGATGCTGGTGAGTCAATTTTTATCCAGTTTTAAGTAAGGCTGGAGTTATACAGTTCCTAAGCTTTAGCTGTGAGAGAGGGGCAGGTCAGCTCAGCCCTCTAATCGGATGTGAAAGTAGTGTTGGGTCGTTGGAAAAATAATGTAAATCATTTGTGTGAATTCTGATAATACTATTCCTTGACAATCACACGTGGACATTTTAGTATGAAGTCAACCAAGATGACTAAAATACTGGACAGCATTGACAAACCCGCCGACCTGAAAAACCTGACTTATCCGGAGTTGGTGCAATTAGCTTCTGAAATCCGGGAAGAACTGGTTACTGTAGTTTCGGCGAATGGCGGTCATCTGGCTTCTAATCTTGGCGTGGTTGAACTCACGCTGGCATTACATCGTGTTTTTGATACACCGCGCGATAAAATTGTCTGGGATGTCGGGCACCAGGCTTATGCGCATAAGCTTGTTACAGGGAGACGCAAGGAATTTGCTTCCCTGCGGCAGTACGGCGGTCTATCCGGCTTTACCAGTCGCGAAGAAAGTGAATATGATACCTTCGGCGCGGGGCATTCCAGCACATCCATATCAGCGGCTCTGGGGATAGCGGTTGCCCGTGATTTTGCCGGTGATGATTACCATGTCATTGCGGTGATCGGTGACGGTGCTATTACCGGTGGTATGGCTTTGGAGGGTTTGAATCAGACCGGCCATATCGGCTCACGCTTGATTGTTGTGCTGAATGATAACGGTATGTCAATTTCACCCACAGTCGGGGCAATTGCCCGTTTGTTAGATCGCATACGATTTGACCACCGCTATCTTGGCAGTAAAGAGAAAAGCCAGAAGCTCTTAAATCGTTTACCCCTTGGTAAACAGGTGTGGAGTGCCGGCTTACAGATTGAAAACTGGATGAAGGACCTATCTCGTCCTACGAGGTTTTTTGAAAACTTCGGCTTAAATTATATCGGTCCGGTCGATGGGCACGATTTCAAGAAACTGGAGATGGCCCTCAATAGGGCACGGAACTATACCGCGAGTCCTATTGTAGTGCACGTCGTTACCACAAAAGGTAGCGGTTATCTACCTGCCGAAGGGAACTCGATATATTTCCATGGTATTGCCGGCACTAATGGGAATTCGAATAAAAAAATAATCCCGACATACAGTGATGTTTTTGCGCAAACGATGTTAAAACTCGCTCGTGAAAATCCTAAGCTGGTGGTGATTACGCCGGCAATGCCGGAGGGCAATAGCTTAAGCATTGTTCAGGAAGCTTTCCCCAAACGCGTCTTTGATGTGGGTATTTGTGAACAACATGCCGTTACTTTTGCGGCGGGTTTAGCCACTCAGGGGTATATTCCGATACTGGCAATTTATTCTACGTTTCTACAGCGTTCTTTCGACCAGATAATTCATGATGTTTGTTTGCAGGAATTACCGGTGGTATTTGCAATTGACCGTGGTGGTATTGTCGGTGATGATGGAAAGACGCATCAAGGTATCTTCGACCTTTCTTATCTGTCTTTGATTCCGCATATGATTGTCGCTGCTCCGAAAGATGAAAATGAATTGCAACATATGCTTTATACCGCGATGAAGTCCGGTAAAATTATGGCCGTGCGTTACCCGCGCAGCCAGGGTTTGGGTGTCAAGATGGATGCCGAGCTTAAGGAGATTCCCATCGGAAAAAGCGAAATATTACGGCGGGGCAACGATGTCGTTATTGTGGCTATCGGGTCAATGGTGGCCCTGGCTCAGGCAGCTGCGGAAAGTCTGTCGCTTCAAGGGGTTGAAGCTACTGTAGTCAATGCTCGTTTTGCCAAACCGATTGATACAGAGCTGATTGTTGATCTTGCGACGCGAATTAAACGTATCATTACTGTTGAGGAAAATACCCTACCCGGAGGATTTGGAAATTATGTTAATGATGCCATCAGACGGGCTGATATTTGTGATGCTATAATAAGAAATGTCGGTCTGCCTGATGTTTTCGTAGAGCAGGGCGGACAAGATTTTATACGTTCAAAATATGGGCTGGATGCTAAAGGAATTGTAAAAATAGTATTAGAGATGATTCCAGCTGACGCTCCTACCAGGATAGCAAAATGACCAATTTAAATATTAGTTTTTAAAGGAGAAAATGGACAAGTTAACAATCAAAGACATCGATGTCAAAGACAAAAGAGTTCTAGTCAGGGTCGATTTTAATGTACCAATGAACGAAGATACGGGCGTGATTACCGATGACAGTCGGATTCGCGCCAGTTTACCAACCATTCAGTATTTAGTCGACCATAAAGCCAAGGTTATTCTATGTTCGCATTTGGGCAGACCGAAAGGCGCTCCTGAGGATAAGTTCAGACTTGCACCGGTAGCGAAAAGATTGTCGGAATTAATCCATAAACCGGTAGCCACGACTCATGATTGCATTGGTCCTGAAGCTGAAGCCGCTGTTAAAGCATTAAAAAGTGGCGAGATTCTTTTACTGGAAAACCTGCGTTTTCATGCCGAAGAAGAGAATAACGGCCCGGATTTTGCTAGAGCTCTCGCTAGCCTGGCAGAGATCTATGTTAATGATGCTTTCGGCACGGCACACCGCGCACATGCTTCAATTGTGGGCGTTACTAAATATTTACAACCGGCGGTGGCGGGTTTCCTGCTGGAAAAGGAACTGGTGCACCTGGGCGGAATTTTGACCAATCCGGTACATCCTTTCGCAGCTTTACTCGGCGGCGCGAAGGTAAGCGATAAAGTTGCCCTGATACAAAATATCATGGGTAAAGTTGATTTCATTCTGGTTGGCGGTGGGATGGCGGCAACGTTCCTGAAGTCGGAAGGTTTCGAAGTCGGACTATCGCTGATTGAAGCCGACCGTATCGCGACTGCTGCCGACTTAATCAAGAAGACAAAAGCCTATAAAGCCAATTTAATCCTGCCTCTAGATGTCGTGATCACCAATGACGTCAGCGATAAAGGTATCTATCAGGTAGTTTACGTAAACCAAGTTCCGAAAGACATGAAAATTGTCGATATCGGACCGAAGACGGTAGAATCCTTCACCGAAACACTAAGGAAATGCAAGACCGTCTTCTGGAATGGACCGATGGGCGTGTATGAAATAGCTCAATTTGCCAAGGGCAGTATCGCCATGGCGCAATTGTTGGGCGGAGGAATTAAAGGAGCTTCTACGGTTATCGGTGGAGGTTCTACCGCCGATATGGTTTATGACATGAAGCTAGCAGATAAAATGACTTTTGTTTCCACCGGCGGCGGCGCTTCAATGAGCTTTTTAAGCGGCGAGGTATTGCCCGGCGTAGAAGCATTATCGAACAAAAAGTAGGGGAAAATGATGTTTAGTCAGGAACAGATCAGAGCACTGGCCCAGCCAACACCCAGTAAAATAATATTGCTGGTGATGGATGGCCTCGGCGGTTTGCCGAAACCGGATACCGGGAAAACCGAATTGGAGACAGCCCGCATCCCTAACTTTGATACACTGGCTGCCAGGAGCATTTGCGGTTTAAGCGAGCCTGTAGGTGCGGGCATCACTTCAGGGAGCGCTCCAGGCCATACGGCGCTTTTTGGCTATGACCCCGTGGCAATAAATATCGGACGGGGTGTGCTTGAAGCAGTCGGTATCGATTTCCCCATTGAACAGGATGACATTTTAGCACGGGGAAATTTCTGTGCAGTTGATAAAAACGGCATCATTACCGACCGTCGGGCTGGCAGGATTTCAACAGAATTAAATGCCAGTCTTTGTAAACTACTGGGAATGAAAATCGACGATATTCAGGTACTCACCGCACCGGTAAAAGACCATCGTTTTGTGATTTGTTTCCGAGGAGCCGGATTACGGGATGCAGTGACGGAGAGTGACCCGCAGCATGAAGGTTTAATGCCGCTGCCGGTGACGGCGATAAGCGCAGGTGCGATAAAAACCGCCAACGTCGCTAACCAGTTTATTGAGCGGGCAAAGAAGATCCTGGCGGATAAACATCCGGCAAATATGCTACTATTGCGCGGGTTTTCCAGAAAACCGGAAATTCTCAGTATGGAAGCTATCTATAAACTGAAACCGGCGGTCGTTGCCACTTATCCCATGTACCGCGGTCTGGCAAGGTTGGTAGGGATGACAAATCTGCCTACTGGCGCGACCTTCGCGGATGAAATCAAGACTGTCAAAGAACATTATCATGAATACAATTTCTTCTTCGTCCATTTAAAGGCTCTGGACGCAGCGGGGGAAGATGGCGATTTTGACCGCAAGGTCAAGTTATTGGAAGATTTTGACAAGACTTTACCTGAACTGCTGAATTTAAATCCTGATGTCATTGTGGTGACGGGAGACCATTCCACGCCGGCCATGCTCAGAGGCCACAGCTGGCATACCGTACCTACGATCGTGTATGGGCAATATTGCCGACCTGATAAGGTCACACAATTCTCCGAGTCAGGTTGCTTGGGCGGCGGACTGGGCATTTTCCCGGCAACAGAGATAATGCCGCTAGCAATGGCGAATGCCCTTAAATTGAACAAGTACGGCGCGTAAACTTTTTTACTTCAACATCGATTCTTTTAATTTAGTTAAGAACTTATCCAGTTCTTCCACTTCCTTGTGTCCTTCGATACTGAGCCGGTACGAGAATTGGTATTTGCCAAAGAGGATTATTTCAGTGCAAGGAACGACAGCATTCTGTGTTACGACGATGAGTGAATAATCCGTTTTTTCCACCCTATGCATAGAATGCATTCTACTGAAAGAATAGTGGCATTTACCCGAATTAAAAACAAATTCAAAAAAGCCTTTTCTTTCGTAAATTATAAGAGCTTTTGTAGTATCGACGGTGTCTCCCTTGATGGTTGATATCGGTAATTCCCGCGTTTTCCAGAATAGACAATCGCAGGTAATTTCATGGGGTAACAGATGAGACGTGGATAAAGTCTTCTTGATGAAATTATCGGCTTGAGCACAATAATCCTTATCCACGATGAAGTGTGTTAGAAGCGCGTGGTCATACTTTTCAGAATACATTACGTTTGTTTTTTCTTTTTGTTCCATGAGGTGCCTCCTTTGATTGGTGCAAGAAAATAATAATCCCGATACGGTCAATTGTCCAGAGCAGTTATGGTGTACCCATTGCGAGGAAGTCCTTCACTAGAAGGACGACGTAGCAATCTCACGCATAGAATAATCTAAGGGTGCACTCAAATTCTCCAATAAAAACTTACAACTCATTGTCCAATACTCAAGACTCGCAGTGAATAACCGACTTTTCAGCTTTCCTTTTTCATGATTTCTATGATACATTTTAATTAATTAATAAAATATTATTAAAACCGCTTAGGAGGGAAAGAAATGCGTGTGCCGATAATTGCCGGCAACTGGAAAATGAATACTACCGTCAGCGAGGCCGTAAAACTGGTCGGGGAGATGCGGCCATTACTCGACCCGATAGATAATGTCGAAAAAGTTGTTTGTCCGCCGTTTGTCTCGTTGACCGCGGTCAGGGAGACACTCAAGGGCAGCTCCTTGAAACTGGGCGCCCAGAATATGTACTTTGAAGATAAGGGTGCCTATACCGGTGAAGTCTCACCTTTGATGCTGGCCGGTCTCTGCGAATATGTGATTCTGGGGCACTCCGAACGGCGGCAGTATTTTGGCGAGACCAACGAAATTATCAATAAAAAAGTACGCGCGGCGCTGAAAGTGGGTGTAAAACCTATTCTCTGTGTTGGGGAAAGTCTGGCACAATATGAAGCGGGTAAAACAGAAGCTGTGGTAACCGATCATGTTACTGGTTCTCTCAAAGATATTCCAGCTTCTGCCAACCTGGTTATTGCTTATGAGCCGGTCTGGGCAATCGGCACCGGTAGGGCGGCTACCAGTGAGCAGGCCAACAAAATCATCGGTATGGTCAGAAAGGTCGTAGCAAAACTATACAGTGAAGACTTTGCTCGGAGTATGCGTATCCTTTATGGCGGTAGTGTTACTGCCGATAATATCGCCGAGCTGATGGGACAATCAGAAATCGACGGCGGTTTGGTCGGGGGAGCCAGTCTTAAGGTTGACGCTTTTACCAGTATTGTCAAACAGACCTCTCAGGTAAAAAGATAGTCCTTTGTCATTGCGGGCATAATGGTTAAAAAATGTTGTTTTGTAGTATTAAATTAGGCGTAAAACCTTCAACTGGTTGAAGATTGAGGTACAAAGATGCACAAAAAAGATGTCCTCACTGCGGGTTCGCCTATGTTATACGACACGGCGAAACCTCGTTACAAAAACAACGTTTTCGGTGTTCGGAGTGCCATCAAACGTTTATTTGGAAATCACCTTGCAACCGGATTGCACGATAGCAACATTGGTTCAAGCTATGGGTTTGTGAGAGTTATTCTATCAGACTACTTAGTAAACTCTCTGGGTATAATCCCTTTAAACTTAAGGAAATCAAGAATCACTGGCTTCAAGAATGTCCGAAGGATGAAGGTAATTATTCTAAGGTTTGTTACATTATCTTTGATGCAACGTATTTCCATAAGGACGGCTGTCTCTTGAATCTAATGAATGCGACTGACCTAAAGATTATGGCGCACCTTTACGAAAAAAAAGAGTCCTTTAAAGAGGCTTATCCCTGGTTTATGACACTGCAGCAGCAGGGGCTTACCCCTCTATTTATGACTACCGATGGAGAACAACAAATTATGCGGGCGATGAAATTAGTATGGCCACAAGCAAAGTTACAGAGGTGCCTGTATCATCTACAGCATGAAGGTATGGGCTGGATAAGGACATACCCTAAAACTGAAGCTGGTAAAGAACTGCGCGCTATCTTATCCACACTTAGTAGAATAAAGACCTATAAAGAAAGAGACGTATTTATTAATGGGTATATTGCCTGAGTCAACAAATACAATGAATTTGTTTTTTCGTTATCGCGCATTAATGTGGCATCCAAAGATTTACGACGTACTATAATTTTAATAGATAACGCATTAACGGATATGTTTCATTATCTAGATAATCAGTGTGTACACTCAACTACCAATGCATTGGAAAGCTTGCATTCAAGAATTAAATCTGACTACCAGCGTCACTAAGGTCTAACGAATAGTCATCGAATATCTTGGATTCGCTGGTATTACTTCTATATGAATGATAAAATTAACAACACAATTTAACCATTATGCCCATTGCGAGCGAAGCGTGGCAATCTCTGGGGGAGGCGTAACCCTCACAACCCTGAGATTGCTTCATCCTCATGCTTAAGGATTCGCAATGACGATGATACTAGAAATTTGGAATTTGCAGACGAACTATGGATAAACTTGTCGCTATTGTCGGACCGACTGGTATTGGCAAGACCAAGCTGGCCATTCAGCTTGCCCTGCGTTTCAATGGTGAAATCATCAATGCCGACAGCCGCCAGATTTACCGTCACATTGATATCGGCACCGCTAAACCGGGTAAAGAGGAACTTGCGTCTGTCCCGCATCATCTAGTTGACATAATCGAGCCAAATCAGGAATTCAGCTTGCCGGAGTACCAGAAATTAACTTATAAGGCCATTAAAGATATTCAAGCACGCGGTAGGTTACCTTTTTTGGTCGGGGGTAGCGGGCTTTATGTTTGGGCGGTCCTGGAGGGCTGGGTTGTACCGAAAGTTGCGCCGGATGTTACATTCCGGCGTGGACTGGAAAAGAAAGTAGAGATAGGGCAGGAAGCAGCGCTGTATCAGGAATTACAACAGGTTGACCCTGCGGCCGCCGAAAAAATCGACCCGCGCAATGTCCGGCGAGTAATCCGTGCCCTTGAAGTCAACAAAATTGCCGACTCAACCTTCTCCCAATTACAGAAAAAACAGCCACCGCCATTTCAATCCTTAATCATCGGGTTAACGGCGAATCGCATAGAGCTTTATCGCCGCGTTGACGAACGTATAGATGACATGGTCTCGCACGGCTTTGTTGAGGAAGTAAGTAATTTACTGAAGATGGGTTATAGTCTAAATTTGCCCGCGATGTCCAGCATCGGCTACCGAGAAATCGGTGAGTACCTCGGTGGAGAAATGACGCTGGACGAAGCCCTTTACAAAATTAAGACCGGTACCCATCGTTTTATCCGCCACCAGTACGCCTGGTACCGCCTGAAAGACGAGCGGATTAAGTGGTTCGATGTGGAGAGCGTGAGTGAAGGGGAAATTGAGAGTGTGGTAAAAGGATTTATAAATAACTAATTCTTCTTGTCGATGATAACGAGTAGCTTATTTCATGCACTCAGGGGCAACTGGCGGAGAGGGTGGGATTCGAACCCACGGTAGTCTTACGGCTACAAGCGCTTTCCAGACGCTCCTGTTAGGCCTCTGCAGTACCTCTCCGTAAACTAAAATATGATTTAATCTAAGTTTAAGTTTACGCTGTAGGACTGCTTTTTGTAAAGACTGATTTCTAACTCAACGATCACCGGAACATTCGCCCGCCATCTTCAGCAGCTTCACAATCTTTTTCTCACTGATATCGTTGAGTGTCCGAATCTTGATGTGACGCATTGTTTTACCGCTGCCTTCAAAAAGGGCAAGCTGTTTTTCAGTCAGGCCGTTGATGGAGAAGCCGAGATTTACCTGATTTTTCATCGCACCGATATAAAACTTACCATTAGAAAATACCGGCACGCCCCATTTCATTTCTTCTTTTGTGTCCGGGAATGTGCCTAGGATTAACTTCCTTAATTTGAGACAGATTTCCCGCTGCGGCGATTTCTGCTTTTCGATGTATTGTTGTACTTTACCGTCCATGTCAAAACACCTGTAGGCTAATTGTTCCTTCTTTGCTTTCGGCCAGCGTTTTATCTCATTCTCGCGTTTCATGGCGTCGGAGAGAGTGGTAAATTTTTCCCAATAGATTAAAACAACCGGTCGATGCAAGGCCGTGTATTTGGCTCCGGTGCCGTTATTATGTTTTTTCAGCCGTTCTGCAACATCAACCGTAATTCCCGAATAGATTGAATCGTCCTTGCACCTGACCATATAAAAGAAACATTCCCGGTCCATTAATTTCCTTGTTAGTTACGAGTTTCGGGTCATAGGTTAAGAGTAATAAGTCGTGAGTATTTCTTGAAGATAAATAACCCCTCACCTTAATCCTCTCCCACAAGGGGCGAAGAAACTAAGCGTGGGTTGGCGGAGAGGGTGGGATTCGAACCCACGTTACGATAATCGTAAACCGCTTTTCGAGAGCGGCACCTTCAGCCACTCGGTCACCTCTCCATGATTATTACAGGCTCGTATTTAATGTTTTGTTAAGTTGTATTATTTGTTTGAACTGTTCGTTCTAACGAGATTCTAACGAATTGCTTTTTGAAACGACTATTTCATTATACTTTGTGGTGAAAGCATCGTCAAAGAGTTTAGCGGCTGATTCCTGCATCCCCGGTATCACATGAGCATAAACGTCAGCGGTGATACTGATTGAACTATGCCCTAACCTTTCACTGACTACCTTCAAAGGCACACCTTGTTGGAGCATAAGGCTTGCATGGCAGTGTCGCCCATCGTGGAATCTGATAACCTTAATGCCTGCCTTTTCTGCAATGTGTTCCCATGCCCTTGACACTGTATTAGGCCGCAAGGGTACACCATCATAAGTATGGGTGAATATCAGGTCAGCATCGTTCACTTTCTTATCCAACCGGGACCGGGAATGTTCTGTAACTTCTCGTAATTGTTTCAATAGCAGTGTAGCACTTAGAGGTAGTGCGATCGTGCGTCTGCTTTTCTCTGTCTTTGGCTGACTAAAGATATAATCTCCATTGACGTGTTGGACTGACCGGCTGATTGATAACTGCCCGGTCTTTAGGTCAACGTCCTGCCAACGTAACGCAAGCAATTCACCTCGCCGCGCGCCGCTGAATATAGCGAGGTAGAAAAGACAATGATAGGGTGTTGACCTTGAGGCTTCTAGAAATTGTATAACCTCAGATTCATTCCATATCTGCATTTCGGTGTGTTGTGCCTTTGGAATGTCCACATTGTCAGCCGGGTTCGTGGTGAGCTTATGCCATTTAAGGGCTGTCTGTAATGCCCGGTGAAGCACGACATGAATGTATCTGACTGACCGGGGGGATAGTCCTGCGGCCAGTTTATCAGTGTACATCTTTTGGATATGCAAAGGGGCCAATTTAGCAAGGGGAATCTTACCGATTGAGGGGATAATATGGCCTTTCACTATGCCGGAATAGCGGTCATAGCTTCGCGCTGTGATGTTAGGCTTATAACCATCGATCCATAGCTGCATAAAGTTTGCAACGGTTTCCTTGCTTGGTTTTTGGTAGTCACCCTTGTCAACTTCACGAAGCATTGCAGTTTTCAGAGTATCGGCCTTGCGGCTGCCATCCGCAGTTTTCCAGCGGTGATGCCACTTCCCGGTCTTGTTATCTTTGTAAGCTACAATCACGTCATAACTCAAACTGCCGTCTTTATTCTCTCGTACCTTGATTACACCTTTAGCCATTTGCTTCACCTCTTATTTGATTCTGTTTGTATTCTATTTCTAGTGTGGTGATACACATATAACGTTATAAATGATATACTTAAAGGTATGAGAACAAGTAAAAGAATGGTCATACCTGAAAAAGATCGCATTGAATTGGAAAGCATTGTACGAAATGGA
>Ga0182021_10009859_pt1 | contig 11328 bp, 6 predicted proteins | sample 612E3MmetaG_FD_120493 | JGI IMG/M metagenome (GOLD analysis project Ga0182021, IMG submission 120493) | Permafrost microbial communities from Stordalen Mire, Sweden - 612E3M metaG (Illumina Assembly) | ecosystem: Environmental > Terrestrial > Soil > Wetlands > Permafrost | place: Sweden...
ACGGCGGGACGCAAGATCCGTCGGTCGCGATCCTGGCGGGCGGACACCTCGTCGCGGGCATCTACGAGGGCCTGCTCGCGTCGCCGGACACCGGCTGCAGCTGGAGCGCGGCGCCGGAGCTGGGCGGTATGCTGGTCGTCGACGTGGCGGCGCGCCCGGGCGCCACGTCGGAGGCGGTGGCCGTCACGAACCTCTACGCGCGCACCGACGACGCCGGTACGCCGCTCTACGACTCGCGCGTCTACCGCACGACGAACGCCGGAGGCACGTGGGGCGTCGCCGGACCGGCGCTTCCCCCTTCGGTCATCGTCGACACCGTCGAGCTGGCTCGCTCGAATCCTCTGCGTCTCGTCGTGTCTGGCAAGCAGCCCGGCGCCGTGGCGAAGGGCGTCCTCTACGTCTCGGACGACGGCGGGCAGAGCTACGCGACCCGGGACGTGCCCTTCGAGCCGGGCGAGAACGGGGCCTACGTCGCCGCCATCGATCCGAAGAACGCCGAACGCATCTACGTGCGTACCCTGGGTACCGGCGACGGCGGCTTGCAGAGCCGCCTCCTGGTCACCGACGACGCGGGCCGCTCGTTCACCGAGCGCTGGCGCGGCGGGGCCCTCCTCGGCTTCGCGCTCTCGCCGGATGGCTCGAGGGTCTACCTGGGGACCGAGACCGACGGCCTCTTCGCCGGCGACACGACCACCTTCGCGTTCGTGAAACGGCAGAGCCTGATCGTGCGGTGCCTGGCGACGAAGGGCGACCGCCTCTACGCTTGCTCGAGCCAGTCGGCGGATGGTCTCGGCTTCGCGCTCGGCGCGTCGACCGACGACGGCGTGAGCTTCGCGCCACTGCTCCGGCTCGCCGACCTCCGCGGCCCCCTCGCGTGCCCGAAGGGGACATCGACGGCGAAATGCGCGGCCGAGTGGCCTGCCCTCGCGAGCACACTGGGAATCCCGCTGACCACGCCGGACGCGGGCGTGGAGGCCGCCGGACCCGTCGCGCGCGGTGGATGCGCTTGCGAGAGCGCCCCCGCCCGAGACGCGGCGTGGCCCTCGGCGCTCCTGGCCGCCGCCTTGGCCCTGGTCGTCCGCACGTGGCGGAAGCGACGCTGAGCTCCTCGCTCAGACCTCGAACTCGGCGCGCTCGAGCAGCTCGGTGACGCGCCAGAGAAACGAGTTGGCGGCGACGCCGTCGACGATGCGGTGGTCGTACGAGAGCGCCAGGTACATCACCGGGTGGATCACCATGTGATCCTCGCCGTCGGGCCCTTCCACGACGACGACGCGCTTCTGGATTTCTCCCATGCGGAGGATGCCCACATTGGGCTGATTGATGATGGCGCCGCCGAAGAGGTTGCCCTTGATGCCGGGGTTGGTGACCGAGAAGGTCGCGCCGCTCAGATCGTCGACGGTGATCTTGCCGTTCTTGGCTCGCTTCGCGACCTCGTCGATCGCTCGCACGATGCCGCGCACGCCGAGCTCGTCGGCGCGACGCACGACCGGAACGACCAGGCCGTCGGGGGAGTCGACGGCCACGCCGACGTTGACGTCCTTGAGGAGCACGTACGCGTCGTCGAGCACCCGGGCGTTGAGCGCGGGGTTCTCGCGAAGGGCACGCGCCGCGGCCACGACCACGAAGGCCAGCATCGTGAGCGCCTGGCCTTCCTTCTTGTAGCGATCCTTGTGCGCCTCGCGGAGGCGCGCCGACTTGTGGAGGTCGACCTCGGCCACGGTGACGACGTGCGGCGAAGCGAACTTCGAGTACGTCATGTGGTCGGAGGTGATGCGACGGCGGCGCGTGAAGGGGATGACCTGATCGCCCGGCGTGGGGCGGTAGGCGGGCACCTTGAAGGTCCCGAAGCCCGTGCCCGGGATGGGAGGTACGAAGCCTCCACCCTGGTTGATCGCCGCCGCAAGCTGCTGCGGACGCGCCGCAGGAACAGCCACGGGGATCGTGATGGCTTCCGGCGCCTTCGCGCGCTGCACGTCGTCCTTCGTGATGCGCCCGTGCTCGCCCGTGCCCTGCAAGCCCCCGAGATCGACCCCCTGCTCCCGCGCCTCCTTGCGAACCGATGGAGGAGCCAACGCGGGTACCGTGCTCGGGCGCGGGCTCGGAGCGGCTACCGCCGCCGGCGTCGACACGCCCTCTTCAATCTGCGCGAGGACCGACTTCACGGGAACGACGTCCCCCTCCTTGGCCAGGAGCTTCACGACGCGACCTCCCACGGGCGCGGGGACCTCGGCGTCCGCCTTGTCGGTGGCCACCTCGAGCAGAGGCTGGTCCTTCGTGACGACGTCCCCCTCGCGAACGAGCCACTTGGTGACGGTGCCCTCGGTGACGCTTTCGCCGAGCTGGGGCAGGGTGACGTCGATGACCATACGTAGGGATCTCCTCGGGAGTGAAACGGCGCAAACGGCCGAGAACTTTTACGCGCCTAGCGGCTGATCCGCAACGAATCCCGCCCTATGTAGGGGCGCGGAAGCTCGCAAGGAAGTAGCCGTCCGTTCCATGCAGCTGAGGCAAAAGGCGCAGCATCGACGCGTCTTTGGCCAGCGTCGCCAGCACCTCGGCGTCGAAGGGCACGAGCGCGAAATCCGGCCTCGCGGCGAGGAATCGCTCGACGACGTCCTCCCCCTCTTCGCGGAGGACGCTGCACACGGCGTACACCAGGCGGCCGCCGGGCTTCACGTGCGGGGCCACGTGCTCGAGGATCGAGAGCTGCATCTGCGCGAGGTCTCCCAGGGACGCCTCGGTCCTCCGCAGGAGGAGATCGGGCCGCCTCCGCAGCGTTCCCACGCCGGAGCAGGGCGCGTCGACCAGCACGCGATCGTAGGTGCCCGTCACGTCGCCGGAGCCGACGGTCCAGTCGACGGCAAACGCATTCCGCGCCGCGAGCCCGTAGCGACGGAGCTCGTCCCGGAGGCGCTCGAGCTTCGCTTCGTGCAGATCGCAAACATCGACGGCGCCGCCGTCCCCCACCGCGCCGGCGAGGATGGCCGCCTTGTTGCCGCGGCCTGCGCAGGCGTCGAGCACGGTGTCCCCCGGCTTCGCGCCCACCGCCAGCGCGATGGCCTGCGAGCCTTCTTCCTGGACGAAGAGCTCACCCTCGGCGTGGCCCGGAAGCGCCTGCGGCTTGCCGGCGCCGCGCGCGAGGATGGCCAGCGGCGAGACGCGACCCTCGGCAAACGTGGCGTCCGGGCGCGCCGCGGCGAGCCGTTCCATGTAGACCGCACGCATCTCGGGGCGTGGAACGCGCAGCCCCACGGGCGGCTCCTCGGCCTCGAGGAAGCGGAGCGCCTCTTCCTTGCCGAGCGCACGCTCGAGGGCCTCGCGGAGCCACGGCGCGGCCGAGGCGACGATGGCGTCGCGCAACACGGGCGGCCGCTCGTTGGCCTCCCGCGCAAGCCGGCGGAGGACCGCATTGCCGAAGCCCGCCACGTGCGTCCCCCCGGCGCGACGCAGCGCCTCGACGGCGCCGTCCACGGCGGCGAACGCGGGGACGCGCGCGAAGAAGAGCTGGTAGGCGCCGAGCAGGAGGGGGGCCCGCGTCTTGGGATCCAGCGTTCCGATCGGCTTCTTCGCGTACGCGTCGATGCGACCCTCGAGCCACGGGAGGACGCGCAGCGTGCCGTAGAGCAGCTCGGTCGCGAAGGCGCGATCGCGGGAGGAGAGCTGCGGCGCCCGCTGCACCTCGGCGTCCAGCGCAGCGGCGGCGAAGGCGCCGTCACGCTCGACGCGCACGAGCGCGCGGGCAGCGATGTCGCGCGCGTCGGGAAGCGCAGAGGTCACGAGTGCCCCCGCGAGAACATGTCGTGGACGGAGGCCGCGATGTCGGTCCAGTGCCGCGACACGTCGTTCTTGAACGCGATCGCCATGAGCAACACGAGCATGCTCATGCCGATGAGGCTCGCGATCTCGCGCGTGCGCCGGGTGAGCGGCCTCCTGCGTACCGTCTCGACGACGAGAAAGGCCAGGTGCCCTCCGTCGAGGACCGGGATGGGCAAGAGGTTGATGATGCCCAGGTTGATGGACACGAGCGCCATCGCCCACACGAAGTACGTGGTGCCCTTGGCCCCGGCGCGCCCCGCCACGTCGTAGAGCGTGATGGGACCGCTCACGGCGGCCAGGCTCACGCGCCCCTGCAAGAGACGGAGGAAACCGACCGCGACGAACTCGATGGCGCGCCCCGTCTCGGCGAAGCCGCGCGACAGCGAGTAGCGGAGGCGGCGATCGTTGGGCACCATCTTGTCCGGGGCGTTGGGCGCAAAGTGCGTGGTGCGGAACACGTAGCGCTCGTAGTGCTGGCCGAACTCGTCGTTCCACTGCTCGTTGCGCAGCTCGAAGCTCCCGCCCATCGGCTCGCCGTCCCGGGTCCATTCGAGCTTGCGGCGGCGGCTGGCTTCGCGGACCAGGTCCTCCTCGATCGAATGCCACTTGGCCTTGGGCACGCCGTCGAGGGCCGTGATCCGATCCCCGGCGCGAAGCCCGGCCTTCCATTCGCTCGAGCCCGACGGCACGAACGACACGTACAGATCCGAGCTCTCGATGCCGGTGCGTGCAAAGACGTCCGCGGCGCGCGCCACGGAGTCGAGCTCGGCCTTCGCGTCGCCTCCGCGCGGCAGCGGCGTGAGGGTCGCGACCTGCGGCTCGAGGACGGCGATGTCGACGAGCCCGCCCGCGGCCTCCGGCGCAGCGACGGGGCGAAGGAACGCGAGGACCAGCGCGTCGCCCCGGTTCTGCGAGAGCGCGTCCACGAGATCGACGTAGCGCTCGACCTTGCGGCCGTTCACGGCGGTGACGCGGTCGAAGGTGCGAAGGCCCGCGCGATATGCCGGCGAGTCGGTGCGCGGCACGCCGATGACCGACGCCGGAAAGCTGGGCAGGATGCCGATGCGTCCCGTGTGCTCCACGATGTCGAGCTCGCGCACCTCCGTGTCGTCGTTGGGCGTGATCGAGATCTCGACGGTCTTGCCGTCGCGCTCGACGCTGAACTTCACCGGCGTTCCCGCCTTCTTCGAGACGAGCCGCTGCACGCCCGTGAAGTTGCTCACCTCTTCGCCGTCGACGGCGAGGATGCGATCGCCCGGGAGGAGCCTCCCATCCGCGGGGTGCCCCGGAAGCACGACGCCCACCGTGGGCGGGAGCAGCTCGCGATCCTCGAAGTAGACCGAGGTGTAGAGCAGCACCGGGAAGAGCACGTTCATCGCCGGCCCCGCGATCACGATGAGGACGCGCTTCCACGCGGCCTGCGCCTCGAAGGTGCGCTTCTCGTCCTCGGGGAGGATGGGCTCCGTGCTGTCGGTCTTCTCCAGCATCTTCACGAAGCCGCCGAAGGGGAGCAGCCCGATGCAGTACTCGGTCTCCTTGCCGCGGACCCGCACGATCTTGGGACCGAAGCCGAGGCTGAAGGTGATCACCTTGACGCCGAAGGCCTTCGCGACCGCGAAGTGCCCGAGCTCGTGCACGAACACGAGCACGCTGACGAGGATGATGAAATAGACGAGGTCCAAACTGCTCCTCGAGAAGTCTCAGGCCGCGCGCAGGACCGCTTCGAAGAGCTGGCGCCCGTCATCGCCGCCCTGGAGCAGCTCGCTCATGCGCTCGGGGTGCGGCATGAGGCCCAGCACGTTCTTCCTGGGGCCGCCGTAGATGCCCGCGATGTCGTCGATGGATCCGTTGGGGTTCGCGGCCCCGCCGACGACGCCCTTCGCGTCACAGTAGCGGAGGGCGATGCGCCCCTCGCCCTCGAGGCGCTTCAAGGTCTCGGGCGTCGCGTGGTAGCGGCCGTCGGCGTGGGCGATGGGCAGTCGCCACACCTGTCCCACCTTCTTCGTGAAGGGCCCCTCGGCGGTGACCTTCACGTACGCGTCGGCGCACTCGAAGCGCAGGTGCGCGTTCTGCGTGAGCGCCCCCGGGAGCAGGCCCACCTCGGTCAGGATCTGGAAGCCGTTGCACACCCCCAGGACGAAGCCGCCCCGCTCGGCGTGCACGCGGATCGCGCCGAGGATGGGGCTGGCCTTGGCCAGGGCGCCGCAGCGCAGGTAGTCGCCGTAGCTGAAGCCGCCGGGGATCGCGACGAAGTCGGTGCCCGGGGGCAGCTCAGAGTCCGTGTACCATGCAACGGTCGCGGGGGTGCCGCACACGTCACGAATGGTGCGGAGCATCTCCGCATCGGCGTTCAGGCCCGGAAAGAGGACGACGGCGGCTCGCATGGGGAGCATCGATCTAGCACGCCTGTCCCTCGACGCGCACCCCCGGCTCGGCTACATCCTTGCCCTCCGATGCCCGCTGCTTTCCCCACGGATCCGCCCATCACCCCGGCGCTGCTGAAGCAGCACAAAATCACGCCCTCGGAGTACGAGCTCATCCAGAAGCAGCTCGGCCGGGTGCCCAGCTACACCGAGCTGGGCGTCTTCAGCGTGATGTTCAGCGAGCACTGCTCGTACAAATCGTCACGGGTGCACCTCAGGCGCCTACCCACCAAGGGGCCGCGCGTCATCTGCGGCCCCGGCGAGAACGCCGGCGTGGTCGACATCGGGGACGGCTTCGCGGCCGTCTTCAAGATGGAGTCGCACAACCACCCCAGCTTCATCGAGCCGCACCAGGGCGCGGCCACCGGCGTCGGCGGCATCCTGCGCGACGTGTTCACCATGGGCGCGCGCCCCATCGCCGGGCTGAACAGCCTGCGCTTCGGCCGCCCCGACCACCCGCGCACCCCCGAGCTGCTCCGCGGCGTCGTCGCAGGCATCGGGGGCTACGGCAACTGCATCGGCGTCCCCACGGTGGGCGGCGAGGTCATGTTCGACGAGGCGTACGACGGCAACATCCTCGTCAACGCCTTCACCTGCGGCGTCGCGCGCACCGACCGCATCTTCTACGGGCGCGCCAGCGGCATCGGCAACTCGATCCTCTACATCGGCGCCAAGACCGGCCGCGACGGCATCCACGGCGCCACCATGGCGTCCGACGAGTTCGCCGAGGGACAGCAGGCGCAGCGGCCCACGATGCAGGTCGGCGATCCCTTCATGGGCAAGCTGCTCCTCGAGGCGTGCCTCGAGCTCTTCTCGAGCGACGTGCTCGAGGGCATCCAGGACATGGGCGCCGCCGGCCTCACCAGCTCATCGGTCGAGATGGCGGGCCGCGCGAAGAACGGCATCGAGCTCGATCTCGATCTCGTGCCCCGCCGCGCGAAGAAGATGCTCCCCTACGAGATCCTCCTCTCCGAGTCGCAGGAGCGCATGCTGCTCGTGGCCAAGCCCGGCTGCGAGGAGAAGGTCCTCGCCATCTGCCGGAAGTGGGAGCTGGACGCCGCGGTCATCGGCTTCGTGACCAACACCAAGCACTGGGTCGTCAAGGCCACGCCGGGCTACGATCCGCTCGACGACGAGCCGGCCACGCGCAACCCGCAGACCGTCTGCGACATCCCCATCGAGGCGGTCAACGAGGAAGCGCCGGTCTACGACCGCCCCCGCAAGGCGGACGCGACGCTGGCCGCCCGCACGGCCCTCCGCGACGAGGACGTCCCCGTCCCCACCGACTTCGCGAAGGAGCTGCTCGCCGCGTGTGCGTCGCCGAACCTGGGGTCGCGCCGGTGGATCTGGCGGCAGTACGATCACATCGTCCGCGGCGGCACCGTCGTGCGGCCCGGCTCCGACGCCGGCGTCGTGCGCGTTCCGTGCGAGCGCGACGGAAGTGTACTCTACAAGTATCTCGCGTTCGCCAGCGACTGCAACGGCCGCATGTGCGAGCTCGACGCCTACGTCGGCGGCGCCATGGCCGTGGCCGAGACGTGCCGCAACCTCTCGTGCTCGGGCGCCGAGCCCATTGGCCTCTCCGATTGCCTCAACTTCGGCAACCCCGAGCGTCCCGAGATCATGGAGCAGTTTGCCCGCGCCATCGACGGCATCGCCGCCGCGTGCACGGCCCTCGCCACGCCCATCGTCAGCGGCAACGTGAGCCTCTACAACGAGACGTCGACCAAGGACGGCACGCGCGCCGTGCTCCCCACGCCTGGGATCGCCGGCGTGGGCCTCTTCGCGAGCGAAGGCGACATCGTCACGCAGTACTTCAAGGCGGACGGGGACGTGGTCCTCTTGCTCGGTCGCGCCGTCGGGACGGCGAAGAGCAGCCTCTCGGGCAGCGAGTGGCTGACGCGCACGGTCGGGCGCATCTGCGGCGATACCCCGGTGCTCGAGCTCCCGCTCGAGGCCGCCGTGCAGAAGCTCGTGCGAGAGCTCTGCCGCGGGCGCCTGCTCCAGAGCGCGCACGACGTGTCCGAGGGCGGGCTGGCGGTCGCGCTGGCCGAGTGTGCGACCACCGCGCCGAGGGCCGAGCTCGATCGCGGCGCCGACGTGAAAATCCCGCCGCACGGGACGGGGCCGTTCGCGGTCCTCGCCGGATTCTTCGGCGAGGCCCCCACCCGCATCGTCCTCTCGGCCCAGCGGGCCCACGTACCCGCGATCCTGAAGGCCGCCGAGGCCGCCGGCGTTCCCTGCGAGGAGCTGGGGCTCGTGGGCGGGGCCAACCTGATTCTCCGAGCTGAGGGTACTAGCTCGACATGCAGGGTGATGTCGCTGCGCGATGCCCGCGAGCGGTGCCTCGAGGCCATCGTCGGGGCGTGAACGGTCGCCTGCGAGATCCGTGGTACAGTGGAGATTCGGGGAACGCCGGTGTTCCTCGGGCCGGCATGAAGAACAGTCGCCCATGACGAAGGCACCTTCGCCGCTCCTCGGCTACAACAACAACGTTCGGCACAAAGGCCGCGTCTTCCATATCCAAACGGAAGACTCGGGCGTGAACCGGCCGCACGTCATCACGCACCTCTTCATGGACGGAGGGCGAATCCTCAAGTCCATCAAGACCTCGTACGCAGAGCAAGTCGGCAAGGACAAGCTCGGCGAGGTCGTGAAGAAGATGATGAAGGACCAGCACAAGGCCATGTTCACGGCCTTGCGCGACGGTGGCTACGACCAGCTCATCGAGGACGCGCTGCGGAGCGGCTCGCAGCAGCGGCTCGCGGCCGCGAACGCGAAGGCCCGCGGCAAGAGCGCGCCGCCGCCGCCCATCGCCGATTCGCCGAAGACCCAGCGCGATCCCGAGATCGTCGAGGTCACCGAGCCACTGCTGGCGCCCGCCGACGAGGTCGAGGCTGAGCTGAACCTTGACCTCGACGCGCTCGAGCGCGCGTCCCAGGAAACGGACACCTCCGCCCCGCGCTCGTCGCCAGACCTTCCCCCGCCGCCCGCCAACCTGTTGCGCGAGCGCATGCCACCGACCGAACCGGACACCGGCCGTTACCGGAGCCTCAGCCCCGCCGCCGAAGAGCGCATTCCGGCCAGCACCCGTGGCGCACGGTCGTCACCCGCTCCGCGACCGTCGCCCCGTCCCTCGCCGAGGAGCGAGCGGACCCCCCCGCCTCCGCGCCCGGCCGCCCGGCCCAAGAGCGAAAGGCCGGCGGCCCGGAGCGAGAAACCCACACGTCGGAGCGAGCGGCCGCCGCCCCCGCCCTCGGTCCGCGAGGACGCGAGCGCCGCCAAGAACGATCCGCGCGCCGAGCCGCCCTCCGACTCCAAGCAGCCCATTGCCCCGCGCGCCGACGGACGGTTTGCACCGGCCCGACCCGCCGCAATCTTCGGTCAGGCCCGCCCCCAGCAAGGCACGTCCATTTTCGGCGAGGATCTCATCAGCGACAAGTCGCTGGACGAGGTCATCTTGAGCTACCTGGCCGAGGACCTCGAGGACGGAACGAAGTAATTCCCGAAGCATTTCGCGAGCCGGCGACGCGCCGGGCAACTGTTGCTTTTCCGACACCGGATGTGACCGATTTCGCAGGTCTTTTTTCCCTTGCGGGCCCTTGCGAGACCGCCGTCTCGACCCCATCTTCTGGCTACGACAGTGGTGGCGCCGGCCAAGCCCCCTCCCAAGTTGCCGGCGTTCCCTTCGAGGCGGGCTCGCACCCCCTCCCCACCCCAAGTGCGAGCCCCCGCGCCCGGACCCTCAAGGTTCCGGGCGCGTTTCTTTTGTGGCCTGAAGACCCGAGCCCGTGGGCCCTACGGAACGAGCTCGAAGTCGACGTCCACGGTTCCCGTGCCGTCCACGTGGATTCGCTTGGCGATGTTGACGATGCACGGGCCGGTCGACGACAGCGTGGTCGGAACGCCCATGTTGATGCCGACCGAGCTCGCGTCGAAGTCGAGGTGCATCTTCATCGTCGCGGGCGCGGCGGCGTCGCCGGCCTTGATGCCCTTGGCGAAACAGGCGTTGAGCTGCTCGTAGCTCGATGCGAGGGCGACGCGTACCTTCGCCCCGTCGACGCCCTGGGCGTTGTGCGGGACGCCAATCTTCACGGTGGGCCCGCTGAGGGTCGTGGGGGGGCCGGCGTCGGCCGCGGCGGCGGGCACCGCGCTGGCGCTGGCCGAGGCGACGGCCGAAGCGTCGACGCTCGCCGCAGGCGCGGCCGCGGCGTCGTGCGCTCCCGCATCCTTGGACCCCAGCGTGGAGGGCGCGTGCGACGAGCCGGCGGTGCCCACGTGCGACGAGACGTTCGTCGAGCCCGTCCCTGCGGTGGAAGCGATGGGGTCGGGGATGATGGCGGCGGTATTGGCCACCGTCGGCGGCGGCGGCACGGTGACCGTGGCGGTGGGCAGGGCGTTCGCCGTGGCGAGGTAGGACTTCGCGAGGTAGCTGCCGGTGCCGAGGACGGCCGCGATGAGCAAGAAGGCGAGCACGTACCCCGTCCAGCGGCTCGGGACACCCGCGGGCCGGTCGAGCGCCTCGGTCGCGAGCGGCGTCTCCTTCTCCGGGTGCGCGCGGGCCTCTTTTTCGGCGGCGAGGATCTCCGCGGGGTCGAGGGGCACCGTGGCGGCGCTGGCGAGGCTGGGCTCGCCCAGCACCGGCCCCGAGCCGCGCGACGGGTGCGGGTGCATCGGCAAGCTGTGGTTGCCGGTGGTGCTCCCGTCGATGGCCGTGCGGAGCTCGGTGCGCATCTCGCGCGCGGTCTGGTACCGCCCCTCGCGCTTCTTCTGCATGGCCCGGAGGCAGATGGCCTCCAGCTTCGGGTTCACCGACGCGTAGATGTCGTGCGGGTTGCGAGGATCCTCGGTCACGTGCTTGAGCACGATGCCGATGGCGTTCTCGGCGTCGAAGGGTACTTGACGGGTCAAGAGTTGGAAGAGGATGACGCCCATCGAGTAGAGATCGCTGCGCGAGTCCAGCTCCTCGCCGCGCCCTTGCTCGGGCGACATGTACTCGGGCGTGCCGACCACGAGGCCCTTGGTCGACAGGCGCCCCGTGTCCGCCAGGGACTTGTCCTTGCGCGACTCGGTCAGCTTCGCGATG
>Ga0182021_10009860_pt1 | contig 11328 bp, 6 predicted proteins | sample 612E3MmetaG_FD_120493 | JGI IMG/M metagenome (GOLD analysis project Ga0182021, IMG submission 120493) | Permafrost microbial communities from Stordalen Mire, Sweden - 612E3M metaG (Illumina Assembly) | ecosystem: Environmental > Terrestrial > Soil > Wetlands > Permafrost | place: Sweden...
GAAATTACAAGAAGTAGCCATCGGTGAGACTAATAGATTAATGGTTTTTATGCCACCTCGCCATGGGAAGAGTTGGCTAGTATCTCAGTTCTTCCCTGCGTGGTATCTGGGAATGTTTCCAGATAAAAGAGTGATTCTTACAGCATATGAAGCGGATTTTGTGGCTACATGGGGTAGGAGGGCCAGAGATGTCCTTAACGAGTACGGAAAAGTATTTGGAATAGAAGTTAATGATAAATCCTCTGCAGCCAATCGTTGGGATATCCAAGGACATTCAGGGGGCATGGTAACGGCGGGTGTAGGAGGGCCAATAACGGGTAAAGGTGCTGACATTCTTATTATTGATGATCCTATAAAGAACGCAGAAGAATCTTATAGCCAAACATACAGAGAAAAAACTTGGGAGTGGTATCAATCAACAGCGTATACCCGGTTAGAACCTCAAGGTGCAATAATTCTGATCATGACCCGTTGGCATGAGGACGACCTTGCAGGGAGGATATTACATCAAAAACAACAGGGTAATGGTGAACACTGGGAAATTATTAATTTACCAGCCATTGCAGAGGAGCATGACCTGCTAGGTAGAAAACCCGGTGAACCATTATGGCCTGAAAGATATAATTTAGAGGAACTAAAAAGGATCAAAGATACAACTGGCTCATATTGGTGGAGTGCTTTGTATCAGCAGCGGCCACAACCACCTGAGGGTGGATTATTACAGCGTTCATGGCTTAAACATTATCAACCTAATGAACTCCCAGATTTGGAAGAACTGAATATATATCAGGCATGGGATTTAGCCATAAGTACCAAAGAAACTGCAGACTTTACTGTCTGTACTACAATAGGAGTATCAGATGATAACAAAATATTTGTATTGGACTGGTACAGGGATCGGATTGATTTCCCTACCCAAGTAAAAATGGTTGAAAAATTAGCCCAAAAATGGGATCCCGTACAAATAGGGATTGAAAGCAATGCTTATCAGAAGGCACTGCCACAACAACTCCTTGAAAACACCATGTTACCAATAAAAGAAGTGAACAGTACCATATTTTATAGTAATACACAATTAGCATCCCTACTTCAAGTACCACTCGAAAAAATAGCAGGGCAACGATTAACTGATTTTATACTTCCTAAAGATTTAGAATCATATCAGGATATTTTTGAGAAAGGATTTAATTCAAGGACTGATGGTGAAATTAACATAAAATCAGTTGATGGAACTATCATACCTATACACATCTCAATTAATTCAATAAAAGATCTAAAAGGTGTATACATAGTTATAACAGATTTAAGGCAACAAAAAACCTATGAAGAACTCAAAGTAACTCATGAAGAACTTAATAAAAGTTTAGAAGCTTTACAGAAAACTGAAGAAAAGTTTCGTTCGGTATTGGACAATTCTTTGGACGTTATTTATCGACTGAACCTGCAAACAGGCCATTATAGTTATATAAGTCCAGCTTCAGAAACTGTGGTTGGGTATTCGCCCGATGAATTAATTGAAATGGATGAAAAGAATGCTATGAATATGATCCATCCTGACGATAGGAATATTTTATATGAAGCCATGGATCAAGTGGATAATACAAGCCAAAAAGAGTTGAAATACCGTCAAAGAACAAAAACCGGTGAATATCGCTGGATTTCCAATCATATGTCCATAGTTAAAGATACCAATGGCAAGCCACTGTACAGAGACGGTAACATCCGCGACATTACCAATGAAATGCAAATAGAAGAAGCATTAAAGAAAAGTGAAAACAGTCTAGCTACTGCGCAACACATCGCCAATATTGGAAGCTGGGAATGGAACATTAAAACAGGTGATATAAACTGGACTAATGAATTATATTCAATCTATGGAGTAGATCAAAACAGTTTTACTCCTACACTAAATTCATTTGATGAGTATTTACATCCTGATGACAGGGAATATGTGAACAATATTACTGAACAAATTATATCTGAAGGTAAATCGGTCAACTTTGACTTTAGAATAATCTTAGATAATGGTTCGATACGTATTTTGAATACTATAACTGAAATCACAGATTTCGATAATAATGGAAATCCTCGTTTAGTTGTAGGTACAAATCAGGACATTACGGAACGAAAAGAAATAGAACTTAAGTTAAGTGAGAATATAGAGAATTTAGCCCGTTCTAATCAAGAATTGGAACAGTTTGCTTATATAGCATCTCATGACTTACGAGAACCTTTAAGGATGATAACAAGTTTTTTACAATTACTTGAGCGAAGATATTATGATAAGTTGGATAATGATGCCAACGAATTCATAGGATATGCTGTTGAAGGTGCTAAACGTCTTGACAGCATGATTAAAGATCTTCTACAATACTCGCAAGTTACACGAAAAGAACTAAAATTCATCCCAGTCCGGAGTGAACAAATTTTGGATGAAACATTACTAAACTTGAAAATTTCCATAGAAGAAAATAATGCAGTTATCACTTATGATCCATTACCTACAATCAATGGAGATGCAGAGTTAATGATTCTATTATTTCAAAACCTCCTAAGTAATTCAATTAAATACCGAAGCAACGAAAATCCAAAAATCCATATATCAGCTAAAAAAGAAAAAAGCCAATATTTATTCTCTGTAAAGGATAATGGTATTGGAATGTCTCCTGAACAATTGAAAAAAATATTTACATCTTTCAACGACTTCATACCCGCGATGAATATGAAGGAACAGGAATTGGACTCGCAATAGCACAGAAAATTGTACATCAACACAAAGGAAATATATGGGTTGAATCAGAACCAGGAAAAGGCTCAACATTCTACTTTACAATTCCAATAAAGTGATAATCAAATTAATTTTTTTAAATTATTATTTTTAAAATAATGAAGGATGTATAGTCCTCAAATTAACAGCAACTATGAGTAAATGACGTAGTCAATATCTAACTATATGAATAAATATATGTAGATATGATTAAATAGTTTCTAAGGCTTCGTTTAACATCTTCCGTATCTTTATTTCTATTTTATGTTCATCATCCTTATCGTGTGTTTCTAGGAACATGCCGGTATTGAACTGGGTTTTCCCGTTTTTATCTTTATATAATATCACGGATTCTCCCAGTACCTTTTCAACTGCCATCAATAGGAAATCTATGGTTAATTTGTTTTTCGTTTCATCATCACAGGGTGCTTTCCATAATGTTTTTATTTCAACTTCACCTTCTTTTATCCCAATTTCCATCCCTTTAAGATGTTTTTTTACCATGAATTATTCCCTTATTCCATTTTATTCTTTATTTCATGTTCCGTTCCACGGACTTTTTTTCCATAATGATTTCAGTTATCTTTTTTTTATATGATCTTTTAAAACTAAGTACTCTTCTAAACAAGTCCTTATATTCCAATCACTAGCATCAAAAAATCTATAAACTTTGTGAATGATTTGATCGATACCATAGTGAGGGATCTGAAATATGCAAGCAAAAAACTATTTCAAAGTCAATAGTCTAAATAGAGGAGAATCTCTAGTTTTGTCACTCAACTCAATATCTTCAAAATTATAACATTAAAAAATTCATGATTTTAATTTTTAGATAATTTAATATATTTTTTAATTGATAATAATAATAAGAATTATTTGGTCAATCAATTTTCTATGCTTATTTCAAATATTAGAGCTCTTAATAATTAAGGTAAAAAGAACAATGCAACGACATATAGAAGTAATTTTTGAAGCAATATTAAGTGTATTGATAATAGGTGACCTATTATTCATGGGTTTAATGATTGCAGGATTAATTGTAGGTATAAAGACCAGTACAGTCTATAGTATTGGTAGTTATGATCTAATAATAGCTATATTGATATTAATTGATTTAATAATCTATAGAAATAGAACAAATAAATTAAATGATAATAATTGGCAATTTATTTATGAGAATTGGGCATATATCTTATCCTTAATACCTATAACCTTCATATGCTTCAATATATTCCATTTATTTAGTTTTGTCTTTATTGTAGGATTATTAGTCATCATTAGATTTTATGCCCTTTATAAAGTTCTTAGAATTACTGGAAGAGATGTTAGTAAATACCCATCAAAAACAAAATTAGATTATGCAACAGTAGTCCTTTTTTTAGTCCTTATAATAGGATCATTTCTATTTTACCTTTTTGAACATAGTGTTAATCCTGAAGTACCCAACTATGAATCTTCAATGTGGTATTCAATTGTATCAATGACTACTGTAGGCTATGGAGATATTGTACCAGTCACAGGAATTGGTAGAATAATAGGAATAATTCTAATAGTAACTGGTATGGGTTATTTAAGTATAGTTACAGCAACATTGGCTTTTTCATTCATAGAATACTTTAAAACAGAAAGCAGAAAGGCTGCAGATGAAGTAGAAAAAAAAATAGATAAAAGAATCGAAAACAAAGTAATAAACATTGATGATAACATTGATGAACTTAAACACACTGTAATTGAACTCAAAGAAACTATAAATGATCTTCAAGAAAAAATAGACAAAATAAAAAAATGAAAGAACCTGTATCACAGATACATGGTGATATAATTGAAAAAAAATGCAAATATAGTAGGTTTTATAGTACTTTTAATTTTAGTTGTTTTTGTTTCAGGTTGTACTACTAGTAACAATATTACATCATCCAATCAAAGTAGCAAAAATGTAATAATCCAAATTATTTCAGACTCCTCATGGAATGGAACTTTAACATATAATGGTATAGAATATAACATAACTGGGACAAAAAATAGAAATTACAATTTAGGTAACAATCCTGGTGCTGTTACTATTTATTTAAAGACAAATAATAATACAGGGAATTTAACTGTGCAATTATTACAGGGTACAAATATTATTCAAACTCAGAATATCTCTTCAAATCAGGGATTTGTAAATATAACTCACAATTTCTAATTTTTTTCAAATTAATTAAGATGTATTTTTTTGATATTTTAATGAAAGTTACTTGGATGTGCATTTATACATTACTACTGATAGTTTTCTAACTGAGCTTGTAGAATCTCGCAGTTAGTGGCAAGTATATCATTATGGATCAGAAATTGTCCAAGAAACTTGGGTCTTATTACAGATAAAGTAAGCTAAGAAATAGTTCATCCTACATAAATTAAAATTTCAATAATTTTCATAAACATTAAAAATAACAATCAATTTTAATTGTATCTGATATCATCTCTACCAGATTGGAACTCTGAGTATGAGGCAAAATACACAAATTATAATCGATAGTTTTCAATATTATAAAGAATTTAAACATCTTTCATTGTTTTCTTTTTATTTTTATCACCCAATCCGAGTCCGTGTGTTATGGAGAAGGCGACCAATGCTGCTAAGAAAACAGGCAGAGCATCGATAAAAGGCACGCCAATGATCACAATTCCAATTGCAGCCATAGCAAGTGGGACGGGTACAATAGCTGCAGGTACTGCTACTATCATGCATCCCAAGGCCAGGCCCAGTGGTATCGTGGGAAAAATTAGATGGATTGCAGAACCCAGAGTTGTACCAATAAATAGTAGAGGGAATATAGGTCCTCCAATGAATCCAAAGTTTAATGCCCCACTCAATGCAATCATTTTTGCCAAAGCAAATATAATTAGGAGTATCACTCCGATTTCTGCAGCTTGTTGAGTTACTATTGGCATCTGAGTAGTGCCTAGACCAATTGTTATAGGCAATATAAAAGCAAATAAACCTAAAAACAACCCTCCTAATGTACCACGTAAGATTGGTGTGCTGTTAAGAGGTGCTACTATGCGGCTGAGAGTTTTAGTCAAGATCATAAAGAACAATGCCACTGGAACAGCAAGCGCTCCTAATATCACTCCTATTCCTAAATCCCATATCCTAAGATCATAGGCAGGTGGTGATAAAAGCCCTAATAATGGGGATACTGACATACCATAAAGTACATAAAATAAGGCAAATCCAACAGTAGCGGCAAGTCCAACTATTAAAAGAGTTCCATAATATGCAACAGATTGACGGTGCTCAGATTCAAGCAACATTAATAATGCTACTATAGGAGATGAAAATAAACCAGCATATGCCCCTGAAATACTGCTCAGTACATCGATTCTCATCTTTTCAGAGTCCATTTTACGTTTCTTGGAGATCCAAGTTCCTAAACCCGCTGCTAACATACCTGTAGGTACTTCAGGGCCTAGGCTGAATCCAGTAATTATTGATATTAGTGACACCACCAGAGATGAGGGCACTGGTTTTGGATCCATATATCCTTCCTTTAATGCATCAAAAGCATTCATTTGTTTGGCAGATGATAAACGATGGATCACACCTACAAGAAATCCTGCTACAGTCATCACAACAACTATCCACCAAGGTCCAGAGAAGGGTTTCCAGTTAATTAATCCTGGTAAAACCAAGCTTTGACCAAAATTCATTAATATAATAAATACAAATGCTCCTATTGCACTTAACAAACCTAATAATAGGCCCCAACCCATTTTGTTCCAATACTCTTTTGATCGAAGATTTAAATCTCCAGACATAACTATAAATCCTCCTCTAACAAATTAACATGGAGTATTATATTAGAAACTTTGCTTAACACCTTTTTCATTGGGTTAGTTATGAATATTGTAAAAATCTTTTTTTAATAGCATCGAAGCACTTTTCAGAATAAAAGATTTGGAAAATAACTTTGATATACAAATAATAAATTCAATTCTTTTTTTGGAATATAGGCACTTTTGGGATTTAATCAGTTAAATAATTTAATAATTCTCTGTATTATAACGGAATTGATTATTTTCGCACGATTCTTTTATCTCTTAACTCAAATATCATAACCAAATGATGATCATAGACACGAATTGTGGATTATGAAGTACCAGCAAGATATTCGGGATATAGTATTGATAATTCAATTTTTTTAAATAAGCTATAATCATAAATTTTTAAATTTCTTAAAGATTCCATAATCTTTAGCATTCTTTATTGAAGCATATAACGCATTTGTATCGGATATAATCCATTTTAAGTATTCGAAAACAATTTTTGAATCCATATCATACGAATCAATATTTATTTCTTCAATTTCGGCAGATATTAAACCTGAATCTGGTAGTGGTTGAGGATCTGTATCATTTTCAACTGTGTTTTTTAAATCCATTAGAATCTTTTCTATTTTAATTGTGTTAGGTTCCCAAATCGGATGAATATCTTTTGAAATATTTATTTTGGTAACTAAAGCGGATAGATCTCGTGAAAGCCGATCATTCGCCTCGGCAATCGAATTCAAAACCTTAATATCTTCTCCAACATCGTCAAAAGAGCTTATAACTTTATTTATACCCGCTTTAAGATTATTATGACTAAGCAACATTTCACTGATAGCTAAAGTTATTTTTTTCTTACTTGCATTTTTCTCAAATGCAGGTATGATAGCATTGTTAATGTAATCCGCATTGGATTCGAGTCTCTTAACCACCTGCAGCTTCAAGTCTACTTTCAATCTACTTGGTAAAATAAAGTATCCAACTGTAAAGGCTATAACGGATCCAATGATTATATCAACAAAACGTTCTAATCCCGATGCAAGGATATTTCCTGGTTTTAGGATTGCTAAGAGGAAAATTAGGAACATGGTTAATGCTATCAGGAAAATATAACCATTTTTATAGGCACATATTACAGCTAACGTTAAAACGATAAAAACATAAATGAGGATGGGGAATCCTAAACCGACTAAAATTCCGCTGATTATTATAGCCAAGATTACTCCAACAATGGTGGCGATTACCCTAACAATCATTTCATTAAAAGAACTGGAAATATCCGGTTTGAGAACAAAAAAGATGGTAATTGCAACCCAAAAAGCATTTAATGAATTACTTACTAGGGCAACCATGAACCCCAATCCCAAAGCAATTGCAAATCTAATCCCGTGACGAATATACATATTACTCAGGTTAAAATTGGCCTTTAACTTTTCCAAGGGGGATGTTTGTGATGAAAAGAGTAGAGGTGGGATATCTAAGATTAAATCTCCTTTAAGGATTTTCTGGGATTTTTCAAAGATCTTTAGATATTCCTCCATATTTTTAATAACAATTAATCTAGTCTCATTATCTAGTTCTGTAACCGTTTTAAGTTCATTAATTTTTTTGTTTAAAACAGTTATATCTGGATTAAGGTTTTTATTGTCCGTTATTACGGCATTAGCAATTTCTTGACTGAGTTTGTTTATTTCATTATGAAATTCCTTTAAGATTTCAGCTGCCTTCCCTTTAAGATTGGATTCAATTCCGCCGGTGGTTAATTTCGTTGTAACTAAAAGCCGAGCTATTTCAATCATACTACTTATTTTAGGGGTGGGATTAGTTTTTTTCAATAACATCCTGGCTTTTATAATGGTGTTCATATCTGCTTCAGGAACAAAACAACTAGCCACTATTTGTGGGATGGATTTATCTTTCCTTAATATTTTAGGAATGAGTATAACCATCGAACCTATAAAAGCACCTAAAAATGCCCATAAGCCCCATTCAATAGCTGTTGATTGATTGTTAACTAATACTAATGATGCTAAAATGTAAAATAGTAATCCCACAAAACCAATAATTCCTGTAGCTTTTCCTAAGATATTTAAACTAGAATTTAAAAAAATCCAAAATAAAAGAAAAATGAGGCCTATCCAAGGATTTATTTGAGCTAGTGAAGCAGTAAAAAAGGTTAAACCCATAACAATAATCATGATTATGGCTAAACGAATTAATACTTTAACTGGAAGTTTTGCACTTAAAACTAGTGCTATATATGCCCCACTAAATACGAATGCAATTGTTACATTTCCTAACTTTAGTAATTGAGATATTATGAAGACCACAATTAGAGCTGCAAACATGTTTAATGATGCATCCCAATCTGGTTTAACATCGTTTGGGTATAATAATCTAAGAATGTATTTTCTAGGGCCTATTTCATTCATAGTATCTATATCTGAAGATCCTTCCCTATTTTTAACTTCATCTGAATCTTTTTTCTCCATTGAAATTACTCCGAAAATTCAAAAAAATATCGAAACATACCATATTTTTTTGTATTATTAAATTTTAATAATCCCACTCAACCTTACTTTGAACATATCAGATGTTATTATTATGTAATTCAGCCTTTTAGTATTTTGCTCGATTTGATAAAATAATAAAAAATATCTATAATTTGATTTAAAAATAATAATTACCTAAAAAAAATCAAAAATTTTTCGAACCGATTTATTAAATCCATTTATTGCGAATTATATTAGGGGCTATATGTCATGGCTAGTGAGCAAATTTTTATTGGTTTAGGACTCATCTTTGGTTTGGGCATTTCTATGCAGTGGATTGCAAGGATACTTAAGATTCCAGGCATAATACTGCTTTTACCTGCTGGTATGATAGTTGGTCCAGTTCTGGGGTTAGTCGAACCACAAGAAATTTTTGGAAATTCTTTCTTTCCACTAGTGACGATCGGTGTGGGAATTTTATTATTAAAGGGAGGATTAGAACTCCGCCTGAGAGATATACAACCCGATGTTAGGAAATCAGTATGGCGTCTGATAACAATCGGAGTTATTTTGACGCTTGCAATAGGTACAGTTGCAGTACTTTTACTTTTTGGAGTTTCTTTCCAGTTTGCATTCCTCTTAGCTGCATTGCTAGTTGTATCCGGTCCTACAGTGGTAGGACCTATTCTAAGCTTTGCACGGCCCAAAGAACCAATAGGGTCTTTGTTATTATGGGAAGGTATTATTGTTGATCCAATAGGCGCAGCATTAGCTGTGGCAGCTATCAGTCTTATTACATCCCAAAATCCCAATCCATTGCTTGATCTTTTTTTAACCATAATTGTCGGAGTTTCCCTAGGTATCTTAGCAGTTCTTATCTATGTTACGGCTGATCGTACTCACAACATACCTAAAGGTATCAGTGCCATCATAGCTTTGATGTTAGCGATAGTTGCCATAGCTGTTGGTGAACTGATATTTTCAGAAGCGGGTCTTTTCGCTGCTTTAACAATGGGTTTTATATTAGCTAATCAACGTTTAACAACGTTTAATGATATTAGAATACTAACTGAAACAATTGAACCATTGATAATCGGTGTTCTATTTATTATGCTAGCTGCTTTAGTAGATCTATCTGCTATGGCTAAATATTTATTACCAGCTCTTGGTTTAGTAGCGATATATGTTCTCATTCAACGCCCTCTCGTATCCCTCCTTGCTACCCATGGTTTGCAATACACTGGAAAGCAAAAAATATTCATTGGAGCCTTGCACCCGCGAGGTATAGTTGCAGCTTCTACAGCCTCATTATTTGCTCTTTATCTAGCTAATGTTGGAGCTAGTTTTCCCCAGATGGTTCCAGTAGTTTTCATAGTTATATTGTTTACTGTTGTTATCTATGGACTAGGAACTCCTGTGCTCTCCAGAAAGTTGAAGATCGCTGAACCCGAAGCTAATGGCATTGCAATATTTGGGGAAGAACTTTGGGCTTTAGATTTAGCTGCTGCATTAGATAAAGCCGGAGCAACAGTTATGTTACTAGCACCTGGTAGAAAAAAACTCCAAGCTCTCTCAGACTCTGGAGGAATATCTTATGAAGTTTATACCGCTTCTTTAGCAGATTTGGCTGATGATGAAATTATAAATGATGCAAATCGGTTCAAAAATAAAATTAAGTGGCTTATCATAGCTTCTTCATATAGGGATAATGTTAAATTGGCTTCAAATGCATTCATAGGTTCCATGGATTTAAAACATATGATAGTATTTGGATCTGTTCCAGATATTCAAGATCAGATGGTTTCTAGAGGAAAAATAGATGTTTTAATAAAAACTCCTTACGGACTATTTGGCCGGAATGAAGAGGAATTGCTGGGAATTCTTAATAATGGCGGTAGTTTAAAGGCCATTACTAATTTAGAACAACCAAAAGAAGGAGGAACTCCTGAAGGAACAAAACCTTTCATTCGAGTGACCAAGGATGGCACTCTAGCAGTACCAGCAACAGATTCACGCCTTACAGAAGGAGAATCGCTTGTTGTTGTTACATTACCTAAATATTTACCGAGATCTTCTGGAAGTAAGATTTAATTAGATAATTGATATAGTATTATTTTAATAAGGGGTAATATTTTGAAGGAAAAAAAAGTAGATTGTGCTGATATTCCTTCTCTTAATCTCCCTGAGGGATGGTCATGCATAAAAACTGAAGGTCCTGGACCATTTGTAACAAAAGCTATTTTAAGGTATCCTACA
>Ga0182021_10009861_pt1 | contig 11327 bp, 10 predicted proteins | sample 612E3MmetaG_FD_120493 | JGI IMG/M metagenome (GOLD analysis project Ga0182021, IMG submission 120493) | Permafrost microbial communities from Stordalen Mire, Sweden - 612E3M metaG (Illumina Assembly) | ecosystem: Environmental > Terrestrial > Soil > Wetlands > Permafrost | place: Sweden...
ACGTTGCCGGAAGGCGAGTCCTTCGACTTCGAGATCGACCCGTTCGCCCGGACGATGATCCTTGCGGGAACCGACGAGATCGGTTACGTCCTGTCGAGGCTCCCGGCGATCGAGGCCTGGGAGACCGCCCATCCGGCTCGCGTCGACACCCGCGAGGGTGTGGCACAGTAGCTGCTCCACGAGAGAGCTGGCACGGCCGAGCCCGCGCCTTGACTCACGTCAATCCTTCATGCACCCTTCCGGAACTCAGGGAGATTCCACCACGAGAAGGGTGTATAGGTTGATGCCCGACGATCTGGCCGTGGTGCCGCTAGATGCACCGGCGGTGGAGCTGGCCCCTGCAGCCTCCGAGCCAGCCCGCGGCACTTCTACACCCGGTGGTTCACGTCGCGTTCGTGGCCGACCGTCCAGTCTGATCGGATGGCTACTTGTCGCCATCGCCGGCCTCGGAATGTTCATCTCGACTCCGCCATCGGCAGGGTCGGACGAGCCGGTTCAGGAGTTGACCGCTTGGTATCTGTCTGGGCACGGGTTGCCTCCTAGCTCGACCGACTCGTTCTCTGTCCCCGTGTCGTTCTCGGTTGACGGTTGCTTCAAGACATCGACCATAAATGCCAGTTGCTCGCCTCCACGCTCGAGCGACCAGGTCCTGGTGTCGACCTCGCGAGTTCTGGCCTACCCGCCGCCTTACTACTGGGTCGTTGGTACCGGAGAAAGGCTTGCGGCCGCCCTGGTGGGGGTCGAGTATGCCGATATCGGCGGTCGGCTCGCGTCCTTCATCCTCAATTTCGGGGTGCTGCTCCTCCTTAGTGTCTACATGCGTCGTCGAAACCTTTGGTGGGGGACTTTCCTCCTGATAGTCTCGACGCCAATGGCAGTCTTCATGGGGATCGTGGTCAACCCGAACGGCTGGGAGATCACCTCAGGAATCATGATGGCGGCGATCTTGTCCGAGGCGGCGTGGAGTCGTCAGTCGCTCGGGTCCGACGCCTGGCCGAAGTCCACGACCCTAATTCTCGTCGTCGCGAGCATCGCCCTCTCCCTCGCGAGACCCCTAGGGTTCGTCTGGGCTGCCGGCTTGACGGTGTCGGCCTTCGCGTTGGCTCCATCTATGAACCGACGCCTGCTGATGCGCGTCGCGTGCGCTGTGGCTCCGGGAATCGTGCTTGGGTTGTTGTGGACCCTGGGCCACCACGCGTTGATCACGCAGGCTGGCACAGAGACCAGCCCAACCACCGTCAGCAGCCTTATCACTTGGTTCGCTCTATCCCTCGCGCATCTGCCCCTACATCTGTGGCAGATGTTTGGAGTCCTCGGCTCCACGCCGGCGCCCGTGCTGCTCTTCTTCTTGAACGTCCTGGCCTGGGGCGCGCTCTTGATCAGGCTGCCTGCGATCAGGAAAGCCGCCGCGATCTGCGGAGTATTCGGGATCGTTATCCTGCCGAGTGTTATCGAAACCGCTGGTTGGGCATCCTGGCCAGCCTGGTGGCAGGGTCGCTATACGTTGCCGTTTGCGCTCGGGTTCGGCCTGCTATTGCTGCTACGATCGGGCCAGCTCATCCCGCGCGCGATCTCCATCGTGTCGGGCATCTCACTGTTGTCCCTGGGACTTATGGTCTGGATCAACGCGGTCCGCTACGAATTCGGGGTGAATATCTTGGGCGTGCCTGGAGCTCTCGGACAGCTCGGGATAAGCCCCGTTCGGCTGTGGCTCTCGGTGGCGGTTGGCGCAGTGCTGTTGCTGGTCAGCGGCTATCTACTCGTTCAGGCATGGACAATGCGGCGCGACCTTGACCCACGCCTTGAGCCGGAGACGCTCTCGACCCCCCTAATCAGCACCATCTAGGCTTCGGCCGGTTGGGACCGAGCGACAGTCGCACTCAGGCAGATCATCGAGTCGCGGGTCGGGAGCAGCCGACATAGGGCAACCGCAATCCACGAGATCGGCCATTTGACGGCACCGGGAAGGCCCCGCAACAGATGGACACGATCTGGCAGCAACCTCGGCTCGAAGTCCAGATCGCCGAACATCTCGATTGGAGTGAGGCCGCACCGCTTCATCAGTCGCTGCAGTGAACTACGGGAGAAGTAGTTGTAGTGGGGAGGGTTGGTCCCCACCTGATACAGCTGCTCGAGGGCACCGCCGAGGCCGATTCGCGCCATCAATGTCGCACTGGCATACAGCGGCCCGGATGAGACGGGAACCTTGACCACAACTATCTGCACCGATGGGAGCGCTCGCAGAAGTCGATCGATTCGAGGACGCAATTCGGTTGGCGGGAAATGCTCGATTACGTCCAGCAGCGTCAAGACTCGGGGCGCGAAAGGTAGTGCGGCTAGGTCCAGGTTGCTGCCATCATCGTTCACGAGCAGACCGGTAATGCCCCTCGCCCGAGCGGCCTCAACGGCCATCGCCGACGCGTCCGCTGCCGCGACATCTCGCATACCTGCGTCCCGGCAAGCATCCAAGAACCAGCCCCGACCAGCGCCATAGTCAAGGACCTGGTCGCAGTCGGGAAGCGCCCTCCTGATGGCCTGGATGATGCACTTGGCCTGGCGCTTCCGGGTTGCCCGGAGGGAGTCGAGAAACACTCCATGCTCATACTGCCGATGGTAATCAAGCGTGGACGCCGTCTCAGATTCGTGAGTGGCCACGCGGTGTCCGCACCTTGGGCATCTTGCCGTCTTCAGGCGTGGCATGACGGATAGCGGCTGAAGCGTCCCTTGGCAAATTGAACATCCTTGAGTAAGCGAGTGAGTCATGGCCGACACCCTAGAGGAATTGATGATTGCGCCGAGGGCGTGACTCCATACCCGGTTCCCTCCTCCGACCGACGGTCGTTCACGCCGTCGTCTGCTTGCGGAACGTGAAGTACTTGTTGCCGAGGTACGCGGCCACGACCGCGAAGGGGGCAAGCAGCGCTTGGACAATGTAGGCGCTCAGGTTCGTGTACGTCATTGCCAGCGGGAGAGCCACCAGGTTGAGCGCCTGGATCGGCAAGTAGACGGCCTGATAGCGCAAGTACTCGACAACCGGATGCCGTACGGGCGTGAAGACGAGGAAACGGAACGTCAGGTACCCGTTCACCGAGGCGAGCGCGTATGCGATCGTAAGGATGACGGAGGGCGGGAGACGTTCGTTGAGGAGATAGTACAGGACAAAGAAGCACCCGTAGGCGACGAATGAGTTCCACCCACCCACGACCACGTACATCGCCTTCTGGCGGTGCCGAGGCCAGTTCTGGTGGGCCCAGCTTCGAAGAGCCTGCATCTCGGGCGACAGGACCCCTGCTCAGCGCCCGCCGGTCGACGGCTTACCGACGCTGTAGCTCATGCGTGCGTACTCACGGGTCTCAAGTGCGCCGGCGGAACTCTGGACTTCGAGCGACAGAGCTTGGAGCAGCATCTGCAGGCCGAGGATGAGAGGCACGACAGCGATCATGACGGTGCCCGTCGTTGCCGGGATTCCGCTCGAAGCCGACTGGACCCAGTGTACGAGCCCAAAGAACGTCCCGAACAGCGTGAACACGAATCCGACGGTGGCGAGGAGGCCAATCAGGCCGAAATCGTTCATGAAATGACGCCTGACCACGCGCCAGAAGAATCCTCGCAAGAGCCTGGGCGGAAACGTCCAGCCAACCCGCCCGATCCTCAGGGTGGAGGTTTCGTCGCCGTAGAGCGAGGACGTATCGACGTCCACCACCCGCGCATCGATGACGTTGAGCCGGATGAGCATGTCGTTCTCGAAGAAATAGTCCCGCGCTATCCCGTCGAGCTTGAGCCTGCGCAGGGTCGGCGCTGTGATCGCAATGAAGCCGCATTGTGGATCGAACACGTGCCAGTAGCCACTCGCTACCTTCGTGAGAAACGACATCACGACGTTCCCGAACCATCGCCGGCGCGGCATCGACGAAGGACGACCGGTGCGCCGGAAGCGATTGCCTTTGACGTATTCCGCCATACCCAGCTCGATCGGCCGCACCAGAGCCGGCAGTTCCCCGGGGTCCATCTGATCGTCCGCGTCCATCTTGATGGCAACATCGAATCCATCTTCGAGGGCGGCCCTGAAGCCAGTCACCATCGCGCCGCCAACACCGCGGTTCTTCTCGTGGTGTTCGACGTGGATTCGAGAGTCGGTGAATGATTGGGCAACCCTGACCGTGTCGTCAGTGCTGGCATCGTCGACGACGATGATGCCGTCCACCCAGTCTGGGATACGGCTCACTACGGTGGCCAAATGGCGACCTTCGTTGTACGCCGGCAGGATTACGCAGCAGGTTAGGTTCTCTCGCACAGTTCCGCCAATCGCTGCGGCCAGAAGTGCGGAGCCGCAGCACCTGGGCCGCCACCCGAGCCAAATTGCAGCGGCCGAGCTGGCGGAGGCTCCTTGCACGGTACGGTACACGATATGCCAGCCATCGAAGCATCGTTCAGGTCGCAACGAGGCCAGCGGTAGATCGCGGCCGGGAAGCCGACTGCTCGGTCAAAGTCGGAATGAATAGCTGTCCGAGACGACCTGCGACCGGTACTTGACTCCCACGATCACATTCTCCGTCGGCGTTGCGCGAGCCCTGGGCGGACCGAGCCGTGGCTGGGACGTCGCGCAATGCTTGCCCTCTGGCTGCGACGGTCGCCCGTCTGCGGCGACGACCCAGACGCCGAGTGGATCTCGACCTCGTTGCTTAGAAGGTAACGCTGCCGGACGGCGGGCGTTCGAGTTCGAGATCGGTCCGTTCGCCCGGACGATGATCAAGGCCGGCACGGACGAGATCGGTTACGGCCTTTCGAGGCTTCTGGCGATCGATGCCTGGAAGGCCGCTCATCCGGCTCTCGTCGATTCCTGCGAGGGTGCCGTGGCCCGGTAGCCGCCCCGCATTGCGGCTCGAGGTCAGCCGGTCCCTGCGGGCCTTCCTAGCAGCCTGCTCAGGCTCCCCTCAACCGGCCCTGTAGTTGGGGCTGGTAATCGCTGTTGTTGAAGCCCTCCGACTCGTCGCGCGGGCGCTCGCGGATCCGACCGGGCGCCATGGGCCAGGCCAGCGGCGCGATGGCGGCCAATGCCAGGGCGAGCGTATGAAGCGCGACCACGGGCGAGGCCAACCACATCAGGAGGGCACCGATAGCCCACGAGACTCCCGGCCGGCGTCGAGTTGCCCACATGAAGGCAGCGCCGCCGAGGAGGATCGCTCGTGGGAGCCACCCGACCACGATCGCCGGCAGCCCGATGGCTCGGGCCAAGCCGGGCGGCCCAAGGTCGCTCGCGGGCGCGGTCAGATTCGCCATAGTGACCTCGTAGAACTTGAGGAAGATCAGCGGCTCGCTGCCGAGCATGGCCACGAAGGCGAGCACGATGCCGCACCCGATCGCGATGCCTGCCGCACGGCGCCGACCGGTCACGAACAGCCACCACACGAAGATCACCGGCGTCAACTTGAGCGAAGCCAGCAGAGCGATTACCAGAGCAGCGCGGTCGTCGTGCCCTCGTACGAGCTGGCACCAGGCGAGCAGCAGACCGGCAAGCACGAGGCAGTCGACGTTGCCAACCTCCATCACGAGGCCGATCGAAAGGCTCAGCGGGATGAGAGCGAGCCCGGTCACGAATGGCGTACGCCGAACCAGCGCGAAGATCGCGAGGAGTTCCAGCGCGTCCATGCCGGCCCACCAGATGTACTGACCGTTCGCCGGCAGCAGCACGATCAGCCGGAAGATGACCGCGATCAGCGGCGGCGAGAAGAGCGGGTAGTCGGCTCCGCTGCTGATTACCAGCGCGCGCTCGTCACCGGGGCTGTAGGAGTAGATCAGGTGGCCGGCGTTGAGCCGAAGGCCGGCGAGGATGTAGTTGTGGGTATCGCCTGGGGTCTGGGCCGACGCATAGCTCAGCCAGAACCAGGTCACGTACGCTACGGAGAGGAGGCCGATCGTCACAATGGCCCAGCCGAACAGCCGCCAGGGCGTTGGGACGAAACGGGCCAGCGACGGTCTCAAGCCTAGGTCTCCATTCACGGCGCCGGTACGCCAACCTGTGGCCGGGGCGTCCGAGGCTCAAGTCTGACGCGCCGACCCCGCAACTGCAGGCCGCTTCGCAAAGGTGGCGTGAGCATGGCGGCCCGGGTCGCCCACCGGTACCATCGTCTCCTAGCCGAACGGAATCCAGGTCGGCATAGTGACTTGCGTTATCCAGCAGGGGGTCTGTGAGTTTGTCGCGGTCAGGGGGTACGGGGGCTTCGGCTCTAGACGCAGCGAATACATCGAGAAACGCGCACTCGGCTGGAGAGCCGTTGGTCGCGGTTGTCATCCCTGCGCTCAACGAAGTCGGGAAGATCGGTCGAGTGCTCGACAGATGGCCTGCCGACGGCCGCTTCGAAGCAATCGTCGTGGACGACGGCTCGACCGACACTACGGGCGACGAAGCACGCGCTCACGGCGCGGCCGTGGTTCTGCGACACGAGCGCCGCAGCGGCGTCGGCGCGGCGATTCGGACCGGTTTCAGCTGCGGACGCGACCGCGGTCGCCCGTACCTTGCCTTGTTGTCCGGTGACGACCAGCATGAGCCGTCGGACTTGATCGGGGCTCTTGACCTGGCGCTCGCGCGGGACATCGATTACGTTCAGGGCTCTCGCTGGATGCGCGGCGGCCACGTGGAGGGGCCGATCGGCGGCCGCAGCTTCGGCACGCGTTTCTACTCCTTCGTCTTCAGCCTGCTGGTCTTTCACCGCGTCACGGACGCCACCAACGGGTTCCGCGTCTTCCGAACGACGATCCTGGACGACCCCTCTATCGATATCGATCAGGCCTGGCTCGACCGCTACGAGCTCGAGCCTTACCTGCTATACAAGACCATCAGGGCCCATTATTCGGTCGTCGAGTTCCCGGTCACTGTTCGGTACCATGCCAAGGGCTTCACGAAGATGCGTGGCCTACGTGACTGGTGGCGCCTCTTCCGGCCGGCTTTCCTGCTTCGCTTTGGGGTCAAGCACTGATGATGCTCGAGCGTTCATTTGGCGGCCGACGGGTTCTTGTTACTGGTGGCGCCGGTTTTGTCGGCTCGGCTTTAGTTCGCCGGCTGATCGGGTCGGGCGCTCGCGTGACCGTCCTCGACGACCTCTTCACAGGTCGGCGCGACGCGATTCCCACCGGCGCCGAGTTCATCGAGGGCTCGGTCCCCGACGAGCCGCTCGTCCGAGACCTGATCAAGCGGCACACGGTCGTCTTCCACATGGCAGCCCGCAACATCATCGCCTCGACGGCCAACCCCCGAGACGACTTCGCCACGAACATCGGCGGTACGCTCAACGTCTTGATGGCGGCCCGCGACTCGAATGTCGAGCGGGTGGTTTATACGTCGTCCGCCTCCGTTTACGGCAATCCACGCTCGATCCCGATCAACGAGGACGACCGGCTCGTCCCGCTCACCCCCTACGCCGTGAGCAAGCTCGCGGGAGAGCACTACTGCCTCGCCTTCTACGAGAGCTACGGCCTCCCGGCCGCGGTCGTCCGATACTCGAACGTGTATGGGCCGTACCAGCGGCCCGAGAATCCGTACTGCGGCGTCGTCTCGAAGTTTCTCATCGCCGCGAATGCCGGCCAGACCCTCTGCATTCACGGCGACGGTGGCCAGACCCGCGACTACACTTTTGTCGAGGACGCCGTCGATGCGACGCTGCTTGCTGCCACGCACCCACGAGCCGAGGGCGAAGTGTTCAACGTCGGGACGGGTGTCGAGACGTCCGTGAATGATCTCGCCACGGCAATCGGGCGAGCCTCCGGCTGCGAGATCAAGGTCGATCACATAGACCGTCGCGACATCGACAACATCCGCCGCCGAGTCGTCAACATCGAGAAGATCCGCCTGATGCTGCGCTGGTCGCCGCAGGTCGCCCTCGATCGAGGGCTCGTAGAGACCGTTCGCTGGTTCGAGGAATCTGGTCTCCTCTCGAAGTCGGCCTCGTCGGCCGCGGCGTCATGCGACGATCAACCCGCGCCGGTGGGGCGCTCGGACTGATGAAACGACACGGGGACCGTGGAATCGTGAAGGCCGCCCGCGCTGCCATCAGCATCGCCGTCAGCGCCGTGTTTGTCTGGGCGACGCTGAGCCGCGTCGACCTCGCGGCCACCGGTCAAGCCCTCGGTCGCGCAGCGCCTCTGGGCCTTGCCCTGGTCCTCGCGTTCGCCTGGCTCGAGATCGCGGTGCGAGCGTGGCGGTGGCGTTTCCTCTTGTCGCCCCTGGGGAAAGTCGGCTACGGCCAGGCGTTCGCATACACGTGTGTTGGGTACTTCGCCAACACCCTGCTGCCGATGCGGCTTGGCGACGTGGCTCGAGCTTACCTGGCCGCCACGGCGCTCCGCCTACCGCGGCTCGCGACCCTCGGCTCCGTCGTGATAGAACGAATGACCGATGGCCTCACCATTCTGGCGCTGGCGGCCGGCCTCGGTTTCATGGTCCTGGACCCCTCGAAGGTAGCTCACGTGGAACTGTGGGTCGGCCTCGCCGTGGCTTCCGGAACTGCTCTCATTGGGCTGGGAGCTCTCTTTGCGGCACGCCGCAGTGTCGTTGAGACGCTCGTTCCGAGCAGAGTTCGCGTTTTCGTTGCCCGGCTGGTCCGGGGCGCAGAGGCGGTGCGCTCGCCTAGGGGCGCCGCCACGGCAGTTGGCTCAACGCTGGCGGCCTACGCCTGCGCGGTCTGCGCGATGGTCGCCGTCGCCGGATCCGTGGGGCTTCATCTGACTCCCATCCAGGCTGCGTTCGCGATGTCCTGGATCGCGCTGTCTACCGCGATTCCAGCGGCGCCCGGCTCGGTCGGCACGTACGAGTTCGTCGGCGTGAGCGTGCTGACGATGCTCGGACAGGATCCGGCGTCTGCCCTGGCCGCCGTGGTTCTGCTCCACGTCATCGGCACGGTGCCGGTCGCGCTCGTCGGACTCGTCATGGCCCTGGTGCTTCATCTGCGCGTGTGGCGGCTGGGCGACGGCGTGACGCCAGGGCCTGAGCCTGCCGTTCAGATGGCCTGAGGGGCGGGAGCGGCGGTCGGCTTGCCGAGCCAAGCTGGCGAAGGAGTGAACGGCGCCGCCACGGCCAGCAGCAGCGCGACTGCCGTCAGATGAACAACAGGCGTACCCCAGATGACCAGTATCACCACAACCACGAACGCTCCCGCCGGATGGCGACGGAGGGCCCAGATGAGCGCGGTTCCCGCGACCCACACCGCCGGAATGCTCAGCTCGATCAGTGCCTGAGAGGCCTTGAGCTGGCTCAGGATGCCCGGGATGCTGGCGCCCCACGCGGCCGTATCGGCACTGCCGCGGGCAACTGATATGAAGTCGAGGTGCTGCTGGAGCCCCGCGCCCAGAAGGCTGATCGCCGCGAGCGTGGCGGCGGCGATTGCGAAGGCTACGATGGCCTTACCTTCTCGTCGAACCGCAAGCCACATCAGGAGCGCTGCGGGACCGATCTTGAGGACTGTACCCAATGCAGTTAAGGATCCGGCGATGCGCGGCCGTTCGACCTGGACGGATCACCAACTCAACGCCATGGCTGGCGCGAGGAAGGAATTGAGGTTCCCGCTTACGGCGCATTCGCCGATGATCGTGGCCAACACGAAGACCATGACCACGGCCTGCCAGCGGCCTTTCACGACGATCCACATCGTAGTCGCAAGCATCGCAGCGGCGCTGGCGGCCCACCAGGCCCACATCGCCAGCCAGTCTGGCAGGAGCGCCAGCGGCCGCCATAGCACGGCAACCAGAGGCGGCGACACGATCGGCACAGTCGATCCCGGATCGAGGAGGATCGGTCGGTCGCCGGCGACGAGTGCGTAGACGGAGTGCCCGGCGTTGAGCCGCTCGCCGGCTCCGAGGTAATTCCATGTGTCCTGGCCGATCACCGCCACGTTCCAACCCCAGTGGCCGAGCCACCAGGCAGAGGCGAACATGACGGCCAGCGCAGTGAACGCCCGGAGCAGGCGGACGGGGCCGATCTGGAAGATCACGCGGAAACCGACGGCGGACCGCAGTCCATCCAGGGAGTCGCCGGTCATGAGGCCTGGATCGCGTGGCTTCGGTCGAGCAAGGGGTCCCCATCTCCCGGGCCGTCTCAGGCCGTCTTGCGGGCCGCACGGACGGCTGTTGCGGGAACGGCGCCGCTAAGAATAGCGCGTGGCGCTGGCCGGGATGTGAGCACCCGCAGGGCAACAGCGGGCTAGCAGCCTCGTCGAATGCCACGGCCACACGCAGCCGGTAGAACCGCCCGAAATTGCCGATGAACACCGCAGGGCGGGATCGCGTCTGGAAAGCTGCTGTTGCCCTTGCGGCGTAGCCTGGCAGGTGACGGCATCTGGAGTTGGCGCGATCGGATGAACGAGGCCACGTCGGCGGCGACCGACTTGCGAATCACCAGGGCCATCGTCGGCGCCCTTCGGGAGCGCGACCTCTCGGGCTACGCGATCTGGCAGTGGCTCGGGCCCGTGCACGGCGCCCAGGGGGGCCTGAGCGAAGCCAACCTCTACCCCACTCTGTACCGGCTCGAGGCGGCAGGTCTCCTCGAAAGCTCATGGTGCGAAGGCGAGCGCACGAGGCGCACCTACCGGATCACGGCCGCCGGCCTCGCGGAAGCGGAGAGCCACGGCTGGGCGACACTCGCTCCTGGACGAGCGCGGGGTGAGGGCGCACCGCCCGGTTCAGGCCATGACCGGAGCGGCTGGGTCTGGCAGTCCGACCTGGAGCGTCCCGCCGGCGACGCAGATCAAGACGAGATTCCCGCGGGTCTCGACGTGACTCGAAGCGATATCCTCGAGCCGGCGCCGGTAAAGGCCTTCCTGAGCGAATTGGAAGCGTCCCTGCAGCTGTCGGCGGTGTACCGCCACGACGCTCGCAACGAGATCGGCGACCACATCGCCGACAGCGCCGCGCAGCTTCGCGCGGGCGGGTGCGAACCGAAAGAAGCAATAGCCGAGGCCATCGCCACGCTGGGCCCGGCAGGTGAGCTTGCGGCCGAGATCAGCCAGGCTCAACTAACCCAGAGGCGCCTCCGCCACGGACTGCAGTGGGCCAGCGCGGAAGCAACGCTTGCTTCGTTCGGCACGCTGGCGCTGACGTGGGCGGTCCTGGCGACGTTTACCCCGGCCCTGCTCTGGATCTTGACCCACGTCTCCGGCGCGATCGGGTTCCATCTCTACGCTCCGAACGTCGCCGAGCTCCACACCGAGGATCTCGGGATTGCCGGCTGTGTCGGTGCGTTCGTTGGCGCCCGCATCAGCATGCCGGTCCTGAGTCTCAAGTCGCGCCAGGCCGAGAGCGTGGTCTGGACGAAATGGGCGCTGCTGGGCGCGCCGCCG
>Ga0182021_10009862_pt1 | contig 11327 bp, 9 predicted proteins | sample 612E3MmetaG_FD_120493 | JGI IMG/M metagenome (GOLD analysis project Ga0182021, IMG submission 120493) | Permafrost microbial communities from Stordalen Mire, Sweden - 612E3M metaG (Illumina Assembly) | ecosystem: Environmental > Terrestrial > Soil > Wetlands > Permafrost | place: Sweden...
CACGTCGAGGCCGACGGTGACGCAGACGCCGATGGAGACCATGACGCCGATCACGATCACGATGCGGACAACGAGTCGGGCGAGAAGGGCCTCGCGGCCACGCTCCTCGGCCCGCTCGGTCTCGGGAAGATTCCGTTCTCGCTCACGTGGCAGGCGTTCGCGCTCGCCTTCGCGGTCACCGGCCTCGGGCTCAACGCGCACTATGCCGCTGCCGGTCACATCCCGCTGCTCACCTTCGCGTGGACGCTCCCCGCGGGCTTTGCCAGCGGCTACGCCCTCGTGGCCATCCTCTCGCGTGCGCTGGGTCCTCTGTTCGCCTCGAAGGCGCAAGAGGCGACCAGCCGCTCCGAGCTGGTGGGCCAGCTCGGCGTGGTGATCTCCTCGAAAGTCACGGGCGAATTCGGCGAGGTTCGCATCAAGGACAAGAGCGGCCACGACGTGCGCGTGGTGTGCCGCCTGGCCCCCGGCTCCAGCGCACCGAAAGAGCACGACAACGTGGTCGTCGTCGAATACGACGAGGGGCGGGGGCTCCTCGTGGCGCCGCTCGAAGAAGACGACGACGAATCGCAACGCACGCACCAGGCGTGATCGGTAGGCGGTGACCGGAGCACCCTGGTTCGAAACAGCGCGAACCTGCGATGCTCGCAGGCGACGCGCCCCCTTGGCTTCGAATCTCAAATCCACAAAGGAGTTACGCGATCATGTCTCCCCTCGACACCAACGTCATCGTGATTGGAGGCTCCGTCCTCGGCGGGGTCGTCCTCGTGGTCACGCTCATGACCGTCCTCTCGCGCTTCTATCGACGCTGCGGCGCGGACGAAGCCCTGGTTCGCACCGGCTCCGGTGGAAACAAAGTGGTCATCGGCGGCGGCATCCTCGTCTACCCCATCCTCCACCAGCTCCTGCGCGTGTCGCTCCGGAGCGTGAAGCTCTCGGTCGAGCGCGCCGGCAAGAACGCGCTCGTCACCGCCGACAAGATCAAGGCGAACGTCACCACCGAGCTCTACATCAAGGTCGAGCCTCTCGGCGAAGACGTCCTGGCTGCCGCGCGGTCGTTCGGCGAGCGCAACGTCGACGAGCACGTCATCGGCGAGCTCATCGAAGGCAAGCTCACCGACGCGCTCCGCAGCGTGTCGGCGAACCAGACGTTCATGGCGTTGCACGCCAACCGCAAGCAGTTTGCCGAACGCATCCAGGAGGTCCTCGCCGAGGAGCTCAAGAAGAACGGCCTCACGCTGGAAAACGTCTCCATCACCGGCTTCGCCATGGTCCCCGTGAAGGACCTCGATCCGCAGGACGTGTTCGACGCCGAAGGTCTGCGCGCCATCACCGAGAGCGTGCAGGGCAACCGCGAGATGACGAACAAGATCCAGCGCGAGAAGGAGAACCTCATCCAGGCGCAGAACGTCACCGCCCGCATGAAGCAGCTCGAGCTCGAGCAGCAGCAGAAGCAGGCCGAGGCCGACCAGTCGCGCCGCGTGTCCGAGTACACGGCCCTCCAGGCGTCGGAGACGGCGAAGGCCGTCTTCATCCAGGAGCAGTCGCGCGATCTCGCGGGGCTCGAGAAGGTGCGCGCGGTCGAGACCGGCCGCCTCGAGCAGGAGAAGGCCGTCGCCGTCGCGTTCGCCGGCAAGCAGCGCGCCGAGCGCGAGGCCATGATCGAGGCCGAGAAGGGCCAGCAGACGGCCGAGATCGCCAAGCAGCGCGTCATCGAAGCGGCCACCATCGAGAAGGACACGGTCGTCCAGGCCGCCGAGATCGCCCGTCAGAAGGCGCTCGAGGCCGCGATGATCGACAAGGAGAAGACCGTCGAGGTCTCGCGTATCGGCAAGCAGATCGCCATCACCAAGAGCCAGGAAGAGATGGCCCGCGCCGAGGCGGCCAAGGCCCTCGCCATGGCCGAGGAAGAGAAGGCCAAGCAGGAGATCACCACCGTGGAGGTCACCGCGCAGGCCAACCGCCAGCGCGCCACCTTCCTCATCAACGCCGACGCGCAGGCCCAGCAGCAGCGCATCGCGGCCGAGGCCAAGGTCGTCGTCGCCGAGCGCGACGCCGAGGCCGCGCGCCTCACGGCCGAGGCCCTGCTCCGCCGCGGAGAGGCCGAGGCCATGGCGCGCCGCAAGGCGGTCGAGGCCGAGAACGCCATCTCGTCGCGCGTCGTCATGCGCGATCTGATGCTCAAGTTCCTCGACGTCGCCCCGGAGATCGCCAAGGAGCTCATGGCTCCCGCCAAGGCCATCACCGAGATCAAGGTGCTGCAGACCAGCGGCATGGGCGGCAACGGCGGAAACGGCAACGGCAACTCGGCCGGCGTCATGTCCCCCATCATGAAGACCATCCTCGAGGCGGGCGCGGCGTACCCGCTCATGCGCGAGATGATGAACTTCGCGCAGGTGGACAAGGCCAAGCTCGGCGAGAAGGTGCAAGGTCTCCTCGGTGAGCTGGGCAACGAGCTCAACGCGGCCGTGTCGAAAGAAGACGCCGAGCCCATCACCAACCGCCCCGTCGAGGTCGGCCAGGAGATTGACGTGAAGGAGCTCGCCCATGGTGCCAACGCTGAAGAGTGAAGGCCCGAAGGGCGGCCTCGACGTCGGGGCGCTCATCGCGCTGGTCGCGACGGGCGTCTCGGCGAACGGGGGCGACTACGCGTCGCTGAAGGCCTCCCTTCGCGACTCGGTGAAGAAGGATCCGCTCGACGCCCTGGTCGTCACGGTGGTGGGCGGCGCCTTCCTCTTCTACCTGGCCGAGAAGGACGAGAACCCCAAGGTCCAGACCCCGTGGGACGCGCTCGTGTACGTGTCCACGTGCCTCTCGGTCGGCTACGCCGACGTCTTCGCCAGGACGCCGGCCGGCAAGGCCATCGCCACGGCGATCATGACGGTGGGGCCGGCGCTGGCCGCGAAGGCGCTGGATCCCCCGGCGGCCGAAGAGCCGGAGGATCTGTCGCCGAAGGTGCTCGCGGTGCAGCAGGCCATGGTCGAGAAGCTGGACGCGATTCTGACGGAGCTGAAGGCGCAGAAGACGGCGTGACGTGACGGGTAGGAGAACGTGGTGTACGCTGTAAGCATGCTTCGACACTCTCCTACCTTTCTCCTTTCCATCGGCCTGCTCGCCTGCGGCAGCTCCTCCTCCAAGTTCGATCAGGCCGCCGACGGCGGCGGCGACACGAGCCCGTTCCTCGACGCCGATCCCGACGCGCCGGTGCAGAGCTTCAAGGACGCCGGCAACGACGCCGTCGTTCAGGGCCCGCTGGGCGACGTCGAGGCCGTGGTCACGTGCGACAACGCCTACGGCTTCGGCTGGGGCGACATCACCAAGCTCGACACGTACAACACCGCGCCCGCGTCGGTCACCGCCGGCGACATCTTCAACTGCAACACGGGACCCGAGGGCTACACCATCCCCGCCGCGCAGGCGCCCGCGTCGGCGTACCTCTACGCGGTGGCGTGGGCCGATCACTCCGTGACGCAGGGCCTCATCGGTCAGTTCAAGCGCACCGGCGCCACGCCGCTCTACACCGGCGACGCGAAGTGGGAGGTCTGCGCGACGGGCATCGACTTCGACTCGAGCAACCCGGCGCAGAAGGCCGGACCGCTGCTCGCGCAGATCAACGACGAGATCACGAAGTGCAACGCCGGCAGCGGCAGCAAGACCACGTCGAGCGCGGGCTGGGTGAACTCGCAAGGCGCCGTCACCGCGGGCGCGGTGGGCAAGCTCGCCATCGGGCAGGACAACTCCAAGGCCTACAACCCGGACTTCCCCATCGCGTGCCCCAGCGGTGGTCCGTATCCGGGCCTGGACAGCCAGGCGCAGTGGATGTGGTACGGGGCCACCGGAAGCGTCAGCGCCTTCCACTTTTCGTCGCTGGCCGAGTCGCGCCCGTTCCTGATCTTCCGTCTCGCCGCGAAGAGCCTCCCGCCGCCGCCGAACTGAACGTGGTGCGGATGTGGTAAACGCCCCGCCGTGCTGGGGCGCATCCGCGATCGCAACGTGTGGCTGGTCTACGCCACCATCTTCCTCCTGGGCGCGGCGTACGGCTCGTCGCTCGCGGTCACGCCGCTGCGCCTCGCCGAGGTGGGCTTCGGCAAGTCCCAGATGGGGACCCTCGCGTCGTGGTTCGCCGGCGGCATCGTCGCCATGTCCATCCCCGCGGGGGCGCTGATCCGCCGCTTCTCGGCGAAGAAGACCCTCATCGTCAGCCTGCTCCTGTACGCCGTGGCCGTGTCCCTGTTCGGGCTCCAGCGGACGTACTTCGGCGCGTCTGCCGTGCGCGTCCTCGACGGCGCCACCTCGGTCGGCGTGTGGGTCGGCTGCGAGACCATCCTCCTCGCGCGCTCCGACGCGAGCAACAAGGCCTTCGTCACGAGCCTCTATGCGATGTCCATCGCCGTGGGCTACGTCGTCGGCGCGCTCGCTGCGCGTGTGCTCACGATGTTCACCGGCTACCAGACCGTGTTCTTCGCAGCCGGCGGCTTCGCGCTGCTCGCGCTCCTGGTCGTGGCGTTCGGGCTCGACGCGGACCAGGGCGGGGGAGCGCTCCACGCCTCGAGCGAAGAAGCGGGCCCTTACCGTTCACCGGCCGAGCAGCCCGACGCGCCTTCGCTCTCCTCGTGGGCGCTCTTCTACCGCATCAAGACCTCGTGCTTCGCCACGTTCGCGTACGGCTACTTCCAGGCCAGCGTGGTGCTCTTCTTGCCCATCTTTCTCGTGCATTCGAAGGGCGTCGCCGAGAAGGACACCATCTTGATGACGGCGTTCTTCGCCGCCGGCATGCTCCTCTTCTCCAACGTGGCCGGGCGCCTCGGCGATCGCCACGGCCACCTCCGCGTGATGACCGTGCTCGCCACCGTGGGCATGGTGATGACCCTCGGCTTCGTCCTGCTCTCGTCGTGGACCATCATGCTCGGCGCCATCTTCGTCGCCGGCGCGACGCTCGCGTCCATCTCGCCCGTGTCGCTGGCGCTGTCGGGCCACATCTCCGAGCGCCGTGACTTCGCGCGCGCCAACGGCATCTACAACGCTTGCTACGCGGTCGGCATGCTCGTGGGACCGCCCATCAGCAGCGTGGTCTTCGACCGCGTCAGCGGCGCTGCCATGCTGCTCCACCTCGCCGCCATGTGGGCGACGTTCATTGCATTCTGCATCGTGTTCCGGAAGGACGATCCGCGAGCCAAATAGCCCCGTGCTCGTGCTCGTGCTCGTGCTCGTGCTCGTGCTCGTGCTCGTGCTCGTGCTCGTGCTCGTGCTCGTGCTCGAAAGACGCAGCACGTCGCTAACGCGGGCATCTCCGCCAGATCGCGAGCCCGCTCCTCGCGTTGGGCGGCCGCGTCAACCGACTGGGTTCGAGCACGAGCACGAGCACGAGCACGAGGGTTCGAGGAGCTCTACGCGGTGAGCGCGCGCTCCACCAGCATCAACCGGTCCTGACCCCAGAAGAGGTCCTTCCCGTCCACCACCCACGTCGGCGCACCGAACACGCCCACGTCCACCGCGTGCTGCGTCGCCGCGATGAGCTCTTGCTTGAGGGCCGGGTCGTTGATCTTCGCCAGCACCGCATCGGCGTCCTCGCCGAGCAGCTCGCGCAGCACGGCCTCGTCGGTCACGTTGCGGTCCTCGGCCCAGGCCGCGCGGAAGGTCTTCTCGCGGAACGCGTCGCGCTTCTCGGGGGGCAGCGCCAGGTAGCAGCGCAGCGTCTTCACCGTGTTCATCGGGAAGTGCGACGAGAAGTGGAACGGCACGTGCCAGTACGCCGCCCAGCGCAGCATGTCCTGGTAGTAGTAGCGCTGCTTGGCCTGGCTCCACGACGCCAGCGGGATGTCCACCTGGCCCAGGGTCTTGAAGATCCCGCCGAGGAGCACGGGTCGCCAGACCAACGTGGCGCCGGTGCGCTTGGCCAACGCCTCGGCCTGCGTCGAGCCCAGGTAGGCGAAGGGGGACGAGAAATCGAAGTAGACCTCGAGCGTGTGCTTACCCATGCGTCCCTCTCCAAGCGAGTAGATGTCCTTCGGCGATCGGTCGAAGGCGAAGTGCATCCGATCCTGTCCCCAGTAGAGCTCATGGCCCGCGACGAACGCCGGCGCGCCGAAGATGCCCAGGCGAATGGCCTCGTCGGTGCGCGCGCGCAGGTCTTCCTTCACGGCGTCGTCGTCGATGCGCGCCAGCACGGCCTCCGCGTCGTGGCCTGCCGCCGTCAGCACGTCGCGCCACGTCGCGCGATCGGTCATGTCGCGGTTGTCGACCCAGTAGGCGTGGAAGAACCCGTCGACGACCTTGCGATCGATGCCCGCCGCGAGCGTGGCGCGCAGGGCCTCGACCGTGCGCATCGGGTGCGTGGGCGGCATGCGCAGGGGCACGCCGAAGACCTCGGCCCACCGAAACATGTCCAGGAAGTTGTGCGACGCCTTCGCCGGCGACAGCTCGTTCATCAGGTTCTGCGCCGTGCCCCGGGCCCGAAAGACGCCGCCGAGGAGCATGGGCCGGTAGTCGACTCGTTGACCCGTCAAGCGTTCTGCGTGCGCGATGCGCGTCGACGCGAGGTACGCGTACGGGCACGAGTAGTCGAACCAGAACGCCACGGGCGCGATCACAAGCGCCCCGCTCGGCCGTCGGCGCGCAGCTTCCACACGACGCCCACGGCCTCGAGGAAGATCTTCCGGCTCATCTTCGACTGCCCGACGCGACGGTCGACGAAGACGATCGGCACCTCGGCGATGCGCATGCCGCGGAGGTGGAGGCGATAGGTCATCTCGATCTGGAACGAGTAGCCGTTCGACCGCACCGAGGCGAGATCGATGGCCTCGAGCGCGCGCCGCGTGAAGGCCTTGTAGCCGCTGGTCAGATCGTGGACGTCGAGCCCCAGGATGGTTCTCGAGTAGAGCGAGCCGCCCTTCGAGATGAAGTGCCGCAAGGGGCCCCAGCCCCGCACGCCGCCGCCCGGGACGTTGCGCGAGCCAATGACCGCGTCGGCGCCGTCGTCGAGGGCGCGGACGAAGTCCGGCAAGTACTGCACGTCGTGAGACAGGTCGGCGTCCATCTCGAAGAAGCGGTCGTACCCCTGCTCGAGGCCCCACTCGAACGCCTGCACGTAGGCCGTGCCCAGGCCCATCTTCCCCGGGCGATGCATCACGTGGACGTGGGGATCGGCGGTGGCCATCTCGTCGGCCATCTCTCCGGTGCCGTCGGGCGACGCGTCGTCGACGACCAGGATGTGCGCGTCGGGCATCGCGCCGCGGACCGCGGCGACGAAGATCGCCAGGTTGTCACGCTCGTTGTACGTGGGCGTGACGACGAGGGTCCGCAGGGCCATGGGGCCCCGCATCGTAGGAGAACGGCGCCGCTCGTGCCACGCGCTTTTTTCGGGCGGGGTCCGGTAGGATGGGCTCGTGCCCCAGAAGCGTGAAGTCCTCTCCTCGTCCGAGCTCCGCGTCGCGGTGCTGGAGGAGGCGCTCGCTCGCGAGGTGCGCATCTCGTCGGCGCTCCGCGAGGTGGGGCTCGCGCTTGGGACGACGCTCGATCTGGACAAGGTGCTCGAGCTCATCCTCGACAAGATCACGGTCGCCCTGGAAGCCGACCGGGCCACCCTCTACCTGCTCGACGAGCAGAAGGACGAGCTCGTGTCGCGCATCGTGCAGGGGGAGGAGGTGCGCCCCATCCGCATGAAGAACGGGCACGGCATTGCCGGAAACGTCGCCAAGTCCGGCACCCTCATGGTCGTGCGCGACGCCTACAAGGACCCGCGCTTCTCCCCCGAGTGGGACATGCTCTCGGGCTACCGCACGCGAAGCATCCTCGCGGCGCCCCTGAAGAACCACCTGGGCAAGACCATCGGCGTCGTCCAGGTGCTGAACAAGAAGCGGGGCGAGTTCACGGACGACGACGCCGAGATCCTCGCGGTCCTGTCCACGCAGGCTGCCATCTCCATCGACAACTCGCGGCTGTTCCTCGAGACGGTCCAGAAGAACGCGCAGCTCGTGGCGACGAAGGTGCAGCTCGAGCACCGCGTCCGCGATCTGAAGCTGCTCTTCTCCCTCGAGAGCGCGATGGCGCGCGCCGCCTCGCTCGAGGAGCTGTTCATCGCCGTCCTCGGCGAGGCCATGCGTTCGACGGGAGCTCGCGCTGCGGCCGTCGCGCTCCGTGACGCCGGCGACGGCAGCGTGTCGCTCTACCTCGTCGACGACAAGCACAAGCGCCTGCGCCGCTTTCCCCTGCGCGAGGGCCAGGGGCTCATCGGCCACTCGATGCGCCAGAACGAGGTCGTCGTCTCCGCCGAGGCCCCGAAGGATTCGCGCACGGATCCCGAGCTCGACGCCCACGTGGGCTTCCACTGCTCGACGGCCCTCGCGGCGCCGCTCGAGGGCGAGGATCGCGACTCCATGGGCGCCATCGCCCTCTACAACAAGCGCGACAAGGCCGGCTTCGACGACGAGGACCGCTCGCTCCTGCTCCTCGTCGCAGCCAACGCCTCCACGGCCATTCGTCTGCAGATGTCCCGCGAGCAGCGCGAGCGCGAGGACCGGCTCAGCACCATCGGGCGCCTCCTGTCGGGCGTCATCCACGACATGCGCACGCCGCTGACGGTCATCAGCGGCTACGTGCAGCTCATGCAGGCCGCGGACGTTCGCGAGAAGCGCGACGAGTACGCCGAGTCGGTGCTCCGGCAGTTCGACCACATCGCCGCCATGCAGCGCGAGGTGCTCGATTTCGCCCGCGGCGAGCAGAACGTGCTGGTGCGCAAGGTCTACCTCGAGACCTTCTTCAAGGACGTGAAGGAGCAGCTCGTGACGCAGCTGGCCCGGTTTGGGATCGAGCTGGTCATCGACCTCCAGGACAAGGGGACGGCCCGCTTCGACGAGGGCAAGATCCTCCGGGTCGTCCACAACCTGACGCGCAACGCCCAGGAGGCCATGGCCGACAAGGGCGGGCGCTTCACCATCAAGGTGCGTCGCGAGAAGGACAAGAAGGGAGAGACCGAAGATCTCGTCCTCACCTTCACGGACACGGGCCCGGGCATTCCCAAGGAGATCGAGCACAGGCTCTTTCAGTCGTTCGTGACGAGCGGCAAGACCGGCGGTACGGGCCTGGGCCTCGCCATCGTCAAGAAGATCGCCGACGAGCACGGAGGCACCGTGACGGTGCACTCGTCCAGGCGAGGGGCCACCTTCGAGCTACGCCTCCCCCAGCGGAAGAGCTAAAGAAGGGGCGTGAGAACCCGAGCCCTGCTGGTCGCCCTCGTCCTCGTATCGAGCGGCGCTCTCGCGGCCGACTCGGCGCTCCCGCCGTGGACGGACCACGGCGACCTGCCCCTCCCGAGCTGGGCGCGCTCGGTCGTGCCCAAGGGTCAGGAGCAGCCGCTGGTCGTGGCGCCAAGGCTCGACGCCGACCGCCGTGGGGTCGCGTTCGGGGCGACGGCGCTCCCACTCTACGGCGCGGCGCGCGGCACGGGCTGCGGAGGTCGATACTTCCAGGTAGGACCTTCCGCGTGGCTCTGCTCGGATCTGGCAGAGCTCTCGGCCTCCGAGTACGTCCCCCCGTCGGTCGACGGCGCGCCCCTCGCCGCCAACGACGGGCTTCCGTACCGGTACTATTTCGTCGGGAAAGAAGGGGCCAACGCGTACCTCGATCTCGCGCGTGCCGGAGACGGCGCCCCCGACGAGCAGCTCGATCCGGGCTTCGCGGTCGCGGTCGCCGAGGAGCGCTCGAGCAACGGCGAGCGATGGGGACGTACGCATCACGGTCCGTGGGTCGCCCTGCGGGATCTCTTCGCGGCGCGCCCCTCGGGCTTCCACGGTGAGGAGCGCGCCGAGCTGTCGTTCGGATGGATGCTGGCCGACCGCACCCCCGTCTACGGCTCGATCGCGCGCGGGAAGGTCCTCGCCACGCGCACGCGCTTCGAGGTGGTGCCCGTGCGCGAGGAGCGCGCCACCCCGGGCGGCGCGATGCTCCGTATTTCCGACGACGGCGCGACCGAGACGCGATGGATCGAGCGACGCGCCGTCGGGCGCCCGACGACGGCGGCGCCCCCCGCAGGGGTGGGCCCGGGCGAGCGCTGGATCGACGTGGAGCTCGCCTCGCAGACCCTCGTCGCCTACGAGGGCCCGACGCCCGTCTACGCCACGCTGGTCTCCACGGGAAAAGGCGCGGCAGGCTCCGACACGGCCACCCATCCCGGCACCTACCGCATCTGGGTGAAGCTGACGACGAGCACGATGGACAACCTCGGCGCCGACGATCCCGAGCTTCGATACTCGATGGAAGACGTGCCTTACGTGCAGTTCTTCGACAAGGGCATCGCCCTCCACGCGGTCTTCTGGCACTCGGATTTCGGCCACGTGCACAGTCACGGGTGCGTCAACCTCGCGCCCCTCGACGCCCGCTGGCTCTTCCGTTTCACGGGCCCCCGGCTCCCGGCAGGGTGGACGGCGGTGCTCCCGGCGGACGCAGATCGCGGCACGGTCGTGCGGGTTCGGTAGAAGGGCACTGGAAAAGAGCGGGCTGAACGGAACCGCTGCCGGCGCGGAGGTCTCCCCTCGGGGGGTGAGGTCACTGGCAAAAGCGATTGACCACGCCGAAGCGGTTGAGATTTCGCAGCCAAGCGGGTAAACCCCCCCGGCACTCTTGATCGGATGGGCACATGCCCCCGGTACGTATGGAAAGGGATCCTTCGATGTTCACGTTCACGCGCGCGGCTGTCAGCGCCCTCCTTGTCGGTACCATTGCGATCGTCGCGGCTTGCTCGGACGACGCGGTCACCACCCCGACCACGACGACGCCGAAGCCGGTCTGCCCGAACAACGTCCCGCTGGCCGTGGCGTCGACCACCACCTGCGCCTCCGAGGGCTACGCCTGCGGCGTGGGCTTCGCCTGCACGGGCGGCTTCGCCCAGCAGGCCGAGTGCACCTGCACCGGCGGGCACTACGCGTGCACCGTGCCGAACGGGACTGTCGTTCCCCCCGACACCACCGACATGACCTCGCTCTGTCAGACCACCACGCCCCCGGCCGAGGCCTGCCCCTCCGCCACCGCTGGAACCGACGGCACGGCGTGCAAGACGGCCGGCAAGACCTGCTACTACGCCGGCAAGCTCTGCCCGCTTGCGACGACGCCGCCGACCGACGTCTGCCTCTGCCGCGCGGGCGTCGATGCGGGCCTGACCTGGCTCTGCGAGACGAACGTCTGCAACCCGACGGCCGACTCGGGCCAGTGATGCGCTGAGCGGAGGCCCCGAGCGATGGTCTCCGTCCTGAACGCCGTTCGAGATCTCGGGCGCCTGCGCGAGATCTCGACGGTGCTCGTGCGCCACGGGTTCGGCGAGATCGTCGCCCGCGTGG
>Ga0182021_10009863_pt1 | contig 11327 bp, 12 predicted proteins | sample 612E3MmetaG_FD_120493 | JGI IMG/M metagenome (GOLD analysis project Ga0182021, IMG submission 120493) | Permafrost microbial communities from Stordalen Mire, Sweden - 612E3M metaG (Illumina Assembly) | ecosystem: Environmental > Terrestrial > Soil > Wetlands > Permafrost | place: Sweden...
ATGGAGGAAGGAATATAATCATTTCCGACCGCATAGCTCAAAGAATTACCGACCGCCTGTACCTGAAGCTAGGTTAACCATGGTACTAACATAAGAGGTGGTACAACTATTGGGGGCAGGTCACCGTCAATTATTTCAATTGAAGAATCATCTTTAGTTGTTCCAATAACTGTGGTAAAACTATTAGTGTTATTTATATATTTTCCTGTTGTTTTATCAAGGGTTAGGTTTGTATTTATGTCCTGCCAAATGCCGGTAGTGTCTTTGTAGTGTATTGGCGCCATGTTAATTTCTGCGGTATAAATTCCATTTGGATCTCTATATGTTTTGGCATATTTAGTCCTTAATGATGTCACTTCTACGAGGTCAGAATTTGGTGCCTTTACAGAAACATCAGATGCGGCTGCCGGTTGATGATATTGGATGGTGGTGAATAACATTGCTATGGATAAAATGATACCGAAGCACGGCATTGTTTTAGTCTTAAGCCTCATTTCTTTGCCACCTCACTATTTTTATCAATCGGAAGTAAATAAATATTCAGGAAAAATTTTAAACTGTTTTTCTTTATTTGTCAATAGGCATTATAATTGTCTATTATCATTATTGGCAAGGTAATCCCCGCTACCCAATGCTCAGCAAGCGCGTTTTCAATATGCTAGAATACAATGATTAGAGGAGAGACATGACTCTGACCATACGTTTGATGCGCCCGCAGGACACCCCCCAAGTAAAAGAAATCGACCGTGATGCCTTCCCCACCGAGTGGCCTCCTACTAATTTCCCTCGTGAACTTGAAAATAAACTGGCTCATTATATCGTGGTTTATGATACTGCAAATACAAATCACCAATCCGATCCCCAAATCCCAATCAAGGAAAAACAAACCGGATTTTTTGACCGCGCCCGCAGGATTTTCCAGCGTAAACCAGTTCCTCCGGCCGACCCCGTAGAAGAAGTCACTATATTGGGTTATGCCGGCGTATGGATCATGGCGGATGAAGCCCATATCACCAGTATCGCCTCGGGAAAAGATCACCGCCATCAGGGCATCGGTGAAGCGCTGTTGATAGCCCTGGTCGAATTGGCAATGGCAAAAAAGGTACGCATCGTTACCCTGGAAGCCCGGGTTTCAAATCAGATCGCGCAAAATCTCTATTACAAATTCGGTTTTGACAAGCTCGGCGTGCGGAAAGCCTATTATCTGGATAATAAAGAGGATGCCGTGATCATGTCCACCGAATATATCGGCTCGCCCTCATTCAAGGAAAAATTCACTAAAGCCAAAACAGCTTTCTACCTGAAATGGGGAACTTTCACTAACGAGCTTCCTTTGAAGCAAACTGAAAATAAATAAGGTGGGTTGCGTCTGCACCCACCTGCCGAATGTCCCTGGTTTTCTTATATAATCCGAATCATCTACCGTTCCCCAAAAAGCGAACCGAACAGCGTGGGGTATTTTGGCGGTAGATCCTTCGAGCCGGTTTTCTGGACCATCCAGTCTTCCAGCTCCTGCCGGCTTTTGGCAACCAATTCCTTGAAACGCGTAAGATCGATATCTTTATAGTTATCTGACTTGGCTTTTTGCGCTTCCCTTATTATCTTATTGTATTCTTCAACCAGCGTAAAAGATTCTCTCAACATTTGTTTCACAATTTCCCCAAGGAAGCCGATTTTATCTTTATTCATTCTCCAGTTGGAGTAAGCAAAACGCCGGTATTTATTATTCTGCGGGAAATTATCGGCTAGCACCTGGTTCCATTTAACGTCGTAGAGTATGGCCTGCACCACCTCCGGATATCGGGCAGCCCCGCCGCGTCTCCGCAACAGGGAAAAAAGTATCATAATGATTGCCAATACTACTATAACTACCCAACCACCGTTCACAAAACACCTCTTATTGTTTCATCCCGAAGAGAACTCCCAGGAAGGATACTAGACAGATTTAATTTCTGAGGCTAACTTGCCCCCGGTTGCCCAATTCTGTTTGGGAACATCATTAATAATAATGTGCACAGCTTCGGCAGGAACACCGATTTTACCGAATGCCGCGGTGATACCTTCCACGATTACTTTCTTCTGGTCGATAGTCCGACCATCCCACATTTCCACAATAACAACCGGCATCGCAGTCCCCTTTCAGACTCCTGTGAAAGCGTCGATTTTACGGCGCTCCACCGCGTCGGAACTTATCTTTCATCGCTTGGATTTCTTCCATTTTAGCTAATTCCTGGGGATCAAGCGGTTCACATGACTTCAGGACGTTGTGTTCCATTGTGATTTTAAAAGTCGTGTGGCACTTGTAGCATTTAAAGGGTCCTACATACATAGGATCGGACAGGGAAAACGTGTTGTCAGCTCCGCATTTTGAACACTTTATTTTGGTTAACATGCTCCGGCAATACCTCCTGCAAGATAAATCCTTACTACTTCGTAAATCGCATAGTAATTCTTATCACTGGTTTTGTCAAATATATATAAAGTATAACATTATTTCGTTGCTGCGAAAGCCCTCTGGTTTACTTTTTCCTCGCTATAAGGCAGATATTTTTCGAAAACAACTTTACGGGAAAGCGGTAGGCGTTTTCCGGGAATACTCGCACAACCTCAAAGCCGGCTCGCTCTGCCAGCCCTCTGAACTCATTGTAGGTGAATAAATAATAATATCGATATAGTGTTTCATGCTGCGTGCGCCAAGGCTCCCTGACTTCTTTCCGCTTAAACCAGAAATGCGGCTGCCATCGATTCCATACGGTAACGAAAGCCGAACCACTGGGTTTCAACACCCGCTTTAATTCCAGAAATGACGCCAACTGGTCGTCTCGTTTTATATGATGATAAGTCGCTACCGCAATAATATGATCGAAGGTTTCATTTTGATAAGGCAGGTCGCGGACATCGGCAACCGCCAGATTTACATCGTATTTGAATTTTCCGGCATACTTACGGGCAAGCTTGATCATTTCATCGGAAAAATCGATACCATAAAGTTCAAAACTTGTAGCGAATGGTAGAAAGTCGGCGCCATGCCCGCAGCCGATGTTGAGAAGAGTGCCCTGCTGCCATTCCTTTGCCAGCGTTTCCAGTTCGTGGCGGAAGATCGTCCAATGCCGGTAATTGTACCAGCTTGGAGCTATACGGTTGAAAACATCTTGCAGATTATCTGTCACGCAGACCCAGCCATCTAACTTCAGTCTCAGTTAGTATAGCATAAGCATTATTACCTAATGAACTTGCGCCAGTGCGAAATTGATATCGAAACTGACACTATCGCCCTGAATTTCATTACCTGTCGAAGCCGGCATATGCCAAAGAGCTACGAGATTTAGTTTCATACCCGGGGACAACGTGATTTCGTTACCCCATTCAGCCTTAGTGTAGTTATCCAGAATATCATATTTTGTCGACGATCGATATTGATAAGCCCGACCATCCACGCTTAACCCCAGATCGCCCTGGCTCCAATCGCCACTGGCGTCTGTATCAATATAGAATGCCATCTCCATGTTTCTACCGAGGTCGCCGGCGCCGTCGGCATATTTTCCGGTTGTCCCGGCAATGTCAGTGACATTCGGGATATTGATACTCAAAATTCCTGAAGCATTCCCCCTGTTTTCAAGATGATAAACGTATTGGCCGCTATCGCCGGGTGCCGCATCAGGCACATTGATCGCCTCCTGTTGCGTGGTGTTTCCCAATTTCAAGACCACCGTACCGTTAGAGGCGTTATCGAAGACATCATTTCCGATATATGCCCGTACCCCGCCGGTGCATAACACAGATACTATTAAAATACCCAGCGTCACGCCGATGATCCTCTTTAGTCTGGTGTTCATTCCCGTTCCTCATAAGGAATGATACTGCCGGTCTAATGAACAACGCATTAAGTTTTCGGGAAAGTCCTAAATATTTCCTAAATAACATAAGTCCTTCGGTTTGTTTGTGAGCAACACCTGATTTTGTTACACTAATGTTAGCTATGAAGAAAGAACTTCCTGCTATGAGAAAATCCACGCGGACCATCTCCGGGGTCACACCGGTAGCTGTCATGACGATGCCGATGCCATGTCCCGGTAAATGCGTTTATTGTCCCACCTTCGCCAACATGCCGCAGAGCTACACTCCTGAATCTCCGGCCGTGCTCCGGGGTATAGAATGCCGGTTCGATGCAATCAAACAGATCCGCCTCAGGTTGAACAGCATGGCAGATATGGGACACCCTACGGACAAGATCGAATTAATTGTCATGGGCGGAACTTTTCTCGCTACTCCGAAAGAATATCAATATCAGTTTATTAAAGAATGTTTTGACGCTTTGAACGGCGTTGTTTCCGCCAAATTGGAAGAAGCAAAGAAACTCAATGAAACCGCTGCTTGCCGTTGTATAGGCTTATGTATTGAAACCCGTCCCGATTTTTGCGGTGAAGCCGAAGTAAAACGGATGCTGGAATTCGGCGCCACCCGGGTGGAAATCGGAGTGCAGACTCTGGATGATGAAATCTACCGTTTAGTTAACAGGGGACACATGGTGGAAGATGTCGTCCGGTCCACTGCGCTCATTAAAAAATACGGCTTCAAAGTACACTACCACTGGATGCCGGGGCTCCCGGGGTCAACCTCCGAACACGATTTGGCGATGACCCGTCAGCTGTTTGATGATCAGCGTTTTAGACCGGACGGTTTAAAAATTTATCCCACTATGGTAGTTGCCGGCACAACGCTGGAAAAATGGTTTCAAGAAGGCCGTTACCTCCCTTACGATAACGCTACTTTGATTGACCTGGTGTCAGATATCAAAGCTATCGTCCCGAAATATGTCCGCATTTCGCGTGTCTTGCGCGATATTCCGGTAAAATTTATCGTGGCGGGTTATAAAGATTCTCTGCGCGGTCCGGTCAAAAAAAGAATGGAAGAGAGAGGCATTGAATGCCATTGTATTCGCTGTCGGGAGTATGGACATCGCTCCGCCGGTGGTGTGAAAATCGGTGAGCCCATTTTAAAAAGAATGGATTATACTGCCTCGGACGGTACGGAGATCTTCCTGTCTTTTGAAGACGAACATGAGACGCTGTTCGGATTATTGCGTCTCCGTATCCAATCGGAAGTAATTCCCGTACCCGGGTTCGAGAATATTGGACCGACGGCAATCATCAGGGAATTGCATGTTTATGGGCCGGAAGTGCCTTTGAAAAACCAAATTTCCGAAGCTGCCCAACATAAAGGTCTGGGAAAGGCTTTACTCCGCGAGGCAGAGCGCATTGCCCGCGAGGAATTCAAAGCCCCTTATATGCTGGTGTTAAGCGGAGTTGGCGCTAAAGAATATTACCGTTCCGAGTTTGGATACAATTCAACCGGCGATTATATGGCAAAAAACCTTTAATGCCATTTTTCTTCTCCCTATCATTTATTAAACACTTTGTTTCTCCAGTTCCGTTATATGCGATTTGACTTCTTTCCGTTGACTCATGTAATATTTGCCCTATGGCAATATATGGTCAAAAAACACTTGTTCTAGTATTATTTTTAATGCTGCTTACAACAACCGTGTCTCTCTGCATTCCGGTATTTGCGGCTGACGAGGCTCAATGGAATCCAGTAAATATCCCAGCAGAAGGATCAGCCGGCAAGTGGGTGTTAGCCGATGGTTCTGATGTCAGCCACCTGATAATGGCTCACGATGGAACTTTCTACTGTTACGCAAACCCATCCGGCACCACTTACACTCTCTTTAAATCTACGGATGCCGGGCGTAGTTGGGCAACCGTTGGGAAAGTTACTGATGCTATCATCGATATCGTTACACTTCCCCGGGATCCTGACATCGTTTACTATGCCACCACGGAGAGGATATTTAAGTCAACCGATGCCGGAAAAACTTTCAACGTATTACCCATACCCGGCAATGCGGGCAACGGTAATGTCGTGATAACATCCATCGATGCCATACGCGCGGGTGGTGCCGACACAATTGCTGTTAGTACTATAGATTCCGATACCGGTGAGTATGGAGGCGTATATCTTCTGGATGAGGGTCTTATCAGTGCCGATTGGATAAATACCGGTATCGGCAATTATGATGTTTACCGCGTGGCCTTCTCACCGGATTACATCGACGACCGACAACTGATTGCCATTGCCTCTGATGAAACAGCTACATTAGCAATGAGCCGGATCGATGTGGGAAACTGGGGACAAGCAATTGGCAACGCCCAAATCCCCGGCATTGTGCCGACGGCAGCCTGTATTGCCTTCCCGGAAGGCTACAACAGTTTGTCCGGTAATGCAATTTACTTCATAGGCATCGATACCGGGATAGACAACGGCGATGTTTACAAAATTACCCCTGCCCTCGCGCCCTCCCCGTCAATCGCTACCAAACTGAATATCGGGGCCTCCTCCAACATACCCGGGGTAGATATTACCACCCTGGCCGTCAGCATTAATACAATATTCGCCGGGTGTGCCGGTAGCGCTCTGATTTATCTAAGCACCGACGCCGGCGCCACATGGACGAGATGTAATAAACCCCCATCGGGACAAACGAACACCGACGTCTTGATCCCCCTTGATTTTAAAAATACCCATGAGGTTTATGCGGCTACATGCGGCACAGAAAGTGGCTTCTCTTATTCGAACGATTCCGGTTATACATGGAATCAGATCAGCCTGATTGATACTACTATCAACGATATTACGGATTTTTCCACGCCTTCGGTAAGTACCCTTTTTGTGCTTACGTTTAATAGTATTGATATGAAACATAGCCTCTGGCGCACACTCGATAGTGGTAAGAAATGGGATCGAGTTTTTTGCAGCAGTTTTTCCGGCATTGATAATCTGAAGTTCGTTAAAACTCCCCCTCAATATGGCCCCAATTCTCTATATCTCATTGTCGCTGGACAAAAGGACGGCAAGCCTGCTATCTGGCAGTCCGGCGATAATGGGCAAACTTTCATGTCGCACATCGCCCCATCTGATATCTTTTCATGGGCGATTGTGGATAATACCAGGTGGTTCATCGGTTGTCACGACGGCAGCAAAGCTTTGGTGCTCTATACTGCCAATGGAGGCAATTTCTATTCAACCCCGTCGGAAGTAGGTGACACGCCGCTGACTACCATCGTGTTATCGCCAAATTACGTACAGGATAAAACAATTCTGGCAGGCAACACCGCCGGACAGGTTTATTTATCTGAAGATAACGGTATCTCTTTTCAATTGTTGGGGCAACAATTACCGCTCACCGGCGGCATCGGTAATATCAGCCTTGCATTTGATAATAAATTCAGCACGAACAAGACTATATATGCCGCCACAGATGCCAAAGTAACATCCGGCAGTAAAGAACGCATCTTCCGTTTTACTCTTAATAAAAGCTCCGTTTGGCAAAGTATCTGCACCGGACTTCCAGACAATGCCGTCATTAAACAGATGACTGTTACCGGCAATGGCACTTTATATGCCATAAACGGACAGGCAATCATCGCCGCAGATAAAAAAGGCGGCATGGTGCGTTCCTTGAACCCCACATCTTCCTCCCCCACCTTTGAAACGGTAATACGCGGACTTGACGATACCGATGTTATGTTTGAGGTAGCAATTTTCGAAAATCAACTGTGGTCGGTTGATACCAGAAATAACAGACTGATGACATTCACTGATAGCCTGTCTGTCCCTGTCATCCCGATTTCGCCGGAGGAAAAAGCTTCAGGACTGACCCTATCCAATCTCAATCTGGAATGGCAGTCCTTGCGCGGTGCAACCTTGTATGAATGGCAGGTAAGCGATAATCCCGGTTTTACGGGGATCGCCGGCGGGTTTACGGGCACAACTGAATTATGCTCGGCACGTGTCACCGGTTTGGACCCGGCAACTGGTTACTATTGGCGAGTCCGTGTCAATAAACCTTTCCTGAGTCCATGGTCGGATCCGGAGTCATTTACCACCGTTTTGGGAGGTAACAATGTTGCTCCATTATTAACTCTCCCGGCTGCCGGCGCTATCACTTCCTTAAAACCGGTCTTTCAATGGGGAACTATTGCATCGGCCAGCAAATATGATTTACTGGTAGCTACGGATGCCGCGTTCAGAGACATCGTGATCGAAAAAACCAGTGATAACGCCCTACCCAGCAATGCCTGGGAAAGTGATATCAGTCTAAATAAAAGCGCCAACTATTACTGGAAAGTCAGGGCATGCTCTACTAATAGTTTCAGCGACTGGAGCGCTGTTAGTGTTTTTACTACAGACGATCCTGTTCCCGCGCCTGTTTTATCCGAAACTACTACCCGAGCCGCGAGTCCTGTTCAACAATCTCCACCCGTATCGGTAGCCCCTGTTCAAACGCAAACATTGACCAACCAATCTACAGTGAATGTTAACGTCAATATACCGCCCGTTTTGATCTACGGGGGAATCGCTTTACTGGCTGTTGTGGTGATAGCTTTGGTAATACTGGCAATAACTGCAGTACGACGTCGTCACTGAATAGAAACTATTGCTTATAACTCAATACCACAACCTGCATCGTAAGCGGTAAACTGGCCTTGTTCACTAATAACTTGGGCTGAGGCACAGCCTCTTTCACACCCATCTCTTTAAGAAAGCGGTCAACCGGCTCCAGTTCTTTCTTCGTGGCCTCTGTCTTATAATGCATCGGTATTACTATCTTCGGTTCCAGGTGTCGTACAATTTGAGCGGCTTGAACTGCATCGATCGTAGAAACACCCCCGACAGGGATCAACAAAACATCAACACCATCGATTTCAGCAACTTGTTCGGCGTTAAGCGGATGTCCGAGGTCGCCTAGATGGCAAATCATTACATCATCGACATCAATAACGAAGACAGTATTTTTGCCTCGTTGCGCGCCTTTCTCATTGTCGTGAAAAGTATGCACTCCCACTGTCAAGATTCCGGCAGACTCATATTCTCCGGGGCTTTTTAGTACCCTCGGTTCGCCGCCGACGCCCTGGACATAGGAATGTCCCGGGTGCGGATGACTGATGGTGACAATTTCGGCGGCTACTTTTCCCAAGGTATATCCGATTCCCGGCGAGAAGGGGTCGGTGATTACGGTCGCCTGTTTACCTTTAAGTCTGAAACATGAATGCCCTAACCATGTAATTTCCATGAATTTAGTTTAGCACACGCTCATGTCGGGTTCAATTATGTGACTAAAATCTCTTGACAATAATATTTCAAAATGTTAACTTATTAATGTTAGCAGTCGAGGAGATAGAGTGCTAAACATGAGTAAAGCGCTTTCACCAAGAACAGAAACGATTCTAAAATCTATTATTGAACAGTATATTGCGCGGGCAGCCCCCGTACCGTCGCAAAGTGTTCTACATAATAATGGACTTGATGTTTCTTCAGCCACTATTCGCAACGAGATGATGCGGCTGAAGCAGGAAGGCTACATCATTCAACCGCATACCTCTGCCGGTAGTGTTCCTTCGGACAAAGGGTATCGTTACTATGTGGAAACGCTGGATGACGTCCGTCTGCCTTTGAACCAACAAAGGATGATTAATCATCTCTTCCATCAGGTCGAAACCAGGATGGAGGAATGGGCCAGACTGACAGCTACTTTGTTGGCTAATTTGTCTCAAAATATGGCAATCGTGGCCACAGCAAAACCCGATAACTGTCTCTTCAAGCATCTGGAACTGGTCAGCATCCAGGATTCAACCGCTTTGCTTGTGCTGGTCCTTCAGGGTGCGGTCGTCCGCCAACAACTGACGGTTTTCGACCAGCCGGTATATCAAACTGAGTTATCGGCCGTCAGCGATAAATTGAATAACATTTTTTCCGGCTTGAACAATCCCCAGATTCAGGTAAAAAAAGCTGAATTGTCCGATCTTGAAAAAAGCGTCTGCGATTGTATCCTGAATATTATGAAGACCGAAGACGAGGTGGAATACGAAACCCCGTATCTGGATGGTTTGCAATTTATCTTTAATCAGCCGGAATTTGCTAACGCGCGTCAGACAACGACATCGTTGGCGCTAACCGAAAATAAAAAACTGCTGAGAGTGATCCTGCCGGATAAACTCACGGGCAGAGGCGTCCACGTCATTATCGGCAAAGAGAATAAATCCGAGGCAATCCAAAACTATAGCGTTGTGATAAGTCAGTACGGCCTGCCCGGTGAAGCCATCGGTTGCATCGCCGTTATCGGGCCTACCCGCATGCACTACGCCCGCAGCATAGCTTCCGTGGATTATCTGGCAGAGGTTCTGAGCGGATTGATTGCGTGGTTGTACGGCCGGAAGATCGACCCGGAAGCAAATAACTAGTAAAACTAAGGTGGTTGAAAAATGATTCCGCGAGATCCAGAAGAGAACCGCGCTGAACAATCTGAAATAAAAGAGGAATGCGCAACTGAAGCTGATCAGGATTTAGTGAAGACTCTGGCTGAGACCAAACAGAAGGCAGATGACTATCTCGATTACTGGAAGAGAACTCAGGCGGATTTCCAGAACTATAAACGCCGTATCGAGCAGGAACGACTTGATATGGTGAAATATGCTAACCAGCAGTTGATTCTCAGTATATTGCCGATTCTGGATGATTTTGAAAGAGCATTTGAATCCATCACTCCCAAATTAGCTAAAAACGATTGGGTGGATGGGGTGAAGCTAGTTGAGCGCAAACTGATGACTGCATTGGAATCTCAGGGATTATCCCCGATCAAAGCCCTTGGGGAGACATTCGACCCCAACCTGCATGAAGCCATGATACATAGTAAAGGCGAAGACGGAAAAGTAGTGCAGGAGATGGAAAAGGGCTACAAATTAAACGACAAAATCATCCGCCCCAGTAAAGTCGCGGTGGGCAATGGCGAATCTGTCAAGAAGCCGACAGAGGAAAAAGAAGAATAGTTAACAATATCCCGGTTATAACCATATTCTAAATATTGTGAGGAGGCACGAAAGTGGGAAAAACAGTAGGGATTGATTTAGGAACAACCTTCAGTGAAGTAGCGGTGATGCAGGGTGGCGAACCGGTGGTGATTTCTTCGGCGGAAGGCAGTCACCTGTTCCCTTCGATTGTGGCAATCAGTAAAACAGGTGAACGTCTCGTCGGACAGATCGCAAAACGTCAGGCGATTGTTAACCCGGAGAACACCGTTTATAGTATCAAACGTTTTATGGGAAGGAAATGGGGCGAACCCCTCGGAAGGGAACTCCCTGTTGAAGAAGACGCCCGCCGTAAAACGTATAAAGTGATACGCGGCGCCAACAATGAAGTACACGTGCTGATGGGCGGCAAGGAATATAGCCCGCCCGAAATATCCGCTATGATTTTACAGAAACTCAAGA
>Ga0182021_10009866_pt1 | contig 11326 bp, 8 predicted proteins | sample 612E3MmetaG_FD_120493 | JGI IMG/M metagenome (GOLD analysis project Ga0182021, IMG submission 120493) | Permafrost microbial communities from Stordalen Mire, Sweden - 612E3M metaG (Illumina Assembly) | ecosystem: Environmental > Terrestrial > Soil > Wetlands > Permafrost | place: Sweden...
TGAGCGTACGCGCCGGATTGGCGACCCGAACCAACCGGTACCGACTTGACGCCGCCGGAGAATTCCGAGATTGGTTCCGTGGTGTTCGCACAATTCTTCAGTTCCATGCATCACAACTTGACCTCTCGAACTTCTTTGGGCTCGGGAATGAAACATCATACAATCAATCGCTCAATGAAACCGGCTTCTACGATGTAGACCAGCGGCAGATATTTTTTCATGCTGCGTTCAATTTTGCACTTGCAACGAATACCACCGCTACTGGAAGCAGCACTCTGAAACTCATCGATAATAATCCGCAGCAAGGCACCTTATTAGACACGTTAAAACTTCCTTTCTATAATAGAAGTCTCACTTTTGTAAAGATTGGTGTTCAAATTCAAACGGATACTCGAGACAATAAGAAATTGCCGACACAAGGGATGTATAGTGTCGTAGAAATTTCTTGTTTTCCAAATTTATTAGACAATGAGCATTCATTTAATAAATTGCGAGGTGAACTTCGAACGTATTTCACTCTGGAAGACATTCCATTCATAACAATTGCATTTCGAGCAATTGGTGAAAAGCTGTGGGGTGAGCATCCATTCTTTGAATCAGCATTCCTCGGTGGGAACGAATCACTGCGCGGGTTCGAGCGTCAGCGTTTTTCCGGTGACGCTTCCATCCTTGGTGGTGCAGAAGTCCGTACACAATTAACACGGATTCCCTTTATCGTTCCAGTATGGTCAGGTATTTCTGCATTTACAGAAACCGGCCGTGTATTCCTCACAGGCGAACACTCCAATCGCTGGCACAACGTCATCGGCGGAGGACTATGGTTCTCCATCATCAGGCCTGAATATATCGTTAATTTCTCCCTCGCACATTCTGAAGATAAAATCGCATTCTATACAACAATGGGATTCATGTTTTGACCATTCTTCACCATTGATTATATTGAATCTATGACAATACTACAGCACCTTAAGAAAAAATACGAAAAAAGCACTCAGGATATTCTCCAACTGCACCGTGCCGGTGCCGGTGGAATTCGAGTTGCACTTGCGCTCACACAACGGCTTGATACACTTCTCCAAACGATCTATCAATATCTCGAAAATAATTCGGGGCATTTGACAGTTGTTGCTTTGGGAGGATACGGCAGAAAAGAATTATGTTTTTCCTCTGATACCGACGTGATGTTTCTTATCGCTGAGGAACGCTTCCGAGATTTTACCACGCCCGTTGTCCAGGAATTTCTGCATCAGCTTTTGGACATTGGGCTCGATGTCGGTCACAGTTATCGTACGATGTATGAATGCATCACACTGCCGGGAGAAGATATAGAGTCATGGATGTCACTCATCGAAGCACGCTATGTTTGCGGTGATCAAGAAACATTCACAAAACTCCAGACTGCCTTAAAACAAAAAATTCAAGAAGAAAATCGGGTTGCTTTTGTACAACGGGTGTCTGAGATGCAGCACGCTCGCCATAAGAAATATGGGAGTTCCTCAAAATTACTGGAACCGAATATCAAAAACAGCGCAGGAGGTTTACGCGATATTCATTCTGCGCTTTGGATGATGCGAGGAACAGGCGCGATCCCTCTCCCCAAAACTCTTCGTTCAACAGAAACGGCGATTCTTCACCTTCTCAAGTCACCGCTTGTTAAACAGCAATTCACTTCATCGTTTCTCACAGAGTCACGAACCGCCTTTGATACTCTTCTCCGAGTACGCAACGAGATGCATCTCCAATCCAAATCACTCCACGATACACTTGAATTTAGTCTTCAGCCGCGTATTGCATCGCATCTGCGCTATCGGGCAAAGTCGAAAAGAACACAAGTCGATCGTTTTATGCAGGACTATTATACTGCATCGAAGACAGTAGCTCTCTTCTGTTTACGGATTCTTGATTGGGCAAACCACCGTTGGCCAGTTGAAGCCTCCAAAACAAAAACAACTAAGATCGGAAGCGCCTTTATTCTTCGTGATGGACGCATTCATTGTACAAAACGCAATATACACATTACCAATGAAATACTGCTCAACGCGTTCTTGCTAAGAAGCGAACGGCGTGTGGAATTTTCTTACGCATTAGAAGATGCTATCCATAGACGTTTGCATTCCCTGAGGCCATTGAAAACTCAAACAGAGACGAATCTCCTCCGGCTTCTTTTCCACCGACCGAATGGAGTAGCCAATGCAATTCACAAAATGAATGATCTAGGATTGCTCGAACGATGGATACCGGAATGGAAACCGATGGTATCATTCTTCCAGCATAACCAGTACCATTTTTATACTGCCGATGAACACACCTTGATTGTTCTCGAGAATGCTGAAGCACTAGGACAGTCCTCATCCTCTTTTGGGAACGTGTTTCGTTCCCTGCCGCGAAGAGACACATTATATCTTGCATGTTTGTTTCATGATATTGCAAAGCCTTCTCTCCTCGGAAAACATGAAATCAAGGGAGTACCAATTGCCCGGCGATTTCTCCAACGTATTATGTACGATGATCTCATCGATGACGTTTCATTCCTTGTCCGTCATCATCTTCTCATGGAACAGATCGCATTCCGGCGCAATCTCAATGATCCGCAAACTATTGTCGATTTCGCTCAAACGTTTGAACGCATAGAACAACTCGATTATTTATATGTATTGACCTATGCCGATCTTTCAGCAGTGAACAAGAACGTCTGGACAGAATGGAAAGACCTTCTTCTTTGGGAATTATATCGAAAAGCCAGGAATATTTTGGAAGAACGGATGACAAGCGAGCAGGTTCACGAACGCTCCGCAAAGCAAGCAGAAGCAATACGCGCCGATATTCTTCGGAGCCTTATTCCTGAATTCCCTCCTGAAGAAGTAGACACACATCTTGCACTCTTCTCGGACACATCCTACCTTGCAACGTTCAAGCTCGATGAGATTGCTGAACATCTTCAGATAATCCGTACCCATGATCAAGTCAAAGTCCTTTTTCAGCAATCCGACAGTTTCACCGATGTTACATTTATCTCCAGCGATTCTCCCGGTGTGCTTTCCAAGTTTTGTGCTGTACTGACGGCAAATGATGCAAACATTTTTGATGCGCAGGTTTTCACCCGACGGGATGGCATTGTCATAGACAAGTTTCGGGTAGTGGAATTTATCTCGCATATCCCTCTTTCGGAAGAGCTATGCGAGCGAATCTCTCGCGATATCAAAGAAGTTACAGAAGGCCATGTCGAAATTTCAAAGCTGCTTGAGCGCCACCGGATACGATGGAAACGCCGTACTCAGCCGATGAATCTGAATGTTCGTTGCGATGTGGAGTTTGAGGATCATCCAAAGTTCACTATTATTGATGTATATGCGCCGGACACACTTGGCTTTCTCTATCGCCTCACAGAAACGATATCACGACTCGGATTAAACATAACATTCGCAAAGATTTCGACACGAGTCGACGGTATTGTTGATTCGTTCTATCTGCTGGACAACAATGGAAAGAAACTTGATAATCCCGAACGAAGAGAACAAGCGAAACAAGAAATTCTCACAACCATTCAAAATTTATCTGAATCTGAACTAGTACCATCAACAATAACATAAATAACAATGAATAACGCACAACCCATCGGTGTATTTGATTCCGGCATTGGCGGCATGACTGTCGTGCGTGCATTAATGCAGCATCTGCCCCATGAAAACATTATATACTTTGGCGACACTGCGCGCGTTCCCTACGGCCCGAAATCGCCGCAGGTCGTGCGCGAATATGCACTCCAAGATACCGATGTCCTGCTTCAACATGATGTCAAACTCATCGTCATCGCATGCAATACAGTTTCTGCAGTGGCACTTGATGTAGTGCAAAAACGTGCGAAGATACCGGTGGTTGGCGTGATTCTTCCGGGAGCAGAAGCAGCTGTCCGGACTTCAAAAAAGAAGCGGATTGGTGTCATTGGAACATTAGGCACGATTTTGAGTAACGCCTATACAAACGCCATTCGCCAGCTTAATCCAGCAATCAAAGTATTCGGACAACCATGTCCGCTTTTTGTCCCTCTGGCCGAAGAAGGATGGACCGATCATAAGGCAACAGAATTGATCGCTAAAGAATATTTGTTTCCTTTGACTCTTGAGAAAATTGATACGCTCGTTCTTGGATGCACGCATTATCCCATCTTGCGGAAAGTCATCAATAAGGTGCTGCACAACGACGTCATGCTGATTGATTCCGGAGAGGCCACCGCTGTCATTGTGAAGAAAATGCTGTTAGAGATGGACTTGGAGAACACGAGCACCATGAAACCAAACTTACAATTTTTCGTCAGCGACGTACCGCATAAATTTGCGGAGATAGGTGAACGATTTCTCGGTACAACACTTGGTAAAGTGCATCGTGTTGAAGGTTTCTTGAGTTAAACTCAAGCAATCCATTTAACATTTCTTTTTTAAAGAACGATAGGTAATCTTGTTGATGAATTCACAGACACATCCGTTTGACGATGGATATTGCTTCTTACATTTTTTAGATTAAGTGTATGAGTATTATTATTCTGAATCGATAGAAGAGGTTTGATATGGACAACGTATCCATTCTTCCGGCAAATAGTATCGGAAGAAATTTCATCCCAAAAGAATTTATTCTAAACGGCAAAGACGAGTATTGCCACCGCAATACACAAGTTCCGTGGCCGCAAAATAGGTGGCGCCATCTGCGGACAGACGAAGTGGAACTGCTTATCCAAAACACCAATACATCTGACAACTGGGATGAAATTCTCGTCACAGACCCATTCGATCCAAAGAGAATCAAGAACACTGCATTTTTCGGTTTAGTCCGGATTGGACATATCCAAAACGTACTTCTCGATCATCATAATCTGCAAATGCCGGTTGGGATCACGAACAGTACCATCATCGCTTGTGACATTGGAGATAACGCAGCTATTCATCACGTACGGTATCTGGCACATTACATTATCGGTGACCAATGCATGCTGCTCAACATCGGCGAAATGCACACTACGAACAATGCGAAATTTGGAAACGGCATTATTAAAGAAGGGGAACCGGAAGACGTCCGTATCTGGCTTGAACTGATGAATGAAGCCGGCTGCCGCCGCGTGTTACCGTTCGATGGCATCATTCCGGCAGATGCCTATCTCTGGGCAAAGTACCGGGATGACATTGCATTACAAGATAAACTATTAACCATAACACAAAATAGTTTTGACAGGCACCGTGGATTCTATGGTACAGTTGAGAATCAATGCGTGATCAAGAATTCCGGAATTCTTAAAGATGTGAAAGTCGGCTCACATTGTTCTATCAATGGTGCCAACAAATTGAAGAATCTTACGATCAACTCCTCTGAAGATGAACCAACACAAATTGGAGGAGGTGTTGAACTCGTCAACGGCATTGTCGGTTACGGGTGCAATATCGTATTCGGTTCCAAAGCAATTCGATTCATTATGGGCAACAACTCCAATCTCAAATACGGAGCCAGGTTGATCCATTCTTTCCTCGGAGATAACTCTACAATCTCGTGCTGTGAAGTACTGAACAATCTCATTTTTCCAGCCCACGAACAGCATCATAACAATTCATTTTTAATCGCTTCAGTTGTTTTAGGACAGAGTAATATTGCCGCCGGAGCTACCATCGGTTCAAATCATAACAGCCGCGCGAATGATAATGAAGTTCAAGCAGGCCGTGGGTTCTGGCCTGGGTTGTGTTCTAGCATCAAGCATTCAAGTCGTTTCGCATCGTTTGTGCTGCTCTCCAAAGCAGACTATCCGGCAGAGATGGATATTCCATTGCCATTTTCTTTAGTGAACAATAATACCGCCAAAGACGAGCTTGAAGTGCTGCCAGCATTTTGGTGGCTGTACAATATGTACGCGCTCGCACGAAATACATGGAAATTCCAAAACCGTGATAAGCGACAAAATAAAAATCAGAATGTCGAATTTGATTCGCTCGCACCTGACACGGTTGAAGAGATGTTTCATGCTCGTCACCTCTTAGAAATCTGGACAGCAAAATCCAAACTTCGTCAACAGAGTATTTCAATCAAGAACGATGAAAAAGAACTTATCCGAATTGGACGAGAACTCCTTTATGGAGCAGAAACGGAAATCGTCAAGTTAGACATTCTCGGCGAGAATATGGAAAAGTCGGATCGGAGAATTGTCATTCTCAAAGCACATAAATCTTATCATGCATATGCGGATATGATTTATTATTACGCCGTGAAGAACCTGCTGGATTATCTGAAAACCAATCCTAGCGACACATATGCCGCTATGTGCAAGACGTTTAAAGGCAGCCGCCAGACGAAGTGGACCAACCTCGGCGGACAACTGATTCCTGAAAAAGATGTGGATCGGATACGGTCAGACATCGGATCAGGAAAGTTTACAGGATGGAAAGATATTCATGATCGATATAACACATTGTGGCAACAGTATCCTCTTGAGAAGCAGAAACATGCGTTTGCTTCCCTCTGTACTTTGCTCGGGACAGATGATCTGACACAGGGACAATGGAATAATTCACTTGACCGAGCGGTGACGATACAAGAATTCATCCGCGATCAGGTGTATATTTCTAGAAAAAAAGATTATGACAATACATTCCGTCAGAATACCTATCGGAATACAGCAGAGATGACTGCAGCCATCGGCACTATTGAAGACAATGGCTTTGTTAAACAGGTGCAGAGCGAAACAGAAGAGTTTAAGAAACATATTGAAGAAACAAAAAAGCGAAGTTAAGAGGAGATTCCTCAATATAACGCCTCGGTCGAGTCTGTAGGAACATTTAAAATATAGCATTTGCAACTTCTTTTAAACTTTTGGTGTTTAAGATTTTGCACTGAAAATAACAAGATTGTTGAAACACTTCTCATGAGGCGGACCGATGAGCATATTGAATGATTCGGAAATTAAGCGAGAACTAAAAAAATTGACCGGGTGGATAAAACTTGGGGATGAGATAAAGAAAAAGTTCGAATTCAAAGATTTTGTTCAGGCGATGGGTTTTGTCAATTCCATCGCCTTACTCGCAGAACGCGCAAATCACCATCCGGATATCGACATTCGATGGAATAAAGTACAACTTGTACTTTCTACTCACAGCGATGGCGGAATTACACAAAAAGATATTTCACTGGCAAAAGAAATTGAATCCTTTCAGAAATAATCTTCTGCTCATTCATTCTCTTTAAGAAAACCACCTTTTGAAAATTGCGCCTCACTCGAGTTCTTCGTATCTTTTCACCAATCACAAATTAACGTATCTAAAGTATGAAACTACCCAAGGAACAAATCCTCGACATTTTCAGGGAGACAAAAGCGCTCCTGGAAGGTCATTTTCAACTCACTTCAGGCTTGCACAGTCCGCAATATTTCCAATGCGCCCGTGTATTACAATATCCCAAGCATCTCCATCTCCTCTGCGGAGAAATTGCTCGGCACTTTGAATACAACGAAGTCGAAGTTGTGCTTTCACCTGCGATCGGCGGCATCGTTGTCGGAACAGAAGTCGGCCGAATGTTAGGCGCCCGCACTATTTTTGCCGAACGGAAAGATGGAAAAATGGAACTGCGCCGCGGATTCGAAATCATCCTGGGCGAACGCGTTCTTGTTGTTGAGGATGTAGTAACAACCGGCGGTTCCACGAAAGAAGTAATCGACCTTGTCAATAATGCAAAAGGAAGTGTGGTTGGCACAGGTTGTATTGTGGATAGAAGTAATGGTAAAGTACAATTTAACGTGAAACAATTTGCTGTTTTGTTAATGGAAGCAGTGACTCACCAGCCGCAGGAGTGCCCCATGTGCAAATCCGGAAGCACGGCAATAAAACCTGGGAGCAGAGGAAATTATTGAATTAGGAATTATGTTAGAACGACTTCAACAATTGACCGGAAGCGGATTTTCACTTCATCTCTGGAATGGTCTCGTTGCATTTGTGACCGTGATGATAATCGGCTTTTTTATAAAGTATTTCCTGCAAACCGCTGGACGCAAGTTGATTTCCAGGACCAACAACGAGCTGGATGATTTATTGTTAAATGTAATCCTCCCACGACTCAAATGGCTTGCCATCGTTATCGGTCTTTACCTCGCTACCGAACAAATTGCAAAAGGATTCACACTTGCTGATAAAATGGGCCAGCAGTTGATTCAATATGGGGAAGGCATCATCTATATCGTTTTCATATCACTCATTACCATCCTGATCATTCGCCTGATCGATACTTCGCTGAAATACGCAATTCAGCGGCACACTTCTCATACATCTTCGACGCTCAATACAGCACTACTACCTCTTCTCAATCGTTTGACAATGATTCTGACCTTGTTCATTGCAATAGTGATTTCGTTAGAACATTTCGGCGTCGATATCAGCAGTCTGCTCGTCTTCCTCGGCGGCGGTTCGTTGGCTATTGCACTTGCAGCCCAGGAAACTCTTGCCAATATGATTGCCGGATTTGTGATTATGATTGACCGGCCATTTCGCGTAGGTGACCGTATCAAACTTCCAACAGGTGAAATCGGTGATGTACATGAGATCGGACTCCGCAGTTCGACGATTCTCGACTTCGACAATAATCTGATCGTCAGCCCAAACTCCGAATTGACGAAAGTAAAAGTGATAAACTATTCTTATCCTGGAACTGAGATACGTATTCTTGTCGAAGTAAGCGTTGCCTACGGAACATCCATCGACCGTGTTCGTGAAATAATGCTCGGATTTGCAGATAAGCATTCCGATCTGATGAAAGAACCTGTTCCGGAATTTATTTTCAGTGCGATGGGAGAATCGTCATGCATGCTTCGATTAGTTGCACGGACTAATGATTGGAAGAAAAAAGGCCGAATAGAAGCTTCCCTCCGCGAACAGATTTATGCTGCTTTTATGAAGGAAGGAATATCTTCCGGGTTTGCACAGCACGTTGTTCAACTCTCATCACCGATTCCGAATGTCTCTGCCAAAAACGACTAAGACCGAACGATTATTTCATGGACGCATTTTCGATCTTGTTATCGAGGATGTTGAAGAACAAGATGGAAATATCCGCAAGTGCGAAATAATTTCTCATCCAGGCGGAGGAGTTGTTATTCCGTTGTTTGATAATGGAGATATTCTTCTCGTAAGACAATACCGGTATCCACTTAAAATTTTGGTATTAGAAGCTCCCGCAGGAAAACTTGAACTGAATGAAAATCCCCTCGACTGTGCACAACGTGAACTCATCGAAGAGACCGGATACACAGCAGAGAAGTTCATGAAATTAACCGCTATGTACACAACTCCCGGATTCTGCAACGAAGTGCTGCATATCTATCTCGCCACCGGATTGAAAAAATCCGAACACGGACAAAATCTTGATGATGGCGAGCAAAGCCTTACTGTTGAATCACTCCCGTTAACACGAGCAATCGAGATGATTACAAAGGGAGAGATTGTGGACGGAAAAACGATTGTGGGAATATTATTGGCAGAACGAATGATGAAGCAAAGCCATTCAGCATTGAGCTTTTGAGCCGATAATCCAATTATGAACATCGTTGAATTAATACGGAAGAAACGCGAAGGCGGATCGCTGAGCGAAGAAGAATTCCGCTTTCTTATTACCGGATATGTCCAAGATGAAGTCCCGGACTATCAGATGTCCGCATTCCTGATGGCATGCTATTTCCAGGGAATGAGCCCGGAAGAAACATTAATCTTTACACGATTGATGCTACACTCAGGCGAAATAGTTGATCTTTCAGAAATCCACGGTGTCAAAGTAGACAAACATTCCACCGGCGGTGTCGGTGATAAAGTCTCGCTCATTCTCGCACCAATGGTTGCAGCGTGCGGTGTGCATGTCCCAATGATTTCCGGCCGCGGCCTCGGGCATACAGGCGGTACGCTCGATAAATTAGAATCTATTCCCGGCTTCCGCACCAATTTGACAATTTCTGAATACAAGCGTGTCATTCATGATGTCGGAGTTGTGATGATCGGGCAGACGAAAGAAATTGCACCTGCAGACAAGAAAATGTACGCTCTCCGTGATGTAACAGCGGCCGTTGAATGCATTCCGCTCATTGCCGGAAGCATTATGAGTAAGAAATTGGCTGAGGGGATCGATGCATTAGTGTTGGATGTCAAAACCGGACGCGGCGCTTTCATGCAAACGCATGATCGTTCACTTGAACTGGCAAAAACGTTGGTCGACATTGGTAATGGATTCGGAAAAGAAACCATCGGTTTCATCACCAATATGAATCATCCGCTCGGTGTCGCTATTGGTAATTGGTTGGAAGTGGCAGAGGCTGTGGGGTGTTTACGCGGAGCAGTCGGACAAAGTGATACATCAGCAGATTTAATGGAGGTGACATATGTGCTTTCCGGTGCAATGGTTTATCTTGGCAAGAAAGCGAAGTCGATTGAAGAGGGAATCGAGAAATGCAGGAAAAGTATTGCCGATGGATCTGCATATCGAAAACTCCTCGACCTCATCCGTGCGCAAGGGGGAAGCGTTGATGCGATAGAAAATCTCGAGCGTTATCCTCTTCCGAAGTTTGCCCTGGAAATCAAATCCAGCGAACACGGTTTTATCGGCGAGATAGATGCCTTTGAGCTTGGCATGATGAACATTTCACTTGGCGCCGGCCGTCAAAAAATAGATGACATCATAGATATGAAAGCAGGAATTGTCTTAAAAAAGAAAGTTGGTGATGCGGTAGATGTCGGCGATTCACTCGCCATTTTCTATACCGATCGTGAAGATGTTCTTGCCACCGCACGCAGACGGATATCAAACGCATTCAAGGTTTCTTCTGTCAAACCAGAATATATGCCAATTATTTTGGATATTATTGATAAGAATGGTGTGAAGAAGTGGTAAGCAACCTTCCGAAGGTTTCTTGAACTTAAACAAAGAGAACCTTCGGAAGGTTTATCTACAGGGTTTCCCAGTTAATGAAATACTTTGACGGCGAATATTATCATCTCTACAATCGCGGAGCACATAAAGAAAAGATTTTCTTCGCCGATGAGAATTATTTATATCTTCTCTCTTTGATGACAGCAAATGCCAAGAGATTCCGTACATCCATTGCTGCGTATTGTTTCATGCCAAATCATTTCCATCTTGCCGTCCGGCAGGAAGAAGGCGGCTCAATAAGCAAGTGTGTCCAAACAACATTCAATGCTTACACGCAAGCAGTAAACAAACAGAAAAAGTTATCGGGAAACCTTTTCCAAGGAAAAACTCAAGCGCGGCACATCGATTCAGATACATACATCTTGCAGGTTATTCGATACATTCATTTGAA
>Ga0182021_10009868_pt1 | contig 11326 bp, 10 predicted proteins | sample 612E3MmetaG_FD_120493 | JGI IMG/M metagenome (GOLD analysis project Ga0182021, IMG submission 120493) | Permafrost microbial communities from Stordalen Mire, Sweden - 612E3M metaG (Illumina Assembly) | ecosystem: Environmental > Terrestrial > Soil > Wetlands > Permafrost | place: Sweden...
GAATTTCTTTCCAATTATTGTTCCGGTCTTGTAGGATATTCTTATCTTTAATAAAATTTTTTTATTTTCTTTCAATCTCTGGCTATTCCAAGGTTTTTTTTTAAATTTGGTTTTTTAATTCTCAATTTATTGATCGTTAATTACTAAACTATTAATCCTTTCAATTATGAGTGACAGTACCTTTGATTTTAATCTGTTTATTAAGGAATCCAAAGATGTCCTGGTAAATCCGAAAGCTTACTTCTCAACCATGAAAACATCGGGAGGTATGACTGAACCATTGATTAAAGCAGTTATTTATGGTGCAATTGCAGGGGCATTGGCATTCATCTGGAGTCTTTTAAGAATCGGTACAGTATCGAATGGCTTCTTTGGAGGCGCAATTGGAATAATGGTCTTTATCTGGACAATTATTGGTGCTATTATCGCTTTGTTTATCGGTGCAGTGATATTACTTGTAATCTCATCAATATGCAAGGGCAGCACTGATTTCGAGGCTAATATGAGAGTTTCTGCGGCTGTTATGGTAATGATGCCTATTAGCAGATTATTTGGTTTTGCAGGCCATATAAGTCTCTATTTAGGGCTGATCATCAGTCTTGCAGTTGGAATTTATTCCTTGTGGCTGATTTATAACGGCCTTGTTGAAGCTCTTAAGACAAATCCCGAAACAACAAAAATAGTATCTTATGTTTTGATTGCTATTATTATAATTTTTACATTGATCGGATTTGGCACAGCCAGAAGGGCTCATCAATTTTTGAATGAGTTTAACAATAAAGATGTTAAAGAGATGATGAAAGACTTACCCAAGAATAACTAATCTATATATTTCTCAACGCCTGGTTCGACAGATATTCTCTTAATAGGACCTGGCGTTTTTATTATTTAATATTCTGTCTCCTTATCAATCCCACCAGATATTTTGACTTGAACTGCTGACTTGCAAGAGTCTGCTTCAAAGGCGGTAGTTTGAGAATTACACCTAGCACTGCTGCTATTGCCCTGTGACTTAATAAAACCTGATTATCGAAAATAAGATTTTGAAGTTTCCCTCTTTCTATCGCCATCAGTACAACCCTGTGAACGGAATTAACCGGGGTAATGACCCGTTCCTTTCTTGAACTAAGTCTGATTGCCTTCTTTTCGCATCCTTTCAGGCAAACACCGCATCCCAGACAAATTTCCTGGTTTGCTTTTGCTTTCTTTTTCAGAGGCTTGTTGGGTTCATTGGAAGACACAAGAGTCATTGCCTCAACAGGGCATAAAGAAACGCATTTACCGCAGCCGTTGCAGTTCTCTTCAATAATTGATGGGATAAAGTTGGTAGTATGCACCGGGTTTAAAAACCCGAATTTTCTTGCTGCTATAAGGGCTTCACAACAACAACCGCAGCAGTTACAGATAAAATTCACATTTTCCTGAACATTTTCACCAAACTGAACAAGATTAAAATCCCTGGCTTTTTGTAAAAGATCTATCCCTTCGGAAATATCAACTTTTCTTGCTATGCCATGCCTGGTCAGAGAATCTGCACTTCCGTTAAATGTCATGCAAATTTCCATCGGGGCATTACAGTTTTTACCAATATGTTCCATCTTGTGCCTGCAGTAACAAACACCAATTCCGATAGAACCAGCTGTTTTGATTACTTCTGAAGCTCTCTCATAATCAAGTACATGAAGCGCATTTTCACTTGAGAGAACCTCTTCATTTACAAATACTCTCCCTAACTGAGTTTCGCCGTTAGTAAAAAGATCTTTTATAAAACCTTCCTCAACATTCATATATTGATAGAAAAGCTCAGAAAGAGTCTTCTGGTCAATGTCATTTCTATATCTCATCAGTGAAAACTCAAAGAAACCTGCCATCGGAGGCGGCATAGAGTAAAGAATATCACCGCCGTTTTCAGTATCAAGCAAAATCCCTCTGTCAGCCAGATCATTTAAAATTTTACTTGCCTCCGTTTCTTTAATCTTCCATATTACCGCAGCCTTTTTAGCATTAAAAGGTTTTATTGGTAATAATGAGACGAGTCCTGCCTCCCTTTCTGAAAATAGAATTTTCAGTATATTATAAAGCAGTTCGGTGGCGGTTGCTCCCTGGGGAAAAAGGTTTATCCTTTCGGTAAGCTTCTGGTATGAATTATGTTTAATAGTGTTTTGGTGTGCCATAGAACGATCGGGTTACTTTATCGCACTACCAAAAATAGCGTTTTTTATGATAAGGCTATGATAATATATTTAAATAAAAAATCAAGAATTATTAGTTAATATTGAAAGATAATTAGAGCGGAAATAGGAGGTAGTATATGAAAGCATCTGTCTGGATCTTGTCATTATTTTTGTGTTGTGGTCTTAATGCCCAGAAAGAAAATCTGAATTTAATCCGCTGGCATGCCAGTGATAAAGTTGAAGCATCTGATTATCAGCTTCTCAGAAAGATCAATTTGTATTGTTTCATTTCAAATGACAATGACAATTTATATATCGATGTTAAGGTTAAAGACCAGGGAACTCAGAACAGGATTTTGAAAGAAGGACTCACGATATGGATAAGCATGGATGGTAAGGAAGAAAAGAAAATGGGTGTCAGGTTTCCTATCGGATCTCAGAATCAGGGAGCCCACAGGAAAGCTGATCATCAGGAAAACACTTCAGTTCCTGATGGGAACCCAGTCAATCCCATCACTCTGGCAAATACAATTGAAATTATAGGATTCACAACTGAACAGCAAAGGCACTTTCCATCAGAGAATAATGATTCTTTCAGAGGTTCGGTGAAATACGATGAAGCTGGGATACTCTATTATAAACTGCTAATACCGATTATCAAACTTCCTGTAAGAAACACAAGAGCGGGTAGTGGTGCAATGCCATTTATTCTTGGAATTGAGTATGGCTCATTACCTGTAATGAATAAACAGGTTGAAAACAGGGGACCAAGGCCATCTTCATTATTCCATTCAGGTTCGTCAGGTAATGGCGGATCCAAATTGTACTGGATTAACAATGTCAGACTTGCAACTTCAAAGTAGTTTTCATAGTTTTATAGCTGCTATTAATAATATGATCTGTTCAGATCAACAGAAATTGACGCGAAACAAACAATAATATGAAAAACTGGGTATTCTCCAGAAATATATTTGTAGTTCTTATCTATAGGATTCTACTGATAATGGTCCTGTTCACATTATGCAGAATAGGATTTTTCATTTTTAATTTCAAAATGTTTCCAGGTCTGACCACAAGTCAGTTTTTTACAATATTAAGAGGTGGTTTGTCATTTGATATTTCTGCTGTGGTCTATGTCAACATGCTTTTCATCCTTTTGAATATTATTCCGCTGGAAGTACGATATAAGGATGTTTATCAGTCGATTCTGAAGTATATCTACTTTATTACAAATGGCTTCGCTATTGCTATGAACGGGATGGATTTTGTTTACTACAGGTTTGTTGACAAAAGAGCAACAGCAGATGTTTTCAAAACATTCGAGCATGATACAAACAATACAAAAGTATTTTTCAGATTTTTGATTGATTACTGGCCGGCAACACTTTTTATATTCTTTGTCTGGTTCTTAATGGTTTACCTCTATAAAAAAGTTAATGTTGAAAAACCCGGGAATGTCAATAAGCTCGGATATTATTCCGTTAACATTCTGATGATCCCATTGGTTATTGCACTTGTTATTGGGGCTGCCAGGGGTGGCTATAAACACTCAACGCGACCGATTACTATAAGCAACGCCGCCCGTTATGTAGATTCTCCACGCGATGTGGCTATTGTCTTGAATACGCCATTCAGCATTTTCAGAACTTTTGGTAAAAAACCACTTGTGAGATATAATTTTTATGACGATAAAAAACTAAATGAAATTTACAACCCTCTTCATGTTCCTGTAAACGCAAAACCTTTTAATAACCAGAATGTGGTTATAATTATTCTTGAGAGTTTTGCACGGGAGTATATAGGATCGCTTAACCCAAACCTTGAGGGAGGAACATATAAGGGTTATACGCCATTTATAGATTCCCTTATTAATGTCAGTCTTACATTTGATGTCTCTATTGCTAACGGAAAGAAATCCATTGACGCAATGCCCTCCGTTCTGGCATCAGTCCCTTCCCTCGAAACACCATATACTATCTCTCATTATGCTAATAATCAGATCAACGGAATTGCTGAATTACTTAAAAGAAAAGGCTATTATTCTGCTTATTTCCATGGTGCACCCAACGGATCCATGGGTTTTGACTCGTTTACAAAAATGGCGGGGTTTGATGACTATATTGGACTCAATCAATATCCCGATAAGGCTGATTTTGATGGTATTTGGGGAGTCTGGGATGAACCTTTCTTTAAATTTTTCGGTGAGAAATTAAGTACATTCAAACAACCATTTTTGGCTTCAATATTCTCGGTATCGTCTCATCATCCATTCAAAGTTCCGGAAAAATACACGGATAAGTTTAAAAAGGGTCCTGCTCCAATCCTGGAAGTTATAGGATACAGTGATTTTGCCCTACACGAATTATTTGATCAGATTTCTAAAACACCATGGTATAAGAATACTCTTTTTGTTCTCACTGCTGATCATACAAATGAATCGGTTCATAAAGAGTTTCAAAATAATTTTGGTGCATACTGCGTACCGATAATATTTTTTAAACCGGGAAGTGATCTTAAGGGCATTAAACACAGGATTGCGCAACAAATCGATATCATGCCAACCATATTGAGTTATCTTAATTTTGATGAACCATACATTGCCTTCGGTAATAACCTGTTGGATGACTCATATGAATCTTATGCATTCAATACTAATGGAAGTACATATAACCTGTACATGAAAGATCATATTCTTGAAATGATTGATAATAAACCTGTCGGATTATATAATTATAAAAACGACTTATTTCTCGAAAATAGCCTTATCGGGAAAGAACCTGAGCTTGAAAGTCAAATGGTAGAGAAACTTAAAGCAATTATTCAAACTTATAACAGCAGGCTGATTGATAACAATATGGTTGTAAGAAAACCTAAATAAGTTGATGGAGTTAATTCGTTTTTTGCACAATTACTTATAAAATTAATACTAAATTATGAATTCACGTCGCGGGTTTTTAAAATTAGCAGGGGCAGGAGTTCTTGCAGCAGGTGCCTCTTCTTTATATGCCTCACCAGGCATGACCGTATCAGTAGATAAAGCCATCAACACCTTCAGTATTGGGATGGCTGGATATACATTCAGGGAGTTTACCGTTGAGAAAACCATCGAAATGATGAAAAGGACCGGAGTTACCAATCTCTCTCTGAAGGATTTTCATATGCCAATGAACAGCTCTCAGGAGCAGATTGATGCTGTTCTTCAAAAATTTAAATCGGCGGGTATTAATGTTTATACTGTAGGAGTTGTTTATATGAAGACACAGGAGTCTGTTGATCAGGCTTTTGAATATGCAAAAATGGCAGGAGTAAAAATGATTGTCGGAGCACCTGATTATGCGCTCCTTCCTTATGTCGAGAAAAAGATAAAAATATATGACTTTAAAATGGCGATTCATAATCATGGTCCAGATAATCCATTATACCCGAACGCAACAGACATTTGGAACCATATAAAGGATCTTGATGCGAGAATCGGGATTTGCATCGATATCGGGCACACTACCCGCGACGGACAGGATCCTTCCGTTGATATATTAAAATACAGATCAAGGATTTATGACATGCATATAAAGGACGTTGATAAAGCTGCAAAGGAAGGAATAACTGTTGAGATGGGGCGTGGTATCATTGACATTCCTAAGGTTATTGAAACTCTTAGAAAAATTAAATATTCCGGAAGGTGCAGCCTTGAGTTTGAAAAAGATATGAGTGACCCTCTTCCGGGTATTGCTGAATCTATCGGATATCTGAAGGGTGTAATGGCCTGCAGATAAATGGGTATGCGGTAATCGGTCAATTGAATGTAAAACACTAACGATCTACTGGAAATTCTAAATTCTAAACTCTAAATTTTAAACTATACTCTGTTATGTCAGACTCAAGAAGAGATTTTCTGAAAAAGGCTGTTGCAGGCACTGTGGGGTTGACTGTTGGAGGCAAAATTTTAGCTTCAAGTGCCGAAAATTATAATAATATTTCGGGTGCAAATGAAGTCATCCGTGTTGCAATAATAGGATGCAATAGCCGTGGCGCCTCAATGTCCGGAACATTCGCCAGACAAACAAATACTGAAGTTATTTATATCTGTGACGTTGATGACGTTGCCCTGCAGAAAGGGATTAAATCTGTTAAGGAAGTTACAGGAAAGGAAACCAAAGGAGTCAGGGATTTTCGCAGGATTCTGGATGACAAGAGTCTGGATGCCGTTTATATTGCTACCCCTGATCATTGGCATACGCCCGCTTCTATCTTATGCCTTAAAGCGGGTAAACATGTATATGTTGAAAAACCCCTGAGTCACAATCCTCATGAAGGTGAAATGCTAGTACAGGCCGCAGAAAAGTATAAGAGGATTGTTCAGATAGGAACCCAGCGTCGCTCGTGGCCTACTCTTATCCAGGGAATTGAAGAGCTTAAAAATGGTGTCATTGGCAAGGTTTATATGGCCAAAACATGGTATGCCAACACAAGAGGACCGATCGGAATCGGGAAAATAATTCCTGTTCCTTCAACCCTTGATTATGATTTATGGCAGGGACCCGCACCGCGCCGCCCTTATAAGGATAACCTTATTCCTTATAACTGGCACTGGTTCTGGAACTGGGGTACAGGAGAAGCGTTAAATAACGGCACACACGACATTGATATTGCCAGGTGGGGATTGGGTTTGGATTATCCTTCAAAAGTGAATTCCGTTGGTGGGCGTTATCAGTTTAAAGATGACTGGGAAACGCCAGATACACAGGTTATTACATATGAAGCCCCGGGCGCGACAATCGTGTGGGAGGGAAGGAGTTGCAATGGAAGTTATAACGATAACCGGTCAAGAGGTATTATATTTCATGGAGAAAATGGATCGCTACATACCGGGGATAACAGTTATATGATTTTTGACAATAAAAATAAACTGGTAAAGGAGGTGAAATCTGAAATTGTTGCCAGTGAAGGACTTAACACCACAAGTCCGGGTGAAGAACTTGACGCTATTCATGTGGCAAATTTTCTGGAAAATATCCGGAACAATCGTAAGCCGTTTGCCGATGCTTTGAATGGACATAAGAGTACCTTATGGATGCAACTTGGGAATATATCTCAAAGGATAGGACATACTCTGAATATCGATCCCTCAAACGGGCATATCATGGGTGATAATGAGGCAATGAAACTTTGGTCCAGGGAATACGAAAAAGGCTGGGAACCGGTAATTTAATATTTCTTCAGCAATTCAAGTAACTTACTATCCAATTTATGACCATACCAGTCTTTATAATCAACATCGGTACGCCCTGAGTCGAGAATTCCGAAATCACCTCTGAAATTCCACAGTGCATAACCGATTCCACTTTTTGTAAGTATATCCACTACATCACCGAACCATGACAGGAATATAGCATGAGGTGTTTTTTTCCAGCAGCCACATTCTCCGCAATGAATGCCTACTCCTTTTTCCAGAAGGTCGATCCATGGTTTATAAAAGTCTTCGAGCTGTTGTCTGCCGTAAAATTTTCCATCAATAGTTCCTGGCCAGAGAGGTACCGGTGCCTTTGACGGGTCTTTCCAGACCCATGGAGCCTGGTAGTGGGAGACTAATCCGGGCCAGTAACCACGACAACTTTGGCCTATTTTCAGGTCAATTAATTCGGGAATTACATTATTTCCGCCACCATTTCCATCAGCTATTATTAAACGGTCCGGGCTGGTTGCCCTGATAGCTTTGGCAGCTCCTTCTGCAACCTTGTGGTAGATATCCCCCGGGACAAGGCCTTTTTTGGCGAACTGGTCATTCATGTCCTCAATGAAGGCAGGTTCGTTGAGAAGATCAAAGCTTAATTTTTCAGATGAGATGTTTTTATAACGGTCAGCCCACATTCCCCAGTGAAAATTAAAGGCGTCCTGAGCCGCTTTATCTTTCCACAGATTGAATGGTTCGTGGAATCCGGCATTTATACAATATCCAGGACCCCTGTGCAGGTTCAGACTCACATGGAGGCCATGCTTATGAGCCATAAATATCAGCTGATCAATATCATCCAGAACTTTTGGGTCGGTCTTATAAACTTCTTCAGCAGTTATATCTTTTAAACGGTCAAACTTAAGATATCTTGGGTATGCCATAGGAAGTCTGACAAAATCAAAGCCCCATTCAGCCATCCATTTGAAATCATCCTCAGTAGTCCTGTTTGTTTCGGTGTTACCGGGTATGGACGGTGAAAAATAATCCAGCAAGTTAAAGCCTTTCCACCTGGGTAATAAATTCTTTGAAGGTGATGGATTTATAGCAAAAGCGCTCTTCCCTCCCAAAGTCAGGGCTGTGGCAGCTAACGTCGTACTCTTAATGAAAAGTCGGCGATTGATTTTATTTTTACTCATTTTAGGCAAGGTTTTGTAATCATAAATTTATGTTATTATTTTGGTTTTCTGAAACAATCTTTTTGAACTTCAATTTATATTTCTGAGTTTCCTCTTTCACCTTCAGTTTTTTTTCGTAAATTTATTACAACATTAATGGATAATTAATTACTTAAACCGATCATATGAAAACAAAATGGTTTTTTCTTGTTTGGATATTTATCCTGAGTTCTGGTATATTGTCAGGTCAGGATGCGCAACAAACAGTTCCGGCAGAGCAAAAACTCAGCGCCACCTCTAAATATGATTTTATCCCGGGAGAATCATTAATGTTTTTTGATGACTTCACCCAGGATAACATTGGTGATTTTCCGGCTTTATGGAACACTGATGGTTCGGGTGAGATTGTCACTACGAACCTTTTCCCCGGCAGATGGCTTAAACTTGGTGTTGGTGCGGATTTTGTTCCTGCAACAAAAAAGGTATTTCCCGATAATTTCACTGTTGAATTTGATTTAATGCCTATACCGGGAGCTAACGATGAAAAAACTATAATTTTCGGTTTCTATATCTATTCTGCATTGAATCCTAATGATCTTGGAGAAGGCGGAGCAATTCCGGGAGTGGCAGGTATCAGAATGAAATTCGGTAATTATCAACATGAATACTCAACATATTCAGAAGGACTTTATAATTTGAATGGCAACACTGAAAATAATCCTTTGGTAATTAATCAGAAAACAAGATTGTCATTCTGGGTTCAAAAGACCAGGGTAAGAGCCTATTTAAATGAAGTTAAAATATTTGATCTGGTAAAAGCACTTGCACCAGGTCTGGGATACAATGCTCTTCGCTTTGAAACCGGTTCTGAAGCGCAGAATTTAATAGCAAATTTCAGAGTGGCAATTGGGGCTCCGGATATGCGTAATAAACTCATAACTGAAGGGAAACTTGTGACTTACGGGATCTATTTCGATTCGGGCAGTGATAAGATTAAACCTGAATCTGCCGGTACAATGAAGGAGATTGCAACTGTGCTGAAAGAGAACCCAACTGTAAAAATTAAGATAATAGGACATACAGACAGTGATGGTGATGATGCCAAAAATCTTGACCTCTCAAAACGTAGATCTGTTTCGGTTAAAAATGCTTTAAGTACCGAATATGGTATTGAAGCAATGAGGATTGAAACTGACGGAAAAGGAGAAACAGAACCCATTGCACCAAACACAACTTCGGAAGGGAAAGCCAAAAACCGGAGGGTGGAACTAATTAAACTTTAGGTCGTGAATGAGTTTATTCGTATCTTTGCTGAATGAAAAATGAAATAGATATACCAATTCAAAGAGAGGAAGATCTTGTAGCTGCAAATATTCGCAGAGACAAATATTCGCAGATCAGGGATTTACAAGCTTTAGAGTTTAATACGGCAATTGCCGGCAGACTGCAGGCACAAGACAAAAATAAGGTTAAATGTGAAAAATGCGGTAAGGAATTTACAACCAACGGCACATCAGGAATAGTGAAGTGCCCGGAATGTAGATAAAACTGCTTATTTTGATTGATTTGACACATCCCAACATTCCAAAACAGCAAAGCCCCTGAAGATCAGAGGCTTTCTCTTTTTTGTTTGCGGTGCGGACGGGACTCGAACCCGCGACCCACGGCGTGACAGGCCGTTATTCTAACCAACTGAACTACCGCACCAAACTTTCAAATACAGGCCCGTATTCTAATCCCTAGAACTCGGGAAACTATCGTACCGGTTGTAAAACGAGTTGCAAAATTAACCTAATTTTTAACTTCGCAAAATTATTTTTGAAAATATTATCTGTTTGTTTCTCACCGGTGATTTCGTAAGTTGTCGTGTAATATACTATTATTCACATACTTAGTCCATGGAAGAAACTGAAATTCACACCTCCGTAATTCCGGTGTTCAAAAAATAACTTATGACCGGAAAAACTTATATCTCTGGGATGTTCAAGGATGAAAAATCCGTCATTTTTAATCACGCCAGCCTGTGAAACAAGGTCAGGCAGCTCTTCAAGCCATGTAAGCTCGTATGGAGGATCGGCAAAAACAATGTCATATTTAACCGAACATGTCTTTAAATATGCCCTCACATCAATATGGATCGGCCTGACATTCTGAAGTTTCAGTTCAGTTAATATTTTTTTAATACCTGAAATATGATTCATGTCTTTCTCAATGAGATGAACCATCAGGGCTCCACGCGAGGCAAATTCATAACTAATGCTTCCTGTTCCGGAAAAAAGATCCAAAACAGTAATAGACTCAAAATCGACCCTGTTATTCAGGATGTTAAATAAACCCTCTCGGGCAAAGTCAGTGGTGGGCCTGGCCTTAAAATTTGAGGGAGGATTGATCCTCCTTCCTTTATATCTGCCCCCTATTATTCGCAATTTACGACTGTAAATAGATTAATAAACCGATGAAGCTCCGTATCATTAAAGACATAACTGAATGTGAAGTTCCCTGAGGGTTCTGAAAATTTTATATTCCTTATGTATAATGAGAAACTGGATGAGAGATCATCATACTTCTCTGTCAAACCACTTAAATATACTGTCTCTTCCTGTTTGATATCCAGGTTTTTAAAGACATTCAGAACATAATAGAGTATGTCTGAGATATTCCGGTAAGCGAATGAATTACAGAATTTTAGTATATTGTTATTAAATATAATCAGATTAAAATAATCCCTTTCAACGTGAATATGTATGTAATTGCCTATTACACTTTTTCTGGTTGAAGAAGTATGGTCCAGTAATAGTTTTATA
>Ga0182021_10009869_pt1 | contig 11325 bp, 7 predicted proteins | sample 612E3MmetaG_FD_120493 | JGI IMG/M metagenome (GOLD analysis project Ga0182021, IMG submission 120493) | Permafrost microbial communities from Stordalen Mire, Sweden - 612E3M metaG (Illumina Assembly) | ecosystem: Environmental > Terrestrial > Soil > Wetlands > Permafrost | place: Sweden...
CTCGGCGATGGTCGGAGCCATCAACACCAGCTCCACTGTCGTGCTGTTGTCGTGGTGGGCCGGTGCTCTGGTGCTGGTGGCATACGCCGCGGTCCTGGCCGGCATCGGCTCCCTGCTGACGATCCGACGAGACGTGACCTGACCTGAGCCGATATGAGCGAGTTCGACAGTGGATATGAGCGATCTCGTGTCTTCTGGCGCCGGCCGTGCACGGTCAGAATCAAGGCGCGGTTAAGCCGCGGATAAATCACTTGCCCCTTGGGCTTGATTTTGCAATGTCAGTAGGGATAAAGGGACATCCCCGCTACAGTCACGATTCTGTGGCTATTGCCAGAGGATGGACCAACGAAGGATCTCAACATGAAGTTCCCCCCGAACTTGCTGCACTCGCGAAACCTGCGCTTCGGTATCGCGTCCGTTGCGGGGCTCGGCCTCCTCGTGGCGATCCCGACAAGCGCCCAGGCTGCGACGGCCCCCGTGCCTCTGGGTACCGCCAGCTCCTTCGCGGTACTGGCCGGGGGCAGTATCACCAACACCGGAAAGACCACCCTCAACGGTGATATCGGGACGTTCCCGACACCGTCGATCACTGGATTGAGCACAGTGACCCTGAACGGCACCAACCATGCCTCCGACTCCGTGACGCAGGGCGCAAAGTCAGCCCTCACCACCGCCTACACCACCGCTGGCGGCGCGCAGCCCACGACGGCGATCCCAGTCGAGCTCGGCGCCAAGACGCTGAAGCCGGGTGTCTACTCCGGCGGCGCGCTTAAGCTGAACGGGACGCTGACCCTGGACGGCACCGGCGACCCGAACGCCGTCTTCATCTTCAAGGCCGCTTCCACCCTCATTACGGGATCGAACAGCCACATCAACCTGATCAACGTGAACCCCTGCAACGTCTTCTGGCAGGTCACCAGCTCGGTGACGCTCGGATCCGGCTCCAAGTTCGTCGGGAGCATCTTGGCGCTGACTGACATCCACCTGACCACCGGGGCAAGTCTGGACGGGCGTGCATTGGCACGCAACGGCGCCATCACCCTGCAGGCGAACACGATCACGCAGTCGAGCTGCAAGGTGCTCAGCACGACCACCGCCGCAGCGCCAGCTGCCACACCGACCGCCACGCCAAGCGCCACCCCGAGTGCCCAGGTCAAGGTAGTCCCAGCCGGAGCCGTACGCACCGGTGACGGCAGCACCAGCGGGAACAACAACGAGCAGGGCCTTCTGGCCGGCGCGCTGGTCCTGGCCGGGATCGGCAGCGCAACGCTCGTCGTACGACGGCGTCGTGGTGCGAACCTCTGAGAGAAACACAACCCATGCAGCACCAGGTCGGCGGAACTGGCCCATGTCTGGACCGCCGCAGGTCGATGGTGATTGTGGCGGCGCTGCTGGCCGCGATCACCATCGGTGCCACCGCGTGCTCCGCTCGCTCCGTCGCCGCGGTGGCACCCTCGAGCACGGCCACCGGTGCAACCGCGGCCAGTCCTGCGGCTCCGTCGCCCCCAACGGCACGCTCTGGGATGCTGGCAAGGTCCACCCCGATCCGCGTCCAGATCACCTCGATCGGGGTGGACTCCCCCTTGATGGCACTCGGCTTGCAGGCTGACGGGACACTGCAGGTACCGACGGGTGGATTCCCGGCCGGCTGGTACACGGGTGGGCCGACCCCGGGCCAGCTGGGTCCGGCGATCATTGCCGGCCACGTTGACATGAAAGGTCCGGGGGTCTTCTACAAGCTGCACGACGTCGTGCCCGGTGACCAGATCACAGTCACCCGCACAGACGGCAGCAGGCCGGTGTTTCGGGTCACCGGGGTCAAGCAGTTCGGAAAAAACAAGTTCCCCACCAACCTGGTGTACGGGAACATCGACCATGCCGGGTTACGGTTGATCACCTGTGGCGGATCTTTCAACAGCGCGACCGGTCACTACGAGGACAATCTCGTCGTCTTCGCCGACCTGCTCACGGTGCCGCAATAGCCTCCATGATCAGGTTCCGGCCAGCGGCCGCTGCACGAAGAAGGAATGCCCAGGTCACCCTCAGCGTTAGGCTGGCATCAGGCCTGGTCGTTGCCACTGCCTGGTTCTCACCATTGTCAAAGCTCCGAAAGAGGCGTATCAGCTGTGCCACTCCAGCCCCCCACAGGTAGTCCCATGGCCGACTTCGGCCCCAACGAGTGGTTCGTGGCTGAGCTCTACCAGCAGTACCTGCAAGACAAGAACTCGGTGGACAAGGCATGGTGGGAGTTCTTCGCGGACTACCACCCCGCCACCAACAGCAATGGCAACGGAAGCACCAACGGTGACGAAACCGGTGCGCGCGCCTCCACGATCGCCGAACCAGCGCCCTTCACCACCCCCGCGGCACCGGTTCGGCCCCCCGCACCGACGGCACCGGCACCGGTCGCCAAGCAAGCCCCGAACGCTGCCAAGACTGCTCCAAAGCCTCGAGACATCCCCGCGGTCAAGCCCACAGGTCCACTCAGCCAGGACAACGTGCAGCCACTGCGTGGCGCTGCGGCTCGCACGGTGACCAACATGGAAGCCAGCCTGAGCGTGCCGACCGCGACCAGCGTGCGTGTCGTGCCGGCCAAGCTCCTCATCGACAACAGGGTTGTCATCAACAACCATCTGAGGCGCAGCCGAGGCGGCAAGGTCAGCTTCACCCACCTGATCGGATACGCCCTCATCAAGGCGCTGGAACTGATGCCGCAGATGAACACCGGCTTCGGGCAGAAGGATGGCAAACCTGCCCTGATCACCCCTTCCCACATCAACTTAGGGCTTGCCATCGACATGGCCAAAGCCGATGGCACCCGCACCCTGCTCGTGCCCACCATCAAGGCGACCGAGTCGATGGACTTTGCGCACTTCTGGACGGCCTATGAGGAAGTGGTCCGCAAGGCCCGCACCAACAAGCTGACCGTCGACGACTTTGTAGGCACCACGATCAGCCTGACCAACCCCGGTGGCATAGGCACCGTCCACTCCGTGCCCCGGCTGATGTCCGGTCAGGGCGCGATCATCGCAGTGGGGGCCCTGGAGTACCCGGCCGAGTGGCAAGGCGCGAGCCAGGAGACGTTGAACCGCGACGCCGTCAGCAAGATCATCACCATCACCTCGACCTATGACCACCGCATCATCCAGGGCGCGGTGTCCGGCGAGTTCCTGCGAGTCCTGCACCAGCTTCTGCTGGGCGAGAACAACTTCTACGGTGAGATCTTCGAGTCGCTGCGGATCCCCTACGAGCCGATCGCCTGGGTTCAGGACATCTCGGCCAGCCACGACGAGGACATCAACAAGACGGCCCGGGTGCAGGAGCTGATCCACGCCTACCGCGTGCGCGGCCACCTGATGGCCGACACCGACCCGCTGGAGTACCGCCAGCGGGCTCACCCCGACCTCGACGTGGCCACCCATGGCCTCACCTTGTGGGATCTGGAGCGCGACTTCGCCACGGGGGGCTTCGGCGGGGCACCACTGATCAAGCTGCGCAATATTCTGGGCATCCTGCGCGATGCCTACTGCCGCACCGTTGGCGTGGAGTACATGCACATCCAGGACCCCGAGCAGCGCCAGTGGATCCAGGCCAAGGTCGAGACACCCCACACCAAGACCTCTGCCGGCGAGCAGCTGCGGATCTTGAGACGGCTCAACTCCGCCGAGGCCTTCGAGACGTTCCTGCAGACCAAGTTCGTTGGACAGAAGCGCTTCAGCCTGGAGGGTGGGGAGTCCGTGATCGCCGTGCTCGACCGGATCCTGTGCCGCGCCGCCAGTGAGGGCATGGACGAGGTCTGTATCGGGATGTCGCACCGTGGACGCCTCAACGTGCTGGCCAACATCGCGGGCAAGTCCTACAGCCAGATCTTCCGGGAGTTCGAGGGCACACAGGACCCCTCTTCGGTCCAGGGCTCGGGCGACGTGAAGTACCACCTCGGCACCGAGGGCATGTTCGTCTCCGAGGACGGTGCCAAGACCAAGGTCTACCTGGCTGCCAACCCCTCCCACCTCGAGGCCGTCAACCCGGTTCTGGAGGGCATCGCACGCGCCAAGCAGGACCGGCTGGACCTGAAGGGCGCGGCCTACACCGTCCTGCCGCTGCTGCTGCACGGTGACGCCGCGTTCGCAGGTCAAGGTGTCGTGGCCGAGACGCTCAACCTCTCCCAGCTGCGCGGCTACCGCACCGGCGGCACGATCCACGTGGTTATCAACAACCAGGTCGGTTTCACCACCTCGCCGTCATCCTCGCGCTCCTCGGTCTACTCCACCGACGTGGCACGAATGATCCAGGCACCGATCTTCCACGTCAACGGAGACGACCCCGAGGCATGCGTGCGAGTCGCCGAGCTGGCCTACGAGTTCCGCCAGGAGTTCAACAAAGACGTCGTCATCGACATGGTCTGCTACCGCCGACGCGGTCACAACGAGGGTGACGACCCCTCAATGACCCAGCCGCTGATGTACAGCCTGATCGAGGCCAAGCGCTCGGTACGCAAGCTCTACACCGAGGCCCTGATCGGTCGCGGCGACATCACCCTCGAGGAGGCCAACGAGGCGCTGATCGACTACCAGCAGCGCCTGGAGGCGGTCTTCCTGGAGACCAAGGAAGCCGGCAAGAGCGGCGCCAATGCCGGCGAGGTCCCTGGCACCGACACGGAGGGACATGGCGGGCTCGAGCGCCCGAACGCCCAAGAGCTCGACGAGCACACTCCTCACCCCTTCATGAACACCGCGATCTCCCTGGAGAGCATCCACGCCCTTGGCAACGCCTTCCTGAACAAGCCCGAGGGCTTCACGCTCCATCCCAAGCTCGCCCAGCTCATGGCCCGGCGCGCCGCGATGGTTCACGATGGCGGGATCGACTGGGCCATGGCCGAGCTTCTCGCGTTCGGCTCGCTTCTGCGCGAAGGCGTGCCGGTTCGGATGTCGGGCCAAGACTCACGTCGAGGCACCTTCGTGCAGCGTCACGCGGTGCTGATTGACAAGGTGAACGCCCAGGAGTGGACCCCCCTGAAGCACCTTGACAAGGACCAGGGCCATTTCTGGATCTATGACTCGCTGCTGTCCGAGTTCGCAGCGATGGGCTTCGAGTACGGCTACTCCGTCGAGCGTCCCGACGCTCTGGTGCTGTGGGAGGCACAGTTCGGCGACTTCGCCGGCGGCGCCCAGACCATCATCGACGAGTTCATCTGCTCCTCGCAGCAGAAGTGGGGCCAGCGCTCGTCGGTCGTTCTGGTACTGCCCCACGGTTACGAAGGCCAGGGCCCAGACCACTCCTCGGCCCGCATCGAGCGCTTTCTGCAACTGTGCGCCGAGGACAACATGAAGGTGGCCTACCCCTCGACGCCCGCGTCGTACTTCCACCTGTTGCGTCGCCAGGCCTACCGCCGGCCGCGGCGCCCCCTGATCGTGTTCACGCCCAAGTCGATGCTGCGCATGAAGGCAGCCACGTCGGCGGTCGAGGACTTCACGTCGGGTTCGTTCCAGAAGGTGCTACCCGACCCGGCCGCACTGCCCGCACAGACTGTGACCCGCGTGCTCCTTGCCTCAGGCAAGGTCATTTACGACCTGGAGGCCGAGCGCACCAAGCGCGCCGATACCACGACGGCGATCCTGAGAGTCGAACAGCTTGCACCCGTGGCGGCCGACGAGATCGCGGCGGCCATCAAGGCTTACCCAGGCGCCGAGATCATGTGGGTCCAGGACGAGCCAGCCAACCAGGGCGCCTGGCCGTTCATGGCCATGAACCTGCCTCAGGCGTTGGCCGACAGGGGCGAGACACGTGTCCTGCGCGTGGCGTCCCGTGCGCCCTCAGCATCACCGGCCACCGGCTCGAGCAAGAAGCATGCGCTGCAGCAGGCCCAGCTGATCGCCAAGGCGTTCGACCGGTAGTCAGGAATCGCTACGCTCCACCGATGAGGGCAGCAGTCCAGACCAGGTACTCCCCCTGAAGTGGTTCGGATCTTAGAGGTGGACGAGCCGACCATCAAGGACAACGACGTGCTCGTCAGGGTTCGCGCGATGACCGTTGACCGGACCGACTGCGCCTGCCGGGCTGCCAAGGCCTTCCTCATGGCACTGTTCACCCTGCCAGGCCACGAGCCGGCGCCTTGGGCAGTGAGTTAGCGGGAGAGTCGATGCGATCGGCAGTGCCGTCAACCCTTTGGAGGTCGGCGAGCGGGTCTTCGGATACAACGAAGGCCCGTTCGGGACTCATGGCGAGTACCTGTCGATTTCCCAGGACGCTTCGCTGGCGCCCATGGCGGCGAGCCTGACCTACCAGCAGGCCGCTGGCAGTACCGAGAGTTATCAGCCGTTGCTGCCGAGTGAGTGTGAGTAAGTGATAGTCAACTTGAGACAGTGGGCTATCGCGAACGGGGTGGATGCGGTCACCCCGGGTACCGGGCAGAAGAGGGGAAGGGTCGTCATCAGCGTCCAGGGTTCGCACTAAGACATGTCGAGCGGCAGGAGTCTGTCCACGTGATGAGTGCGCTGGAATACCTCTCCTGGTCCGCCGGCGGCCTACTTGAGCTCCCTACCGCACATAGGCTCCTTACCGGCTCCTTACCGGCTCCTTACCGCTGCGCCCTGGGCGTATGTCACCCACGCCGAGCTCACCTTGGCGCGTTGGCCCTGATTCAGTGCTCTGCGTGACGCAGCGGCCCTGGCAGCGCCCACGGTCTCGACGATCAGGCGAAATGCACGATGGAGACAACTCCCCCGACCAGGCAGTAGATGGCGAAGGGGGTCAGGGTGCGGGTCCGGAACCACCGTTGGAGGAACTTGGCCGCTATCAAGGCGGCCACGAACGCCGCGACAGCTCCCGCAAGACTTTGGCCCCGGATGCCGTTCCCAAGGGGTCCGAGCAGATCGGGCACCTTGTAGACCCCTGCGGCCAAGATGATCGGTGTGGCCAGAAGAAACGAGAAACGGACCGCTTCTTCGTGGCTGAGGCCGCGCATCAGCCCCGCCACCATCGTGATCCCTGACCGGCTGATCCCCGGGAGCAACGCCGCGCTCTGCAGCACCCCGATGACCACCGCGGTGGGCTCACTGATGTGTTGGGCGGCCGCCACGTCCAGGGCGGGAGCCGAACCTGCCTCAGGCCTGGCCACCGGGGCGGGAGGGTGTCTCCGCGACTGGCGGCGCAGCCATTCTCCAGTGAGCAGGATCAGCCCATTGATACTCAGGAGCACGGCCGCGGCCAGCGGCTTGGCGAACACGACGCGCAGCTGGTGCTCCAGCAGGAGACCGGTCAGTCCGGCCGGGATCGTGCTCAGCACAAGCAGCCATGCCATCCGCTCATAGGCCGTCACGATCCTGCGGTGACGCACAGAGGTGAAAAAACCCTTCACGATGCCGACCCAGTCCCACCAGAACAGCACCAGCAGTGCCGTGGCCGTGGCTACGTGCAGCCCCACGATGAACGCAAGGTAGGGAGACTCTGGGCTCGACTGGTCAGTGACCAGTCGCGACCAGCTCCCGCCGATCCAGGCCGGGACCAGGATCGAGTGTCCCAGGCTGGAGATCGGGAACAGCTCCGTTACTCCCTGGAGCAAGCCAATGACGATCGCTTGCAGGTAGGTCAGTTGTGCCACCCAAGAAGTCTAGGCAGGCGGCGTCCTTGGCGATCGGCAACGCGCAGACCTCGTTGGGCCCCTTACCGCGCCTCGACACCGGCCGCTTCCTTCCTGCAGCTGACAGACATCAGCCCCTAGACCAGACCTCAGGGTGGTGGCGGACAGTCTGCAGGAATGAGGCGATGCGGCCGATCGCGTCCTCAAGGTCCTCCACCTTGGGCAGGGTGACAAGACGGAAGTGGTCCGGGTCCGGCCAGTTGAAGCCGGTGCCGTGGGTGACCAGGATCTTCTTAGCCCGCAGCAGGTCGATGACGAACTGCTCGTCATCTTTGATCGGGTAGACCTCGGGGTCCAGCCGCGGAAAGCAGTAAAAGGCACCCTGCGGTTTGACGCAGCTCACCCCAGGGATGGCGTTCAACAGCTCGTATGCGAGGTCGCGCTGCTCACGCAAGCGGCCGGCGGGCAGAGTCAGCTCGTTGATCGACTGGTGACCGCCCAATGCTGTCTGGATCGCATGCTGGGCAGGCACATTGGCGCACATGCGCATGTTCGCCAGCAGGGTCAGACCTTCGAGGAAGTCGTCGGCGCGATCGCGCGGACCACTGACCAGCACCCAGCCACTGCGGAAGCCGGCGATGCGGTATGCCTTGGACAAGCCACTGAAGGTGAGGCAGAAGACGTCGTCACCGGCAAAGGTCGCCGTGTGGTGATGGACTGCCTGCTCGAAGAGGATCTTCTCGTAGATCTCGTCCGACATCAGGACCAGGTTGTGCCGGCGGGCGATGTCGACCAGGCCCTTCACTGTCGCCTCGGAGTAGACCGCCCCGGTCGGGTTATTGGGGTTAATGACCACTAGGGCGTGGGTGTTCTCGGTGATCTTGGCCTCGATGTCATCCAGGTCCGGGTTCCAGCCGTTCTCCTCGTCGCAGCGGTAGTGCACGGGAGTACCGCCGGCCAGTGCGACCGCGCCGGTCCACAGTGGGTAGTCGGGGGCGGGCACCAGGATCTCGTTACCGTCGTCCACGAACGCCTGCAAGACCATCGTAATCATCTCCGAGACGCCGTTGCCGATGTAGACGTCCTCAACACTCACATCTAGGTCGTGGCTCTGGTAGTACTGCGCGACGGCGGTGCGGGCGGAGTAGATTCCCTTGGAATCGCTGTATCCCTGGGCCGTGGGCAGGTTGTGGATGATGTCCCGCAGAATTGCTCCCGGCGCTTCGAAACCGAACGGCGCGGGGTTGCCGATGTTGAGCCTCAGGATGCGGTGGCCCTCGGCCTCAAGACGTTGTGCCTCGACAAGAATCGGGCCGCGCACGTCGTAGCGGACGTGCTGGAGCTTCAAGGACTGTGTAATCAGGCGCATTGCTACATTCTCTCAGCATAAATGAGTGCTCGAACGCCCCATCGGACCAAGAGCGCGGTCAGGCACTGATCTGGGGTGGCACGCGCAGGCGATTGCACTACGAAGTGGTTACGGCTTGCGGAAGCGGCCCAGATCGACCATTCCCCTCTGGCGCTGGGGGTACTACAGGGGTTGGAGTTGCGGAACTGGCCGCAGTTGCAACCGCAGCGGTTGGGGTTTCGTTGGCCGCGCGGTCAAAGAAGCGCAACAGTTCGACGGGGAAAGGCATGACCAGGGTGCTGTTCTTCTCCGACGCCACGTCAACCACCGTCTGCAACAGGCGTAGCTGTAGGGCCCCCGGGGTGGAGGCCATCGCCGCGGCCGCCTGGGACAGCTTCTGCGAGGCCTGGAACTCCCCATCTGCGGCAATGACGCGCGCTCGGCGTTCCCGCTCGGCCTCGGCCTGACGGGACATCGACCGCTTCATCGTCTCCGGCAGCGCAATGTCTTTGACCTCGACCCGCTCGATCCTGAGGCCCCAGGGCTCCTCGGTGGGGCCGTCGATGACCGACTTGAGCTGGTCGTTGATCTGTTCCCGGTCCGACAGCAACGTGTCGAGGTCGACTCGTCCGATCACCGCACGCAACGAGGTCTGCGACACCTGGGACACCGCATTGGGGTAGTCCGTGACGTTCACCAACGCCTTGACCGGATCGATGACCCGGAAGTAGACGACCGCATCCACGGTCAAAGTCACGTTGTCACGGGTGATGGCACCTTGTGCCGGGACGCCGAGGACGACCGTCTGCATGGTGACCTTCACCATCTTGTCCGCGACCGGGACGATGAAGTGCAAGCCCGGGCCTCGGATCTCGGGGCTTACCTGGCCGAAGCGGAACACCACGCCGCGCTGGTACTGCTCCACCTGCCGGACAGCGGACGCAACAGCCCAGAGGGCGAGCACCACAAAGACGGCCAGAGCGATCCCCAACGTCAGCACGATGGCCCCATTTCATGGCCGGAAGAGCTGGATCTCACGGTTGAGACTGTCGTCGTCTCCGGATGGTTTCAACTTACGCCCTTGCCCAGGATGGACTTCACGAGACCAGTTGCCAGAGCGTAACCGATCCCAACCGGTTCAGGCATGGGGCTCCAGTTGTGGGCGAGGCTTCGTCCACAGCCCCAGCAGTGCTGCGATTTCGGCGCCCATCACCTACGGGGTCATCGGCCGGATCGCCACCAACGGCAACTGATGGGTCAATTTGAGGCGCGCGGCATCGGAACCGTCAAAGCTGCCGCCCCCAAGCTGGCCCAAGACCGCGTACACGATCGGACGCACCAGGACGTGGCGCCGCTCATAGTCGGCCAGGACCCCGACTGCCTCCTGGGGCCCAAGAAGGCGATACGTGCCGGCGAAGAACGTGCGCCCGATGCTCACTTCGAGCTGATCGTTGGCCTGGATGTCACGCAGCCAGTGCGTGCTCGTCCCGGAGCCGGACATGACGATGGCTTCGCCGGTCGCCGGGTCGTAGCGCATCACCTGCAGAACGGTCCGACGTAGACGTCCGGTCCGACGTCCGCGATGGGTCAGCTGCAGAACCCGATGACCCAGCACCCATCCCCAGCCGTGCCGGTACAGATGTTGTGGTAAGTCAAGCAGACGTAGCAGCAGCCAGGAACACACGTAACCAGTATCCTCTCAATGCTCTTGGCCCCATTGGTGAAAGTGAGGGATGCCGCAAGGCGGTCCGCGCCTGGATGACGATGGCCGAGACGGCTTTTTGAGACCAGTCGGCGACACGATTGCAAGAGACACACACGAAGGCGAAGGTCGAACACAATGGCGAAGTGAGCGATCAGCAACGGAACCAGAACCGACCTCGAGGGCTCACCAATCGACTCGAGGGCCTCAGCGACGGTGTGTGCGCCATCGGCGAACCTCGTCATCGCCGTCTATTTCCTCTGCCGCTGAGACCCAGCAAAAGGCCCCTACACGTAAACATAACTACGACTCGCGGCAGCTGTCGTGTCCTGGGTGGCGCCCCAGGGGACCGACCTCATCGTGTTGCGGCGGGTTGCCACACGACTCTTTGGTGTCTTCATGCGGATCAGCCCATTCCTGGCGGCTGTCTGTGGAATCGTTCTGCTGGGCCAGGTGTTCGGGGTGCCTGCATGGATCGGCATCACCACTGTCGTGGCGGCCAACTCCGTTGCCATCGCGTCAGCGCGACACCCCCACGACCGCGTCAGCAGCCGCGGTCGTTCAGGTGTCGGCGTTGAGTCTTTGGTCGGCCAGGCCGCGCAGGATCGGGATGGCTGCCGCGAGGGTGTGGCGTTGGTCGGGGGTGAGTTTTTCGATGTCGGCTGATAGCTGGCTGGTGCCCTCGCTGCGTAGGCC
>Ga0182021_10009871_pt1 | contig 11324 bp, 10 predicted proteins | sample 612E3MmetaG_FD_120493 | JGI IMG/M metagenome (GOLD analysis project Ga0182021, IMG submission 120493) | Permafrost microbial communities from Stordalen Mire, Sweden - 612E3M metaG (Illumina Assembly) | ecosystem: Environmental > Terrestrial > Soil > Wetlands > Permafrost | place: Sweden...
ATACGGGGAGGGAGAAGGAGGGCACGGTGGCCGACGTCACCCGATTCGGCGTCTCGCTTGAGGAGAAGCTGCTTCAGCAGTTCGACCGTCTGATCACCCGGAAGGGCTACACCAACCGCTCCGAGGCGCTCCGGGACCTGATACGAGAAAGCCTTGTCCGCGAGCAGTGGGACCTGGGAACCAGCGAGACGGTTGGCACGCTGACACTCGTCTACAACCACGAGGTGCGGGAGTTGGCGGACAAGCTCACCGACCTGCAACACGAACACTACAAGGTCATCGTTTCCACCCTGCACGTGCACCTGGATCCTCACCATTGTCTGGAAGTCCTCGTCCTGCGCGGGCAAGCCGACGAGCTTCGGGCGATCGCCGATCGTCTGATCGGTACTCGCGGGGTCAAGCACGGCACCTTCTCTGCCACGGCGGAGGGTCGCGTTCTGGGGTAATCTTTTTTTGGGCTCCGTGGTGCCACGATCCACAGCATTGTAGCATTGGATCCGCGTGCGCCGAGACCGGAGTGAACAGGCCATGCACATACCCGACGGATATCTGGGCCCCGCAACCTACCTCTCCTCGTATGTCGCCTGCGTTCCCCTCTGGGGCGCGGCCGCCCGGAAGGTCCAGGCCGGCCTGACGGCACGCCGCGTTCCCCTCCTGGCCATCTCGGCGGCGTTCACCTTCGTCGTGATGATGTTCAACGTCCCCTTGCCCGGCGCCACGACGGGCCACGCGGTCGGCGGCGTCCTGATCGCCATCGCCGTCGGACCTTGGGGCGCGGCCCTGGCCATCAGCATCGCCCTGGCGATCCAGGCGCTCCTCTTCGGCGACGGCGGGATTACGGCGATCGGAGCGAACTGCCTGAACATCGCCTTCGTCATGCCCTTCACCGGCTACGCCGTCTATCGCTGGCTTGCCCGGTGTTTCCCATCGCCCAAGGGGCGGGCGATCGCCGCAGGGATCGGCGGGTGGGCCGGTCTCACCTGCGCGGCCTTCACCACGGCCGTCCTGTTCGGCATCCAGCCCTTGCTCCATACCGCTAGCGACGGGCGGGCGCTCTATGCCCCCTACCCGCTCTCAGTGACGGTGCCCGTCATGGTGCTGGAGCATCTTCTGCTCTTCGGCGTCGTCGAGGCGCTGCTCACCGGCCTGACGGTCTATCACCTGCAAGGCTCCCGGTCCGCCTGGATTCTCCAGACTGCGGACGTTGGCGTCCCGATGAAGAAGTATCGCGCCCTTTGGATTGCCCTGCTCGCGCTGGCCCTCATCTCTCCCCTCGGGCTCTATCTGCCGGCGCTGATGCGGGCCGGTACCGCCTGGGGCGAATGGAGCCTGGAAGAGATTCGGCAGATGGTCGGCTACGTCCCTGCCGGGATGCGGCAACTCAACGGCTTCTGGAAGGCCCTCCTTCCAGATTACGCACTCCCCGGTCAGGACGCGGCACCGCTCGCACACCGCAGCCTGGCTTACATCTTCTCCGCCCTGCTCGGCATCGGGCTCTGCGGCGCCGCAACGTACATCCTGGCCCGCCGGCTCGCCAAGAAGAGCCGTTGAGGCGCCATGCCGATCCCCTCGCGCGAACAGGAGTTCTTCGAGATGGCCCGCGCGCGCCGTCTCCGCCCGGCGCGGAACGGTTTCGTGGACAAGTCGCTCCGCCAGTTGGCCGCGTTCTTCTCCGATGCACTGCTCCGCGAGGAGACGGCGCGGCGCTCCGGGCTCCTGCAGCGGCTCGACCCGCGCGCCCGCCTGCTGGGCACTCTCTTCTTCGTGCTGAGCGTCAGCCTGGCTCGCTCGATCCCCGACCTGGCCGCCCACGCGGCGCTCGTAGCGGCAGTTCTCTGGCTATCCCACGTGCGGCTGCGCGAGATCCTGGGCGCCGGGCTCCTGATCGCCCTCGTCTTCTCGACGCTGATGGCGCTCCCCGCAACGCTGAATCTCGTAAGCGGCGGCAAACCGCTGCTGCCGCTGCTGGTGCGGGATGCAGCCTGGCGCCTCGGCCCGTATACGATTCCGCCGATCGTGGGGATCAGCCGCGAGGGGTTGCTCACAGCGGCCACCTTTCTTCTGCGGACGCTGGCCTCGGTGGCGGCGGTCCTTTGTCTGGCCCTCTCCACGCCCTGGATGGATCTACTTCGCGCGCTTCGTTTCCTCCGACTCCCCCCGCTCGTCCTGCAGACCCTCGGAATGACGGTGCGGTATCTGCACGTCCTGCTTCGCCAATCGGAGGAGATCCACCTCGGGAAGAAGAGCCGGGCGCTCACCCGACGACCGCTGATCGCAGACCATATGTGGGTGGGCTCCCGCATGGCCTATGCCTGGGAGAAGAGCCTTCGACTGATGGAGGACGTCGGCGAGGCCATGACCGCCCGCGGCTTCACGGGAGAGATGCGCGCCGCCCCGGGATCGCGGCTCCGTGCCGCTGATTGGGGGTTCCTGGCCGCGGTCGCTGGCCTCTGTCTCGGGGCCCACTTCATTTGATGGAAGACTGACACCCGAAGGGACAGACCGCATGCAGCCACTGCTCGAGATGGATCAGGTCTCCTACGCCTACGCCGAGGGCATCCCGGCGCTGTCGGGCGTCTCGCTCGCGGTCGCGGAGGGGGAGCGAGTGGCCATCCTGGGGGCGAACGGCTGCGGGAAGACGACGCTGCTCAAGCTTCTCGGGGGCCTTGTCTTCGCCCAACAGGGAACCTATCGAGCGTTTGGGAGGGAGATCACCGACCCCCTTCTCTCCCGCGACCCGTTCGGGATGTTCTTCCGGAAGGAGATCGGCGTCCTGTTCCAGCACGTGGATGCGCAGCTCTTCAATCCGACGGTCGAGGAGGAGATCGCCTTCGGCCCGCTCCAGCTCGGCGACCCGCCAGAGGAGGTGCGCCGCAAGGTGCTTGAGACGATGGAGCTGTTCTCGCTCGGCCCGCTGGCCGGGCGGGCACCCTTCGCCCTCTCGGGGGGCGAGAAGAAGAAGGTCGCTTTGGCCGCTGTCCTGGCCACAGACCCGCGGGTTCTCCTCCTCGACGAACCCACCGCTGGGCTCGACCCTCGCAGCAGCCGCATCCTGGTTGACCTGATCCTGGAGGCACAGGCGCGGGGGAGGACGGTGGTTACCTCGACCAACGACCTGCACGTCGTGCCGGAGATCGCCGGGCGGGTGCTGGTGATTGGGGAAGACCGACGGGTGCTCGCCTCAGGCACCCCCGAGGCGATCTTGCAGGACCGGGAGGTATTGCGCGCGGCCAACCTCATCCACCGCCACCGACACGCCCACCAGGACTACTGGCACGAGCACGAACACGAGCATCCCGGCGTCTTCCACGTTCACCCGCACGACCCGCCGTCCGACGAGCGGATCGCATAGCCCGGCGGGCCTCTGGGGATTCTTCCGCCCCCGCAGTCTTGCGTAGTGCCGCGACCAGATCGCTTTATCTCAGCCGCGTCGCGAGGAATTACCCGCCGGCCGGGACGGAACTCCCCTTCGCCTTCCGCTTGATCTCCCGCAGCGCGGCCGCCTCGGGCAGGGACTTGTAGAACGGATCGTACGGGTAGCAGCCAGACACCAACCGATTCCGCATCGCCGTCGTACAGTCGCTATCGGTTCGACACAGCTGTTTACGCCGAATCGCCCCCTCGTACAGCAGATCGTGGGGATAATCGGGATAAGCGAACGACAGCCGGCCGACGCCGACAGAGTCCACATGGCCGAGCCGCACCTGGGCCTGCGCCACGTGGCCCAGATACTCCTGCAGGTAGGAATAGCCGGTCCCCACCAGGACGAGGTGGGGGAAGGCGCGCTTGCAGCGCGCCACGGCTTCGATCTGCCGAGCGCACCCGATAAGCGGATCCTCGGGGGGAGTGTAGCCATCACAGGGAGGGTACCGCGCCGGCCGCTGGATGTGGGGGTTGTAGTAGGGGCTTCCCGCCGAGAGATTGATCAGCCTGACACCCAGCTCGTCGCAGAGCCGCAAGAGGTCGAACGGCTCGGTCAGGTCCGCTTCCGTGGGACGCTCCGGGTCGACCCCAAAACCATAGCGATAGGGCAGCAAGTGGCAGTACTCGACCGGCTCCCCAGGCGCGGCAGGATCCGCGGGGGGCTTCCGGAAGGGCACCGTGTCGAACACCGAGATGCGGGTACCAAGCATGAGACCCGTCGCCTCGCGCTGAATGCCGGCCACGATCTCCCGGAACAGGCGGGTACGATTCTCGAAACTCCCCCCGTAACGCCCTGGCCGTGTGTGGGCCGACAGCATCTCGTGGAGCAGATAGCCGTGACACTGCTTGATGTCAACAAAGTCGAATCCGGCCTCCTGGGCAAACCTGGCATACGCCGCGAAAGCGCCCACCAGGTCGCCCAGCTCCATGTCGGTCAGCACACATCGGTCGTCTGCGACCCCGGAGCTCGCGTCCAGCAAAGGATGGCGATAGGCGACGCGTGGCTTTGCGCGGAAGTCCGGGTCCGGCCGGCAGTATCGCCCGGAGTGCGCAAGCTGCAGGCCAACCAAGAGGTCATCCGTCCTCCCGAAACGCTCGCGATGGGCGTCGCGCGTGGCCCGAAGCAACTGCGCCTGGCAGGCCCGATTGTCCGGGTGGTAGTAGAGCTGGAAGGGATTGTCCCGCGCCTCGGGGCTCACCGCCGCCGCCTCGCCCCCCCAGATGAGCTTGGCGCCCGATCGTCCGAAGTTGGTCCAGCGTCGAGTGACGAGATCGGTCACCCGCCCGTCCGGGGTGCCATCCATACCGCCCATGGCATGGATGCAGAGGCGATTACCGACCTGACGCCCCTCGACCAAGAGCGGCTGGCCCAGCACGCTCTGCTCCGCCGGCAGGATCTCGTCGTCGCAGTCCAGACGAATCGGGAGTGTGGCCAGATGGGCCTTGAAGGCGGACACCTCCTTGAAGGCACCCACGGCGGGAAAAACGACGCGTTTCGACATGAGAAATCTCCACACCACAATTGGCGGAACAAGCGAACGGCCGCCTTCCGGTGCGGCGGGCGTTGTCGCAGACCGACAGCCGCCGCGCGCGGTGCCTATCGACGCGGCGCAGCGGTCCGGCTACTTCCCTCGGGTTATCAACCCCGCGTGCTCTGCCAGGCGGCGAAGCTCCGCCCGCTCCGCATCGTCCACCGGAAGCTGCGGCGGCCGCACGGCGGCGTGGCGTATCATCCCCTGCAAGAGCAGCACCTCCTTCATCCGCGGCCGGTAGTCCCGGATGGGCGCCCGCCAGCAGTAGCGGGCGAGCGGCCCCAGGCGACCCCAGATCTCGAAGGCGGTGTCGTAATCCTTTGCCACCGCCGCCTTGTACATGCGGATGAGCTGGTCGGTGGCCGTCCCGGCGAAACCGATCAGGGCGCCGTCACACCCAAAGATCATCGCCTCCAGGATGAAGGTATCGCTGCCCGTCATGATGCCGATCTTGCGCGGGAGCGTCCGGGCGGTGTCGATCGTCTCCAGCGTCTTCGTGGTGTCGAAGGATGCCTCCTTCAGCCCGATCAACTGAGGAATCTTCACCAACTCGCGCAGCGTCTCCGGAGGAAAGTCCGGACCCCAGGCCTTGGGGAACTGAAACGCGATCAGCGGCAGGTCCACGCCGTCGGCGATGGCCTTGTGGTAGTCGTAGATCATCCGGCTGGGAACCGGATTGCCCAGGAAGGTGGGAAAGGGGGGGAAGATCGCCAGCCCCTGGGCTCCGGCCGCCTTGAGCGCCTTGCCAAAACTGACGGCATCCGCGGTGGAGCCGACGATCAGGCCTGACACAAGAGGACAGGCGTTCTTGATCACGTCTCGGGAGACCCGCACCACCTCGAGCATCTCCTCCCGGGTCAGCGAGGGGCCCTCGCTGGCGTCCATGTTCATGGCGATGGCCGTGGGGTACTGCGTGGCGATCCAGCCCAGGTAGGAGCGCAAGGAATCCCAGTCAATGGAAAAGTCCGGGTGCATTGGCAGGACCGGGGCGGCAACGATTCCCTTGAGCGTAAAAGTGTCCATGACATCACTCCTGCGTTGAGGGGATGAGTGGGGACGGTCGGCTCCGCAGCACGCCGCGGGTCAAGAAGATCTCGGTGATGATCTCATGCGCCTCGGTGAACCCGGGCAGCGCGCGGCCCTCCAGGCCTCGCGGGCGAGGCAGGTTGACGGACATGATCCGCTCGATGCGGCCCGGGCGGGGGGACATCACCACCACGCGGTCGGCGAGCAGCACCGCCTCGTCGATGCTGTGGGTGATGAAGAGCACGGTCTTGGGCCGGTGCATCAGCAGGGATTCTAGGTCGATCCGCATCTGCTCCCGCGTGAGAGCGTCCAGGGCACCGAAGGGCTCGTCCATGAAGAGTACGGGTGGATCATGTATCAGCGCCCGGACGATGGCCGCGCGCTGCCGCATCCCGCCCGACAGCTCGGAGGGATAGCTGGACATGAAGTCGCCGAGCCCCACCAACTCCAAGAGCGACCGGGCCTGGTCCTGATACGCCCGCGTGGCGAGCCCGCGCATCTCGATCTGCAGCATGACATTGCCCAGCACGGTGCGCCAGTTGAGCAGGACGGGATTCTGAAACACGATCCCCACATCCTTCACCGGGCCGGTCACCGGGCGGCCCTGGAAGACGATCCGGCCGGTCGTCGCAGGCAACAGCCCGGCCATAAGGCGCATGAGCGTGCTCTTGCCACAGCCGGACGGACCGACGATGGCGACGAACTCCCCTTGCCCGAAGCTGAGGTCGATCTCCTCCAGGGCCTTGGTCTGGGTGGTGGCCTTCCGGAATACCATGCTGACTCCGGCAACCCCGATGCAGGTCGATGCCGAGTCTGCCCGTGCCGCGGCGCGGGCCGAGGTGACGTGCTCCATAATTAGTCCTTGTCACGCATAACACACTTGGCTCGTCGCGGTGTATCCTTCTCGGCTCTGGATCCCCAGACTCAAAGGACGCACCGCGGCTATTTTGGCATATACTCGTTTGTGTAGAAGAAGGTCGCCGGCTTGTCCGTCTGCAGATCCCGGTATTTCTTGAGCAGCACCATGGTGTGCTCCCAGTCTTCGGGGGAGGAATAGCCGATGGACTTGCCTCGCGAATTCTTGGAAAACAGCTCGCCCAGATTCGTCATCAACTGATCCTCGGTGGAGGCGGCGCTCAGATCCGGCTTGGCCTTCAGCGCGGCCTTCACGGCCTCCGCCGGCTCCTTCTGGGCGGCCTCCCACGACCGGATCGTCGCCTTGATGAAGTGCCGCACCAGATCCGGATTCTCCTTGAGGGTATCCAGGTTGGCCTGGATGGTCATCCCGATCGTATCCACGCCGATGTCCGCATACTTCAGCATCGTCGGCTTGAACCCTTTGTATTTGATCAGCCAGTACTGGTCGCTGGCCCCGCCCAGCAGCGCGTCGACCTTCTTCTCCATCAGGGCCGCCGGCTTGGCGGGCGGATCCATGAACACCACCTTGATCTTATCCTTGTTCAGGCGGTTGGCTTCGATCACGGCCGGGAAAAGCTGCGTGAGGCCATCTCCGGCGGAGGAGGCCACGCTCTTCCCTTCCAGATCCTTCGGCGACTTGATCCCCGTCTCCTCCAGGGAGATGATCGCGAAATCCGAGCTGCTGAGCAGGGAAAAGACCGACCGGATCGGCACGCCCTTGGTGGCCGCCAGCATCAGACTGCCCGCGTCGGCCATGCCGAAGGTGTCGCTCTTGGCGCCGACGATCTGCACGGCGGCGGCCGACCCGCGCCCCTCGTTGATGGTCAGGTCGATCCCCTCGTCGCGGTAGTATCCGCGGTCCACGCCGAGATAGAACGGGGCGTGCAGCCCGCCCAGGTACCAGTTTAGCCGGAGCGACGCCTTGTCCGCCGCGGTGGCAGCGGCGGCCGTGAACAGTATCGCGGCCAGCGTCAGAGCGATCTTCGAAAACAGCATCACACGCTTCATGTTTGTCTCCTCCTCGATTGCGGAATCAGGTGCCTTGGGTTTGCCGCCACGGGTTGGCAACCGATTCTACCTGTCCTGGCGCGCCCCCCTCCGAATGCCCGATGCGGGACCAGAGGAAGTCTCCTGGGAAACCGCCGACTAGCTAGCATCCCCTTCCTTCCCGCTATGGCAAACCGGGGTGCCCCGCTACAGATAGTCGACGTTCTGGATCTCCTTTTGCATTGACACGTGCCAGGGAATGACGAGCCGCTCGATTTGCTCCACCGTGTAGTAGACGACCAGGCCAACAATGCTGAGCACGATGATAGTTGCGAACACCATCGAGGTATTAAGATTTCCGTTGAACTCCAGCAAGAGATACCCCAACCCCTTGTCCGACGCCACGAACTCTGCCACCACCGCGGCCGTCGCGGAGAGCGCGGCGGCAACCTTGAGCCCGGTGAAGATGCTCGGTAGGGCATAGGGCAGTCGGATCTTGCGGAAGATCATCACCGAGCTCGCCCCGGTGGAGCGGGCCAGATCCATGATTTCCGCGTCGACCGATTTGAACCCGGCGATGCTGCTGACGACGATCGGAAAGAACGACAGAAGAAAGACCAGCAGCAGCTTGGGCATGAAGCCGAATCCGAACCAGATGATGAACAGAGGGGCGATGGCGATCTTGGGCACGATCTGGAAGAACACGATGATCGGATAGACCGTCGACTCCATGAAGCGCGAATAGGCGATCACGAAGGCGAGAGGGATGCTGATCAGCACCGCCGCGAGGTACCCTGCGACGATCTCTTGCGCCGTGATGAGCGTATGCTGCATCACGCGGCTCCAGCGGCCCAGAAACTCGGAGAAGATCATGGAAGGCGGAGGCAAGAGGTAGGCCGGCACGCCCAGCAGCCGGACCGACCCCTCCCAGAGGAGAAACAACAACACAAAGCTCAGCAGGATGCGTCGTGAGCCACACAGCCAACGGAAAGGCCCCATCAGCCACCTGGCCGTGGTCGGCGCAGCAAGAGGGACGTTCATAAAGATCACCTATAGGAGGGGTGTGGTCAGAGGCTGTCTTGTCACGACATCCGTTCCCGCGCCACCTTCATCTTCGTCTTTCATGCGTCGGAGCAACGTCGCGGCGGCGTTCCTCACCAGCGGCGACCCGGCAGGGGCGTGTCGCTGATCACTTGACCGAATCCCGGAACCTCGTGCTGCAGGAAGCGCTGCACTCCATCCTGGAGTGTGGTCTGTGCGCCGGGTCACCCGTGACAGGCGCCGGTCAATCGGACCCGGGCATCCTGTCCTTCGATCGCAACGAGCTCGATATCGCCCCCGTCCGCCTGCAGCGCCGGCCGGATCTTGTTCAGCGCGTCCGCCACCCGACGCGAAAAGTCGCCCCCATCTCCCGTCATTCCGTTCTGTGCCGGATCCATCTGATACCCTCCTCCGCAAATGAGTGTTGGCAACACAACCATACCGGACCGAGCCTCATGCCCCGCTCCGTGATCCCCCTAAATCGGATCGTCAGGGGGCGCACGATCTCACCCCTCGGCCGACGCCTGTCCGCGTGCCAGCGAGGTCGGCGGTAGTTCGAGTGTCTCCCAGAGCGGCTCCACCTCGCCCCACGCCCTCCCGATCCGCTTCTGGCGAGACATATCTCGCTCCAGACCGACCAGAAGATGCGCTACCGCCTCCCGACCGGACGGAGATTCGCGCGCCTCCCGCGGACTCCGATCACCAAGCGTCGGCAGCGGTATGTCGGGCCATCGCGCCATGACCCGGCGAAGAAACGCCGTCCCGGCGGGATCCTGCGTCGTCTCCGCGGCGTCTGGTGACGGCGTGGAGAAGGGATGCTGCGGCCTCCCGGTCGGCTGGATCAAGCCTCGCAAAGAGGTCTCGAGGAACTCCTTGATCGTATCCAGATCCTCCCGGGTCTCGGCGCTCGCCTGGATCCCCTCGGTGTCGAGGCGCAGCGTCGCGCGCGTCACCCCCAGCCTCGGATCGATCCACACATAGCATACCCCCGCCTCGTCCTCCCTCGTTCGCTCGAGCTCAGGCTGGCGATCCAGCGCCGCCCGGATCCGCGCGCCCTCCTGGCTGCGGTAGACTGCGTGACCCGCGGCGAAGGCCGCCCAGCGGCACGTCCGGTGGACCCGACCGCCCAGATCGCGCCCCCGGTCCAGGAAGAACTGGTAGTAGAGGTGAGCCGCTCCGTCCAGATAGTCCTCGAGCGAAAGATGGCGTCCTGGTCTCGTCATCCGGTAGGTGGCCCGCAGATACGCCAGCATCTCGGCCTGGCTTCCCGGGGGAAGCCTGAGAAGACTGATGCCGGGTCGCCCGAGCCGCCCCAGCGGCACCAGCCGACCGACGCAGATGTCCGAGCGGATCACGCCGTCCGGAAAACCCAGGGGACCCATCAGGTGCTCCGATCCCGTCAAGAGATCTTTGACCCGGACGCCGTGCGACGTCGGAGACTCGGTCATCACATAGGCCCGGACCGGGGCGAGCAGCAGGGAAAACAGCAGCAGGTCCTCTTGCGTGCCAAGCCCCTCGGCACGATCTGCAAACTCGCCCAGCAGGGAACCCTTTCGTCGCGGGGCGATATAGTCCAGGAGGAACCATTCCGCGAAGGCCGGATGCCTTGCGGCTGTCCGGTCTGATCGTCCGCTCGCCGCGCCCGCGGGACTCCAGAATACCTCGGCGGCGGGCGCCTCCAGCCGGCGAATAGCCGGCGTCTCGGCGAAGGCCGTCAGTCGCGTCATGAGCCGCTGGAACGCCTCCTCCCACGGAAGGCAACAGGTGGCCAGCGGGCGGCGGTCCCCACACGGGCAAGGGGATTGGCGATAGACTCGAGACAGTGCCTGCACAGAACAACCTCACGTTGGTTCAGAGGTGTGCGCTCCCGAGCCCCGGCTCGGGGCTAGGTTCACACGACCGGGTCAGGGTGCCGTCAACCGCCCCGGCCGTCCATGTTTCGGAGGGGAGGCGGCAGGAGTCCGTCGCGAGCAGGCGGCGATCGCCTCGGCGATACCAAGGCCAAACAGCGAGCCCATCACGATTCCGGCCGCCATATAGGCCGGCAACCCGGTGAACATCTCCACCCACAGCGCCATCAATGCGCGGAGGAACGCCGGGATGAACTGCTCACCCACTGGCCCTCCCATCTGGTCGATGGCCCACCGAACCGCCAGCAAGATGACGGCGACCGCCCCGGCGCACACGCCGGCGACCGCCCCGCACCGGAATCCGATCCACTGGAGACGCCGACGGCTCATCTCCATTCCGCCGAATCTCCGCTGAAACCAGGCGAGGCCCACCACCGCGCAGAGCCCGATGCCGACAAGCGCCCCCACGGCCATGGCGGTGCGATCCGCCCCGCGATACCGTCGAAGAAACACCAGCAGACCGATAGCAACCCGTGCAGTCAGGATG
>Ga0182021_10009872_pt1 | contig 11323 bp, 12 predicted proteins | sample 612E3MmetaG_FD_120493 | JGI IMG/M metagenome (GOLD analysis project Ga0182021, IMG submission 120493) | Permafrost microbial communities from Stordalen Mire, Sweden - 612E3M metaG (Illumina Assembly) | ecosystem: Environmental > Terrestrial > Soil > Wetlands > Permafrost | place: Sweden...
ATTGAACAGATAAAGATCGTGCAGAAATCCTACGGCTATTATATGGATAATCTGATGTACGATGATGCCGCAGACCTTTTTACCGATGATTGTCATGCTTTTCACCTTCAGGGACGGGAGAACCTCAAAGCATCTTTTAATACATTTACAACCCCGCGTTTTGAAGGCACTAAAAAGCTGTTCCTGAAACAGCAGTTGATGGGTGTTATCCATGTGGATAAGGGGAACAAAACAGCTAAGGGCAGATGGAACATGCTTTGTTTAAAGACCGATTATGTCGGAGATGAGCTCGAATCGATAATCTCCCATGGTGTCTATGAGTGCGAATATCGCAAGGAAGATGGTATCTGGAAAATTAGCAGTCTGGTTTTCAACAGCAGTTTCCAAACTACTTTGAAAGACGGTTGGGCAAAAAAACCGGTTATTTACCCGAAAGCGCCCGGCGATGTAGCCAAGACCTGGGCTTCCGGATACAAAATGCCTATTCATTATAAAAATCCCGTTACCGGTAAATAAACTTCCCATGACCTTACGGCCGGGGTATTGCCTGCTTCAGTTTCGTTGCCCTGCCTCTTTAAGGAGAGAATGGAAGATGCAGGTAGAACTCCATCCCTCGCCCTTATATTCGGGGTATTAAGTAAGGAATAATAAAAAGGAATTATTATTATGAAAAAGTTTATCAATGACCCATATAAAGTAGTGGATGAAACTATCGCCGGTATTCTCAAAGCTTATCCTTATCATTTACGCATGGCCAAAGAAAGTACCCGCGCGCTGATACGCGCTGATGCCCCGGTAAAGGGAAAAGTAGCGATTTGCACCGGCGGCGGTTCGGGTCATATCCCTCTCTTCCTCGGATATGTCGGGCCGGGTATGCTGGATGGCGTGGCCGTGGGTAATGTTTTCTCCTCACCCAGTGCTGATGACATGCTGGTTGCAGCCAAAGAAACAAATGCCGGTGCCGGTGTCCTTTATCTTTTTGGAAATTACAGCGGCGATAAAATGAACTTCGAGATGGCCGCGGAAATGGCTGCTGTCGACGGTATTACCGCTAAATTGAGTATTGCCGCCGATGATGTAGCTTCTGCCCCGCATGCGGAGAAAAACCGCCGCCGCGGCATCGCCGGAATTTTCTTTGCCTACAAACTTACCGGCGCCAAAGCCGACACAATGGCGAATCTTGATGAAGTCAAAGCCACTGCCGATAAGGTTATCGAAAACACCGTAACTATCGGGGTAGCTTTAAGTCCCTGCATCATTCCCGCAGTTGGCAAGCCGAACTTCGTTATCGCCGATGATGAAATGGAATTGGGCATGGGCATCCACGGGGAACCGGGAATCGAACGGACCAAACTCAAAACCGCCGATGAAGTAGCTGCCATTATGGCCGAAAAAGTAATCAAAGACCTTCCTTTTAAGGCGAAAGATGAAGTTGCCGTGCTGGTCAACGGATTGGGCGCTACTCCGCCCGAGGAACTTTTCATTCTTTACAGCAAGTTTTACGATATCCTCGCCGGATATGGAATAAAGGTATATAAGTCATTTATCGGTGAATATGCTACTTCGATGGAAATGGCCGGGGCGTCATTCACTTTGTTGAAATTAAACCCGGAATTTAAGAAACTACTGGATGCCCCTGCATTCTCACCGTTCCTGCCCCAGTGGAGAAAATGATGGGTACAACACTAAATTCTGCAAACTTGAAAGCAGTGTTGAGGGAAACCGCGGTCGAATGGCGTACTCACAGCGATACCTTGCAGCAGTTGGATTCTATTCTCGGCGACGGCGATATTGGCGTGACGGTTGACCTTGGCGGCAAAGCCATCATTGAATGCGTTGCTGCTTTGGCTGACGATGACATCGGCAAAATATTAATGAAATGCGGCATGAGTGTCAACAAGGCCAGTCCGTCTACTTTTGGTACGCTGCTTGCTTCGGCTTTCATGGAAGCCGGTAAAGGCCTGACAGGCAAGAAAGAAATCGATGCTAAAGATATCGCTCTCGCCGGACAGGGCGCAGTTGACGGTATTAAAAAACGCGGCAACGCGGTCGTGGGTGAGAAAACTATGTTGGATGCACTTGTACCGGCAGTCGAAGCATACAAGCAAGCACTGGCGAACAATGCGGATATTAAAACCGCCTTAAGTACGGCAGCTGCCGCGGCGAAAAAAGGCATGGAAGACACCAAAAACATGAAAGCCAGGCACAGCCGGGCCAGTTATCGTCCTGATGGTGGAATCGGTGTGCAGGATGCGGGCGCGACCGCTATGTATTATCTGATTGAGGCTTTCGGTAAAAATTTAACCGCGCAAATCGTCTGAAAACAAATATAAATTCACAATGAATATAATGTACCGCAGCTTTATTACTGCGGCATAAATTTATCTTCTAATTCCCGCCACCTTGCTGATCCTCGCATTCTCTTGGAGATATCTGCACCCTGTTTGCTCGGTTTGGGTTGATAGTCTCCGGTATCATAAACTTCCTGATAAACACCGCCCAATGCCTGCACCACCGCGCTTCTGGGTGAGTACTTCGGCACCCACATTTTCGCGCCGGTTTCTTCGCAGTCTTTTGCCGTGAATCCGTGCGGTCCCATGCCCCATATCGCCACTTCCGGCGCGCCCATCGCTTTGTATAGTTGCCTTAAACCCTCTTTATCTTTTTCTTTAAATTTCGCTTGCGGCGGCGGGGTCTGTGGTTGAATGATGTCGACCCCTAGTTTTACGCAACCTTTCGCCCGCGCGATTGCCTCTTCATCCCCAATCACTGCGCCGGCGTCGATACGTGCAATAATCACGAAATCCCTGTCTTCTTTGTTCCGCGCTTCGATAATCGCGCCCATTTTGCCTAAATATTCTTCGATTGGCAGTACTTCTACCAGATTATGCGGGGCTCTCATCAGCATCGTATGTTTCCGGTCGCTGATGACAATGCCTGCAATCCCTTTTTTGATAAATTCTCTGGTTGCCCGGTACGCGGCGAGTGCTCCGCCGAAACCGTCTTCAGCTTCCACTATCAGCGGAATTTCTACCGCATCGGCAATATATCCGGAAAAATTTCCCACTTCGGTCGCCGAGAGTAATCCAATCGGTGGCAGGCCGAATTGGGCGTCACCGGCCATGCTGGAAGCTAATATTGCCGCTTTAAACCCGATGGCTTCGACAATTCTCGCCGATAGGCAATCGTATACCGCCGGTACTATCAGTACTCCGTGTTCCTGCAGGGATTTTTGTAATAAAGTTGTCTTTTTCATATTATCATCCCTTGAACCGATTTGTGGTAAATAAAAACAAACTACAATTTTAGTTTTGCTTCCCAGTCTTTTGCGTTGTCTTTAGGATTATACCCAAGGTTTTCCCTAGTCTCCGTCAAGTCGAAAACAGCCGGTTTATTATCGCTGACGGCATAGGCATTCATGTAATCTGTGTCGATTTGCAGTGCTTTGTCCGTAACATCGACCAAATCTCGTTTACTCAAGTACATCACCCGGACATGGTCTCTGATTGCGTTATCCGGCGATTGCATATGTACTTTCATTTTTTCACATTCGGCCCAGCCGATACGGAGCGAAACCACTTTAATGCCGAAAAACCGGGAATAATACCGTCCCAGGTCCTCACCAAACAGTTTCGACACGCCGTAAAGAGAATCGGGCGCCGGTGGGTCGTCCAGTTTTATCAATCCGTGTTTCTTTACATAAGTAAAGTCTTCATCCAGTGTATTTGCTTTCATTGTGTATGCATGTTGGGTGTGGTTGGTGCTGGCAAAAACTACTTTGGCAACTTTCGAGCGGCGGGCCTCTTCAAACACGTTATAAGTCGTAACAATGTTTTGGCTGAGGACATTCTCCCACGGCGAAAGGGAACTGGATGCCGCTGCCAGGTGAATAACTGCATCCAATCCTTCGAAAATGCCTTTGACCTGTTTTTTGTCCGATAAATCGGCTTTCACCATCTTCAGCTTACGCGTTGTGGTTGGTTTCGTGTTGTGATAAAACAACGTTAATTGATATTTATCCGCCAGACCCTCGGTCAAATCCACCCCGACCAGTCCGCCGGCTCCGGTAATCCCTACTTTTTTAATCACACTATTCTCCAATAATTAATATATTTATCCTTAAAAAGGTCACTCGCTAAATTTCTGTTTTTGGTATCTTTGCCTGGGGTGGTTTAATGCCCAGTCTTTTCGCCGTGTGGTCGCGTCCCAAATAATAATTGAGCCAGGATGATGTATGCTGCAGCTCCCAGTTGCAGGGAGGCACGATATATTCCCCGATGTTATCCTCTTGATTGTGTTTTTTCAAACGGCCGTAAGCTCTGACCCAGATACATTGCTTCTCGCCGGGATAAACTTCGCACCAGCCTTCGTAACTGCCGCCGCAGGGTCCGTTTCGCTGCCCTTTCGGGCATTGCGACATTGGACACACGTAAGCTGTATCTATCAGCGCGCAATCGCCGCAGTCCAGACAGTTGAAAAGCGCCGTTTTATTTAGCAGTTCAAATTTAGCAAAGGTGCGTTTCAATTTCGGGCCTTTATCGATACTTTTAGCTATCGGCTTCAACCCTTTAAATATGATACTGTTCTTATCAAAGATAATGCTATGTGCCAGGCGGGAAAAATTATAAATCGGTGGGTTCGTGGGTTTTGCATTTCTGGACGACATTATTTCGGTGTTCAGGCCGGTTTTCTCCTCTTTCTCGAAGAAGTAGAAGCCGTCCTTTTGCGGAAAATTAAAATTCGCTGCTAATTGCTGCCATTTTGGTACCAGTTCTTCGCCCCTGGCAATGACGTATTCCATCGTCTCGTAGCCGGCGCCGTGTCCGCCGATGTGCACGCCTCGGAAACCCATGCCTTTGGCGATTGCATACATTTCTGCGGCACGGTTAATCCTGGCTGCTTTGCCTTTGTCTTTCGCTGTTCTTTCTTCATCCAGTTTTGCCAGCAATTTTTCGGTTACAACGCAGCCGGGAATACGGTTGCTGTTCATCGTTTTACCGGCGCCGTATGGCAGAATGTAGATATTTGCCAGTAAAGGTGTATTGTAGCCGTTAATCTTTTCCCACGTTATCAGTTCATGCCATTTGCGCGCGTCGTACCCGACCTGGGTGACAACAAATTTAGCGCCGGCTTCTATTTTCTTCTTCAGCTTGTAGTATTGGCCCATCAGTTCGGCTTCGGTTCTTTTGAATGGCGAAATTACCGCCCCTGCAAAGAAATCGGTCGGCACTAAAATACTTTTCTTTCCCGTAGAGCTATCGTATTCCAAACCTGCATTTAAAGTTGCGATTAACTGCAGCGCCTGCACGGAATCGAGGTCAAAAACCGGTTTCCCTTTTCCTTTAAATCCGCCTGAAGCGGGATAGTCACCGGTCAGCACCAGCAGGTTGCTTACATCCAGCGTTGCCAGTCCGTATAGCAAACTCTCGCACTCGTTCCGGTTCTTGTCGCGCAGCGCGAAATGTACCAGCGGCTCAATTCCCAGCTTCTTGATTTCGGCGCAAAATATCTCTGGGGCTATTGCTGGGATGCCGCTGGGATTATCGGTCAGGCTGATGGCATGGATTTTACCTCCGCTAGCGGCTTTTCGGGCATTTTCGATTACTTCTGTCTGGGAAGCCTCAAATGAGCCTTTTCCCGGTGTTTGCTCCCATGTAACACAAAAACTATTCGGATTTAGTATCTTTTCTTTAAAGATATTCCGATTCCCTGTGATTTTGTCATTTTTTACCGTCTCTGTCATATTGCCGGCCTTATTCTATCTTCCCAAACCGGTATGCGGATTGGTAGTTTTAGTATATCAAATCTCAACGTCCACAAGAAAATAGCATCCGGTCAAGAATCTAGAATTTGCTTTATCACCAATAGTTGTATTTTTGACAGATAATAGTATAATAGGCTAACCATGGGAAAGATAACCGTATTTTTAGCAGAAGACCACGCCGTAGTCCGCGAGGGACTGGCAGAACTGATACGCCGTGAATCGGACATGGAAGTTGTTGGCGAAGCAGGGGACGGCGAAGACGCTGTTCGTCTTGTGAAACAGCTCAAGCCCGATATCGTCTTAATGGATATTGCCATGCCTATAATTAACGGCGTGGAAGCCACGAAACAAATTAAAGCCAGTGTGCCCCAAACACGCGTTCTGGTTTTGACGGCTTATGATAATCCTGAATTTGTCACCGCTGCCATCGATGCCGGCGCCGCCGGTTATCTCTTGAAAAATGTCAGAAGAAAAGAACTGACCACCGCTATCCGCAGCGCTAATGAAGGTGAATCGGTTCTGCATCCATCAGTGGCAAAAGCGATTTTTGCTCAGTTGCGCACCCCGGCTGACAAAATAACCAGTGAAAAACCCGATGTTCTCAGCGAAAGAGAGTTTCAGGTACTGCAAAAAGGTGCCGAAGGGCTCAGTAACAAGCAAATCGCGACTATGTTGTCAATCGGACCGCGGACAGTTCAAACCCATTGGCGGAATATTTTTGATAAGTTAGGCGTATATTCCCGTACCGAAGCAATTGTTTATTGTTTGAAGAAGGGATGGCTTAATCTTGGCGGAGAGGTAAATCAGCCGCGATGAAGCGCGTCGCAATTCTCCGTACTATTACCGCGGCAATCAGCCGGGAGAATAACCTCGACCACATTGTTAGCATTATCGCTGACAAACTAACGGAAGCAACCGGCGTTGACGGCGTACTGATTTATCTTAAGAATGACGCCAAAAACGAAATGGAGCTGAGACAACACCGCGGAATTTCCGAAGAAACTTCGTATCAGTTTAGCCGTTTGCAAACCGAAGACCGCCTAAAAGAGTTTTTTACGAGCCGGGCGCAGTACAAAGACAATTCCGACAAAGTAATTACCTGTAATTTTCTGGTAACGTTGAAGTTTCAACAGAAGACGGTAGGGATGCTATGCGTTCTATCCGCTTCCGCCGGGCAGCTTACCGAAGATGACGAGCAATTTCTGGAGTTAGTCGGTGAAGAATTAGGTCTTGCTGTAGATATGGCAAACCTGATCGATGAGAGGGAAAAGGCCGATAAAAATTTTAAAGAACTTTTTGAACGCGCTCACGATGCCATCTGGATTCAGGACTTGGAAGGTAAAATTCTGGATGCCAACCAGGCCGCGTCTGATTTTACCGGCTATCGGCGCGAACGTTTGATCGGCGGCGATGTCATACGGTCCCTCAACCCTCCGGCTTTGGAATTGGCGCGGGAAGTGCGTTATAAATTACTTAACGGTATCAATGTGGTACAGCCGTATGAGCAGAGGATATCACGCAGGGACGGTTCTGAAGCAATTGTAATGATGACAACCACTGTCATCAAAGATGAGGGCAAACCGGTAGTTTTTCAAAACATTTCACGGGATGTGACGCGTGAGAAAAAATTAGCCGAGAATTTACGCCTCTATGCCCAGCAGATTACCCGGACGCAGGAAGATGAAAGGAAGCGTATCGCGCGGGAATTGCACGATGATTCTATCCAGTCGATGATCATTCTTTCCCGTCACATCGATGAACTTATCTCAACTCAACCTAAACGCTCGAAAATGAGCCGTTCGCTGGAGGATCTGCGTACCGAGGTGGACAAGATTATTTCTCAAGTCAGGCGTTTTACCCAGGATTTGCGCCCTCCCACATTGGATTATCTCGGGTTGTTGCCGGCCGTCAGGGAGTTGATTACGCAATTTGAACATCAAAGCGCTGTTAAACCCGATTTGAAAACTATCGGTGAGGAAACAAAATTCGCCCCCGAAGCGGAAATGCTTATTTATCGGATTATTCAGGAGGCGCTGAATAACGTTTGGCGCCATTCCGCTGCCCTGACCACTTCTGTGTCAATTGATTTTAGCAAAGACGGCATGACGGTTCAGGTTAAAGACGACGGAAAGGGGTTTGTTATCGGCGAAGACTTGAGGTTCGTAGAGGCCGGTAAAATCGGGTTGGCCGGTATGCAGGAGCGTGCCGACCTCTTGGGCGGTAATTTAAGCATCCAGTCGAATGTGGGGCGCGGTACGCTCGTTACGTTGCTGGTTCCCTACGACCGTTGGAAAAAACAAACTGCTGTTTAGAGTTTCTATATTCGTATTTAGGATTTAGTGTTTTATCGGTTGGTGAGGATACCCGGATTTTGCGCATGCAGCCAGCGGCTTTCCTGTTCTTTACGTTTCTTTTCGCGTTCTTCCAATAACTCGATTTGTTTAACCAGGGCGTCATGCTCGTTGCGGTATTTTACCGCTTCGGCTTCCAGTTCCTTAATCCGTTTTAAAGCATCAAAGGCCTTAATCATTAGTTCAATCATCTGGTCCAAAGAGACATCCTCCGGTTGAAGGGTAGAGGATAAAGGTTTAGACGGCGCCGCCGGACTAACTGTCAACGGTGCAGGGTTGGGTACGGCTGCCGGCAGGGGGGTGATATTGTTTTGTAAAAGTCCGGTGCGGAAAAATTCTTTTCGGTATAAATCAATGGCTTGCCGGCTGACACCAAATTGGGTAGCAATACTCTGCGAAGTCTTGCCTTCTTTTAAAAATTGCAGTACCAAATTCCTGTCGACGGTGGCTTTTCTTGCCATACTTCCTGTTCCTTGTCAGTTATCTTCATACTAGCATGGGGCTAAATTATTGTCAAGCAATTATTCTATTGTTTTCTTGCAAGACCCGGTTCAATATGATATTTAATGTTCAAGGTAATTCCATTTTATGCGACTGCATATCCTTTAACTTTTTGTCACCTTGCCGTTTGGCCAGAAGTGCTGTATACCGGAAAACATTTTTTGCTTTTCCCTGGATTGTCAGTACCTGTTTCATTAGATGCCTCCCGCAAGTTATTTACTTGCATATTGAAGTATAGCTAGTAATGTGTTAACATGCAAGCTAGTATATGGCAAGTAACGGCAATTAAAGCAAGTTTATATATTGCATAGCAAGTTATACTATGCAAGTATTACTTGCACTACCTCACTCAAGCTCTCTGGTTCTCAAAAATGCTAAAAAATAAGCTAAATATAACGTTAAGACACAAAAAAAAGTCCTGCCATAATTTCAAATCATGACAGGACTCGATCTGTTGGATGATGGATTGGAAGAGATTAGACGGAAACTACTTCTTTAACTTCCGGCAGTTTGGACTTCAACATCCGTTCGATACCATTCTTCAGGGTCATTGTGGACATCGGGCAACAGTCGCAAGCACCGGTTAAACGCACACTTACCACTCCGTCTTTAACCCCTACAAGTTCAACATCGCCACCATCCGCCTGCAGCGACGGCCGTATCTGTTCTATTATCTTCTCAACTTTCTCGTTCATAATACCCTCCTTTGTTTTCTAATTGAATATTATGCTTTTTCAGTATAGGTGTCTGCGACTTTTGTCGCACATATTCACTTCACATAAGTATATTATATTTTGGGGATCAGTATGATATTAATCACTGCAATCCCCTTTATATTGCCGTATAGTATTATTGTTATTGGAACTTAATTAATAAAGGACCTTTGTGCTGATGGATAGTAAATGCCCTAGCCAGGATATGCGTAAACTTCGGGTTGAATTGTTCAAATGCTCAAATTGCGGCGCAGAAGTTGAAATCTTTTCTGATGAAACACGCATAAAGTGCCAGAAATGCGGTACCATGGTCTTCCGGGAAAAAATGCCGTCCTGCATATCATGGTGTGCGTCGGCCCGGCAATGCCTCGGTGAAGAACGATGGCAGCAATTGATGGGAAATAACGAAAAAGGATGCGGCTTAACCAAAACTGAAGAAGACAAGGGGAAGCAGTGAAAACAACAAGAAAAATTGTAAATATTGATGAAAAGAAATGTAACGGCTGCGGAATTTGCGTGCCTGCTTGCGCAGAAGGCGCTATAAAAATCATCGGCGGGAAAGCCAGATTGGTTAGCGATACATATTGTGACGGTCTTGGTGCGTGTCTCTACGAGTGCCCCCGGGGAGCGATAACAATTGAGGAAAGAACCGCGGATGAATTCAATGAAATAAAAGCAAAACAGCGCCAGCAAAACATGAAAACAAGCAACGAATCCGCCGTAATCGGTTGTCCATCGGTGCAGGTTAGAGTTATAAACGAACCCGTCGCTGAAATAATCCATCGAGAGTGTTTTTCGGCAGCGATTCAAGACATTAACGAACGTGGATCGGATAGTTTGGGGCATCAATCTTCCCAACTAAGCCATTGGCCGGTTCAACTGACTTTAGTTCCTGCAACCGCGCCTTTCTTAAAAGGAGCCGATGTTGTATTAGCCGCGGATTGCACTGCTTTTTCCTATGCTGGTTTTCATCGTGATTTCCTGAAAAATCATGCCTTGCTTGTCGCATGTCCCAAACTGGACGATTTTGACGCCCACCTTCAAAAATTAACCCAAATTATCTCCAAGGCAGGATTAAAGAGTTTAACAATTGTACGGATGGAAGTGCCTTGTTGTTCCGGTCTTGTGTTTATGGCGAAACAGGCATTGGCCTCAGCCAACTTGGATATCCCGTTAGAAGAAATAGTTATCGGTGTCAACGGGGAATTAAAATCCTGAAAAAAGAAATAGCCCTTAAGAGAAGGGCTATTTCTTTACATAATCACTGGTTCCTGATTACTTGTAACCCGTTGCTAAATACCAAACACTAAATAATTACTTCTTTATCGGCTGCCGTTTATCTATTGGGAAGGTTTTCTTTTCTTTGGACGGTAAAATCACCGTACCATTACCCGGCATCACGGTCTCGTCTCTCTGGTTAATGGCCGTGGTCTCGATATCGATACATGGTTCTCCGTTATCATCCATATATTTCTTGGTGACGGTCCCCTCCAAACGTACCACATCCGAAAAATAGACGAATTTCCGGAATTCCACGTGAGTTCTCTTTAACCAGCCGTCATCCCCCATCCAATTAGTCAGCAGGTGCATCTGCCAGGTATGCCGCTGAAAACCAATGTCGTATTGCAAAGGCAGACCACCCTGGGCAAAGGCAGCTGCTTTGTTATAGTGGACCGAGAAAATGGGCTCTAGCGCACCGGTGTCGGGGTCGCGGTATGCCCATGCCGGGTGTGTTTGATAATTGCGCAGCATCACGCCGTGGGCGGCAAGTCTAGCGATAGGTGCGCCGCCGCCGATCAGGTAGGCAATCTCGTCTGTCATTCCCAATGGCCCTTTGGTGATATGCTTTAATTTTTCGCCGACTTCAACATCTTCCCAATAGCGGATGTTAGCGCCCCGGGGTTCTTCGGCAAGAATATCTGCTTCGATCTTCTTCAAATCAACTTCGCTCCACAGGTGCGGCAGTTTCATTGCTGAATCTCTTCCTTTTTGCC
>Ga0182021_10009873_pt1 | contig 11323 bp, 16 predicted proteins | sample 612E3MmetaG_FD_120493 | JGI IMG/M metagenome (GOLD analysis project Ga0182021, IMG submission 120493) | Permafrost microbial communities from Stordalen Mire, Sweden - 612E3M metaG (Illumina Assembly) | ecosystem: Environmental > Terrestrial > Soil > Wetlands > Permafrost | place: Sweden...
AGGCGAAGGGTTTCTGTTTTTATACTGATTCCAAGGCCTAGCTGGGGTCTTTATCCTCGTCCCTTTGCATATATTGATACGGCTACCGAGTCAAAAAAAAACGAGCGGGATACGGGACTTGAACCCGTCTTTCCAGCTTGGGAAGCTGATGCTCTACCAGATGAGCTAATCCCGCATTAAACGCAGATGATCGCTGATGAAAAGATACAGATGATCGCTGATAAAAAAACGATAAACCTGTCTAAAGTTTTTTGTATTTATCTGCGATCATCAGCATTATCTAATCTGTGATCATCTGTGTTGTATCACTTCAAAAACCCGCACTTCTCAGTCATTTTCAATGAACAAAAATTACCACACATCGTACAACCATCCCCGGCAGTGTCTATATTCTTACGATAGGCGCGGGATTTTTTTTCGTCGAGAGCGAGCTGGAAAATCTTTTCCCAGTTGCGGTGCGAACGGTACAGGGAAAGATCGTAATCCCTTTTCCATTCGTCTTTAAATCTTAAAACATCTACACTGTGCCCGGCGATTTTTGCCGCGATTACGCCCTCCCGGATATCCTCAACGCTGGGATGGCGTAAATGCTCTGCCGGCGTGACGACGCATAAGAAATCAGCGCCGGAAAAAGCAGCTATTGCTCCTCCGATCGCCGCAGTGATATGGTCGTGGCCGCAGGCGATATCGGTAGGGAGCGGCCCCAGTACATAAAAGGGGGCATCGCCGCATATTTTTTTCGCCAGGCGCATGTTTAACGCGATCTCATCGAGCCTTATATGCCCCGGGCCTTCGACCATTACCTGGACGCCTTTTTTCCGGCATCTTTGCACGAGTTCGCCTAGGACCCGCAGCTCGGCTATCTGCGCTTTGTCGGTAGAGTCAGCGATGGCTCCCGGCCGTAACGCATCGCCTAAGCTGATGGTGATATTGTACTCTTTGGCTAACGCCAGTATTTTGTCAAAATTTTCATAGAAAGGGTTTTCTTTTTTGTTTACATAAATCCATCTCGCCAGTATTGCTCCGCCCCGCGAGACGATACCGCCGACGCGCTTGTGCCGCTTGACGATCGTCAGGGATTCTTTTAAAATTCCCGCGTGCAGGGTGAAAAAATCCACGCCTTCCCCCGCCTGTTTTTTCAATACATCCCATATATCGTCAAAAGTAATTTTTTCGATCGCGCCTTTTTGTTTTTCTACCCGGCTGGCAATCTCATATATCGGCACGGTTCCTACCGGTATGTTCGAGCGTTTGATTATTTCTTTACGAATCGACGCCAGATTCCCGCCGATGCTTAAATCCATTACCGTATCGCTGCCGGCTTGTTCCGCGGCCCGCAATTTATCCAATTCTTCCTTTAGGGAAGTTTTTTGCGGCGCCGTGCCGATATTGGTATTGACTTTTATTTTAAAGCCGCGGCCGATGGCGCAGGCTTTTTTTAGTTCTTTTTTATTGTTGAGGGTAATCACGGCCTTGCCGCAGGCAAGTTGTTTTTCCAGAAAAGGTAAGCCGACATTTTCCTTTTTGGCTACCGATTTTAAGAAACTTTTTTTAAACATAAAGCCTTTTTTTCCAGGTTGTATACGCGATAGCGCATTTTTTTTAAGAGGGGTACTCGTCGCGGATTGACTATTTTAAACGTTTCTTCGAGCACCCGCAAGGATTCTTTGACGCGTTGAATGTTTACATATAAAAGCTGCTCAACATTTTTTCTTTTTATTTCCCAATTGTCAACTTCCCTACCCAGGTCATTCCGGGAATCGCGGCTTAAGACGGCGGTTTTCAGGCTTTTTTCCCGGGCGAGCGAATCAAGGTTATGCCGGAGCCGGCGCGCCTGCCGGCGCAGCGGGTCGTTTTCAAAAACAAATCGCGCCAGGTCTTCGACTACTCTCAAGCCTTCCTTGGCGCGGTTAAAATTTACGTCAATAACGCGCAGGATATTTTTTTCCGGCATTTTATAAGTTTTCCGCCACAAAGGCACTAAGGCACAAAAAATAATGGTTAATTCATTTTAAAAGTATCATTGGGTATTGAACATTTATCATTTTAAAAAATTAAAAATGGTAAATGGTCAATGAACAATTTAAAATGAAATTACGTATTTATAATCTTGGTGGTAAAATCTTTATGGTTTGGTATTTTTGATTATTTTCTTTATTATGTTTGTAGTTGAATATCCCCGGCGTAATTTTACCCGGTAGACTTTTTTAACAATATCGGAACCGACGATGTTCTCTTTACCCCAATCCCCGCCTTTGACCAGGCAGTCCGGCCTTATCGTTTTGATCAATTCATAGGGGGTATCTTCGTTAAAGAGAACTACATAATCTACGGTTCCGATCGCCGCAAGGACTTGCGCGCGGTAAGTCTGGTTGTTTACCGGCCGGTTTTCGCCTTTAATCCGCCGTATCGAACAATCGGAGTTAAGGCCGACAATAAGGATATCGCCTTTTTGTTTCGCCTGGCGCAGTACTTTTATATGCCCGGGATGGATAATGTCGAAACAGCCGTTGGTAAAAATTATGCGTTTACCCTGTACCCTGAATTTTTTGACGAGCGTTTCCAGCGCGCGCCGTGATTTTATTTTGTTCATTTGGCGTATTCTTCTTCTACCAACTCGCAGATAATGTGGCCGGCCAGAATATGCATTTCCTGGATACGAGGGGTATCATTGAGGGCAATAATCAGAGATATATCGCTCAGGCCTTTTATCGTGCCGCCGTCTTTGCCTAATAACCCGATAGTTTTAACTTTTAATTCGCGGGCTTTTTTAAAAGCGCTTAAAATATCAGGAGACATTCCCGACGTGGATATACCGATGACCACGTCGTTGGGTTTAGCCAGGGCTTCGATCTGCCGGCTGAATACCTCATCGAAACCGAAATCATTGCCGATGGCAGTCAAAATCGATGTGTCACAGGTTATGGCAATGGCGGCTAATGCCCGCCGGTTTTTTTTGAACCGGCCGACTAACTCCGCGGCCAGATGCTGGCTGTCGGCGGCGCTTCCGCCGTTGCCCATGAAAATTATTTTTCCGTTATTTTTCAGGGCGGCGATACAGGCGCCGGCGATTTCTTTTATTTTGTCCTGGTTTTTTTCCAGCAGTTCCAGGGCCTTTTTGTGGCCGGAAAAAGATTCTTTAATGATATTTTCCATAATTATATTACCCGCTTATTTTTTTGTAGACTACGGCCTCTTTTTCTCCCAGCGCGATACATTCGTCTTTGCCGTCGTTATCGGCGTCAAAAACGCTCACCGTTTTTATCGAGTCTGGCGGTAGCGTTCCCTTGTACAGCAAATTTCCCAGAAGAGAATCAAAAATTTCAATCGAATTTATATATCTAAAGTACCAACAACATAGTACTATTTCTTTCGCCCCATTCCCAGCCAAATCGGCATTGCCGACAAAAGATTTATCAGAAAAATTATATTCGAATTTCCCTATCTTGAATATTATGTGCTCCTGCATTCTTTTGCCGGTTTTATATTCTTTGAATTCCCAGGGATCGATTTTTGCTACATCCATTTCTTTGGGAATTAAGGCAACCTCTTCATATGTTTCTTTTATATATTTTTCCTTAAATTCTTTTATAGATTTTTCCCTAAAGGAATTTTTGTCCGAAGCGTAAGGAGTCTTATAATAAAATTTTGAGAAATCCCCGGCATGCCCTATAACCTTTTTACGCAACTCGCTGTATTCAGCCGGGCTCAATTCCTTCGTGTAAGTTTTTGATTTCATTCGCCAGGGAAAACTCTCCGGTAATTTGCTATAGGGGTAATTATCTTTATAGGTATTTCCTATGCTGTCAGGCTGAAAGATCACGTCGCAAAAGCCATTTTGACAAATCAGGGTAAATAAAATCGCGAACAAAAAAAATGTGCGCATAATTGCCAAGCTTTCAGTCCTGTTTTTTTGTTTCTGCCCGCGTTAGTAGTTGTAGCTCCTGAACGGTATTTCCGGTTCGTCTTCTTCGATTTTGCTCCCGCCAAAAGATATTTTTCTTATTTTAATTTTGACTCTTATTTCTTCTTTTTCTCCGAAAAGCCTATGGAGTTTATTTTCTATTGTTTCCTGGATTTCGTTGGCAAGGTCGATAAGGTTTACCTCGGCGTTCAGATCGCTTCTTATACTTATCTCAATACCTTTTTTGCGCACCGTTATTTTCGGCCTTACCCGCGAAATTTCTTTTTTGTCCTCAAGGATCTTTTTAATCATATCTTCGATCGCGGTGAAGGTTATGCTTACTTTGCCTTGAGGGCATTTTATCGATTTTTCCTGGGTTATTACCAGCGATTGAATATAACGCAGGCAGACTAAGATTATTAACAGGCCGCATAAAAATACAATAGATTTCGCGTAGAAATCCGGGAGTATATTGAGCCCGAAATACGTAGCTACCAGGCCCAAATCTATCACTTTGGTGCATAACCCGATCAGAAATGTTCCCAGAAAGAACGATAAGAATACATAAGTGAGTACGGTGAGTACCATCATATTTTATTCTCCTTATAAAAACTTGGTTAGGGTAATGGTAAAGAAGCCCGTATGGGTAAAGGCAATGGTTAAGGCTTAATAATCTTTTTTTTTCAAAGCCTTTACCTTAACCATAACCCAAACCGGCTTCCTATCCCTAGCCTTAACCGATTATTTCTCTACGCCTTTTATCTTAACGTCGATACTTAACGAATTAATGCCGAGGCTGCTCATCATATAAAATATTATTTTTTTCTGGACTTCGTAAGCCACATCGACCAGATTTTCCCCCCAGGAAACAATGATCGGTATTATTATTTTTATTTCATTTTTTGTTTCGCTGCCTAAAATCACTTTCATCCCCTCGAAGCCGAAGAGATTCAGAAATTTCCCCCACCCTTTATGGCAGGCGAGGCCGGCAGCTTTTACGCCTTTTACCTCATAGGCCGCTTTTTCCGCTATCTGGATGATAGCTTTTTTGTGTATCTTGATCTGGCCGTATTCGGAGCTTACGTTTCCTTTCACTCTTCCTCCTTTTCTAAAAATTTTTCCAAAAATCCCGTGTGATAATTACCCCTTTTAAATTCCGGGTTGGTTATTATCTTTTTACAGAAAGGAGCGGTTGTCTTTATCGGTTCAATCAAAAATTCATCAAGCGCTCTTTCCATTTTTTTGAGGGTTTCCTGCCGCGTTTCTCCTTTGGTGATCACCTTGGCGATCAACGAATCGTAGTTGGGCGGGATGTGGTATCCCGAATATATATGCGTGTCGACGCGCACGTCTTTCCCTCCGGGGATATAGCAAAAATCGATCATGCCGGGCTGAGGCATAAATTTATTGTCGGGGTCTTCGGCATTGATGCGGCATTCGATCGCCGTGCCTTTAACATGGACATCGTCTTGCTTGATACCTAATTTTTCTCCCGCTGCGAGCGTAATCTGCAGTTTCAGCAAGTCGATCCCGGTGACCTCTTCGGTTACCGGATGCTCGACCTGGATGCGCGTATTCATTTCCATAAAATAAAAGTTACCTTTTTTATCGAGAAGAAATTCCATTGTTCCAACATTGCGGTAATCCATTGCCTTTACGCTTTTAACGCATAATTCGCCGAGTTTCCGGCGTAGGTGATTATCGATTGCCGGCGAAGGCGTTTCTTCGATAAGTTTTTGGTGGCGCCTCTGGATACTGCAATCTCTTTCGCCCAGGTATATCGCGTTACCGTAGTTATCGGCGGCGATTTGAATTTCGATATGGCGCGGCTGTTCGATGAACTTTTCCATGTAGATATCGGAGTCGCCGAAAGCGGTTTGCGCTTCCGCTTGTGCGGTCATCAGCGCGCTTACCACCCGGACGTCGCTGTGGCAAACTCTCATGCCTTTTCCGCCGCCGCCGGCTTTTGCTTTTAAGATCAGGGGGTAACCGATTTTCTTTGCCAGGGCGAGGACCTCTTCTTTTGTTTTCAGCGCGCCCTTACTTCCCGGAATCAGCGGCAGGCCGGCTTTGCGCATTGTTTCTTTGGCCTGGATCTTGTCCCCCATCATTTTGATATTTTCCGGCGTGGGGCCGATAAATTTTATCCCGCAAGATTCGCATACCTCGGCAAAAGAAGCGTTCTCCGCAAGGAACCCGTAGCCGGGGTGGATCGCGTCGCTGTCGGTGATTTCTGCGGCGCTGATGATGCTGGAAATATTCAAGTAGCTTTCCGAAGAAGGGGCTTTTCCGATACAAATAGCTTCGTCGGCAAATTCCAGGTGCAAACAGCTTTTGTCCGCTTCGGAATAAACGGCTACGGTTTTGATCCCCAATTCTTTGCAGGCCCGGATTATTCTTATGGCAATTTCGCCGCGGTTGGCAATGAGAATTTTGGAAAACATTTATCCCTGCTCCATTGTAAATAATTTCTGCCCGAATTCTACCGGTTGGCCGTTTTCGACCAGAATTTTGATTATTTTACCGCCCTTTTCGGCTTTTATCTCGTTCATCAGCTTCATCGCTTCGATGATGCAGACGGTATCCCCGGGCTTTATCGTTTCCCCTGCGTCAACATAAGGTTTTGTGCCGGGGCTGGACGAGCGATAAAATGTTCCTACCATGGGAGATTTTATTTCGATAACGCCTTCGTTTTGCGCGGCTTCGGCGTTTTTTTCCGGCGCGAACGATGCTGCCGCTTGGTGAGTTGCCGCCGCCGGAGATTGGTCGCCGGAAAATTTTTTCAGGCGTATTTTCTTGCCTTCGTCTTCAATCTCCAGTTCCACCAGGTTATTCTCTTTCATGAACTCGATATAATCTTTCAGTTTTTTTAATTCCATAATCCCTCCCACGTTTATTTTTTTGCGTAGCAAAAAAATAAACGTCATCCTAATTATTTTGCGGGTTACCGCAAAATAATTAGCTTACATCCTGCCGATATATTCTTTGGTGCGGGTGTCGACTTTAATCGTGTCGCCGGTATTGATGAAAAGCGGGACGCCGACTACCAGGCCGGTTTCCAACTTTGCCGGCTTGTTACCCTGCTTGACCGTATCGCCCCGGTAGCCCGGGTCGGTTTCGATGACTTTTAGCTCCATCGACATGGGGAGCTCTAAGTTTAACAAGTCCTCGCCAAGATAAAGGCCGGTAATCGTGATATTATCTTTGAGCCAGGGGATTTGTTCTTCGATCCGGTTTTTATCGAGAGCGAGGTCCTCGTAGGTTTCCATATCCATAAAATGATAGTGATCGCCTTCATGGTAGGAATATTGCAGTTTTCTTTTTTCGACTTCAATAATCTCGAAATTATCCGAATCACGCAGGGTTATGTCGAGGGTTTGGCCGCTGCGCAGGTTTCTTACCCGCGCCATCGTCGAGGCGCGCCGGTTCGCCTGTTTTATATGCGTGCAATCGATAACGATAAATAAGTCTTCATCCAGTTTAAGCGTGACCGACGGCCTGATTTCACCAATTGATGCTCCCACTGATGACCTCCCCTTTTTGTTTTTTAACCAGCACCATGTTTTCTATCCGGATGCCGAATTTTCCCGCTAAGTATATGGCCGGTTCGATGGTTACAACCATCCCCTCGGTCAATATTTCTTCGCTGGTTTGGTTTAAATAAGGCAGTTCGTGGACTTCGATACCTACGCCGTGGCCCAGGCCATGCCCGAAATACTTGCCGAATCCTTTTTTTTCAATGAAAACCCGCGCCGCCGCGTCAACATCTTTTGCTCTTACGCCGTCTTTGATTTTAGCTATTGCCAGGTTTTGAGCTTTTTTTACAATGGCGTATATCTTCCGAAAATGAGGGGGCATTTTACCCCAAAAGAATACCCTTGTCAAGTCAGCGCAATATTCATAACTCCTTGCGCCCAAATCAATTAGGAAAAAATTTTTATTTAATAAAGTTTGGCCGGCGATATGATGCGGCAGAGCGCTGTTCTTGCCGGTGGCGACAATCGTCGGGAAGGCAACGGCGCTATCCCCCTTTATTTTCAGGAATTTTTCAACCTCGATTGCCAGGCTTTTTTCGCTCATCCCCGTGTCTTGAATTTCTTTCGTGAAATCCAGGGCTTGTTCGGTGATGGCAATGGCTTTTTTTATCCGGGATAATTCCCCGGCGGTTTTCACCGCCCTTAAGCGTTCGATCAGATCAGTGGCAGGGATAAAATCTACGGCTGATTCGTTAAGCTTTTCTTTTATCTTTTTATATTCCAGGAACGACAGGTGCTTAGCCTCGAAGCCTACCTGGGCAAGCTTAAAGGCTTTAATCGTTTTTATCGCTTCGTTAAAATAACCGCCCCGGCAAACGACAACCTGCCAATCTTTTATTTTTCTAGCTTCGCCTTGCTGGATAAAATTGGTGAAATATACCGGTTTCCGGCCGGGGGTTATCAGTAGATAACCCCCTACATCCGGCGCGCCGGACAAATATTTAATATTCGCCGGGTTAGAGACCAACAGTCCGTCGCATTTTATCTTTTTTAACTCCGTCAATAATTCGTTAATCTTTTTCATTATAAAACCTAAAACTTACCACTAAGGCAGTGCGAAGCCTCCCCGAAGGGGACCAAGGCACAAAGAAAAAATACAGATAAATAAATTAGTTATGGTAGCTGTCCCCGGAACTCCCCCGGAACTCCCCGGAACTCCCCTGCCTTCGTGGTGAGAATCTTTACGTTTTTGTTGTTTTCAGCAATTCCATCGCCGCGTCGAATGCCAGCAAATAGCTTTGTATGCCCAATCCGCTGATCACGCCGATGACCACATCGGAAATCAGTGATTTCTTGCGGAATTCTTCTCTCTTGTAGATATTGGAGATATGGACTTCGATCGCTGGTTTGGCCGCGGCGCTGATGGCGTCGCGTATGGCTACGGAAGTGTGGGTGTAGGCGGCGGGGTTGATAATCAGAAAATCATAGTTGCCTGAAGTAATCGCGTCGATTATCTCACTTTCGCTGTTCGATTGGATTATTTCGATGCCGGTTTTATTTTTCGCGGCTTTCTTTTTGAGTTCATTGTTGATTGCCGTGAGGGAGAACCCTCCGTAGATGTGCGGTTCTCTTTTTCCCAGAAGGTGTAAATTTGGGCCGTGGATTACCAGTATTTCATTTTTTTTCTTCGTCATTGGTTTGCGCCTCCTCAATAAGCATTATCGGTATGTCATCTTTTATAGGATATTTGCGCCGGCATTTGGTGCAGATAATTTTATCGTTTTTTAAAATAACGTCAGCCTTGCACAAAGGGCAGGCTAAGATTTGTAATAGTTTTTCGTCGATCATATTATCTCCTTCTAATATAGCGTCAAAGGGGCAAAGAGTCATAGCGTCAAAGCGGCATCAAAGTTTCACCCCGCTATTACTATGACACTTTGATGCTCTGGCACTCTGACGCTTTTTCATTTTTCCGGTTGTTCCGGTTTATCTTTTTCGTCTACATACATCATCCGCAGGTTAAACAGGGATGATTCAAGAAGTTCTCCTTCTTCTTTTGTCAAATTGCCTTTGGTTCGGTCCTGTAATATCCCCAGGGTGTCGATTAAAAACCGGGCCTGATCCAGGCTTCTATCTATTTTATGGGTCAGGGGATTTTCGATTTTGCCCAGGGCGATCATCGCTTGCATACTTAGCGATGACAAGAATATCTGGAATGTGGGCTCGTGGTAGGTTTCTTTTTTAACTTCGGCTTCATTTTTTTCTTTATCCATCTGGGTTTTCCAATTGTCATCGACCTTTTTTTTGATTTCTTCATTCATGGGTTTGTTCTCCTTATTTTTTGCTGCGCAAAATGGCTATGAATCCTAAGGACAATTCTTGCGCCTCCGGCGCGGGGAGATTGAATGGTTTCAGCGATGTCTTCGCTCATAGGCAATTTCCGGGCGGTAAAAATCTGAAGGGATTTTGGCGGCTACGTAACTCGTCCCGCCTCTTGTTGAGAGGCGGGACTCAAACACCCGTAGCCGTCCTGGCTTTGCTACAGGATTCCCAAAATCTCTTCAGATTTTTACCTGAAATTGCCAATTCGCTCAGCCCTCGCTTAAACCATTCGGAAAAAAAATAAAAAAAGACAAAGCACTCGGGCATCCGCAGCCGTCCCGGCTTTGCTTCGGGATTTCCTGAATTACCCCGGCCTTTCACCTAGAATTGTCAAATCGCGGAAACCGCAAACCCAATCCGCTTTATGGGTGGAAAAAAATAAAAAAACAAAGCTGAAATCCGCCTGCCTGCAGCAGGCAGGCAATTCGCTTCATCTTTCCCTTTTTTCTTTCGTTTATCTTTCTTTTTATCCGCGCCAGCGGCCATATGTTTATTTTTACGCAGTAAAAATAAACATCATTATTGGATGATTACGCCCGCGTAGCCCACTACCGAACTGTTATCGCCACTGGCGTCGCCGCTGGTCTGATATAGCGCTACATTGGCTTTTGTCGCGCCTAAATTTTGCATGCATAAAAGCAGTATCGCTACGGGAGCGATACCGCACATGGTGATGTTTTCTTTTTTTACGGTTTTGATTAATTCCCGGGCGTCACGGTTGATGATATGTTCCAGGGCAAGCCGGTCTTTTTTTCGCGCGGCCTGGTCCGGTTCGTAATGGGTCATATCGGTAGAAGCAATAAATAAAACTTCTTCTTTGAGCGTTTTAACCGCCCGGCATATCTGGTCGCTGCATTTTTCATATGTTTCGATTTTGGCGGCCATGCAGGCGATTGGCACAAACTCAAACTCTTTAAAGAAGTAACTTAACAGCGGCAGTTCCACTTCGATGGAATGTTCGATTTTATGGGCCAGGTAATCTTCCTCAATGGTATCGCCGCTGTCTAATATTTTTTTTGCCAGGTTTTCTTCGATTTTTATTTCTCCCAGCGGCGTTTTCCAGCTTCCCTTTGCCCATAGGGCGAAATCCCGGCCGTAACCGGTATGGTTATTGCCGAGGATTATTACTTTTTTAGCGGGCATTATTTTGCTGAGCGTTGTCGCGGCAACTTTTCCTGAGTAAATATAACCGGCGTGAGGCAGGATGACGCCTTTAGCGCAAACCTTAGACGTCTCTTTAACGGTGGTGACGCCTTCGATGAATTGGCGTAAATCTTTTTCTTTCGCCGGGTAAAATTTTCCGCTGACAATTGGTTCTCTTATCATAATAATTTTTTGCGGAGCAAAAAATTATCTTACCGCTCCGCGGATGGGAAAAATACGTAAACGCTTTAATGCTCTCACGCAGAAAAATAGGACTACAAGGTAAATTTTCGGGAAGCTTTCGGGACTCCGCTTACGCTTCGCCCCGATGCGCCTGGATATTGTGAAAATTTCCTTCGGACATTTTCACAAAGCTTTCGGGACTCCGCTTACGCTTCGCCCCGATGCGCCTGGATAT
>Ga0182021_10009874_pt1 | contig 11321 bp, 10 predicted proteins | sample 612E3MmetaG_FD_120493 | JGI IMG/M metagenome (GOLD analysis project Ga0182021, IMG submission 120493) | Permafrost microbial communities from Stordalen Mire, Sweden - 612E3M metaG (Illumina Assembly) | ecosystem: Environmental > Terrestrial > Soil > Wetlands > Permafrost | place: Sweden...
ATTCAGAACGCGGTGCGCAAGGGGGAACTGAGTGGGGGGCATGCGCGGGCGATTGCAGGTTTGGAGGACACTGCTTCGCAGCTTGCCATATTCAAAAAGGCGATCGCTAGGGGGCTCTCCGTACGTCAACTCGAACGGCTTGTCCGCGAGCGTGGAGAAAAAGCTGCAGCGAAGAGAGGAAAATCAATACAAGAATCCGCCGGCTCAATTCCCGCGGTTGAAGACCGTCTCCGCAGACTCCTTTCCACGCGTGTGCACGTTCGGCAACAGCACGGTGGGAAGGGAGAGATCGTTGTGGAGTTCTACTCGGCAGACGACCTGGAACGGCTGCTCGAGTTGTTCGAAAATGTCCAGGCATAACACTTTGAATGAAGGATACCAGAAGACCATGGAACGCTCAGTCGTCGCTACGAAAAACGCGCCCGGCGCTATCGGTCCCTACAGCCAGGCGATCAAGGTTTCGGGCGGCTTGGTATTTACAGCCGGTCAGGTTGGTCTCATGCCTGCGACAGGAGAAATTGTCGCCGCGGACATCGAGTCACAGACCCGGCAAGTGCTGGAGAATCTGAAAGCCATTCTCGAAACCGCCGGTTCGAGTCTCTCGAACGTCGTCAAGACGACGGTCTATCTCAAAGATCTGGGTGATTTTGCGGCTATGAATGCCGTGTATGCAACGTTCTTCAAGGATGCCCCGCCGGCCAGAACGACCGTTGAAATATCACGGCTCCCGCGTGATGCCCGAGTGGAAATTGACGCCATTGCAATTGTTGCAGGATAACGTTCCGTGGACCGGTCCCTCCCGACGTTGTGCACGCTGTTGGTGATCGCGTGGAGTGCCTGTCACGCGCAGATTGTGCCGGGTGACACGACTGCGGTGCGGGATTCCACTGTTGCCGGGCAGCGCATTCTTGCCGCCGATACGCTTCACCTTCCCGCACCACCGTACAAATCGACGGGCACGGCAATGTTGTTCTCCGCGATTCTCCCGGGAGCGGGTCAAGTGTACAACGAGTCGTATTGGAAGGCCCCACTGGTGCTTGGCCTCAGTATGTATTTCATTTCAGAGTTCATGCTGTACAATAGGTATGCAGACGACTACCGACAACTGTACCTCGCATCTCTTTCAACGGTTGCCATTCCGGCATACCAGACAAAGCGTGAGGACTACAAGAACTTGCGTGATGCAAACGTCTGGTACTTTGTGATTGTCTATGTGTTGAATATCGTCGATGCGTACGTGGATGCGAGCCTGTACGGTTTTGATGTAAGTCCTACCCTTTCATTGCGCGGGCCGCAGGGGAATGTCGGACTTTCGTTGCGCATTGTGTGGTAACATTTCATAGTATGTTCTCTCCACAGCTGGAGTCGCAATGCTGAACTATATCTGGATTGGCTTGATTCTCATAGGGTTGTTCGTAGCCGTCGGCAATGACATTATCGACGAAGTGCAGAATCCGTATCGCAACGGAGAGCCGTTTGTCTCAACCGTGCTGCTCAAGAAAGCACCTTCAGGAATTCGGCAGACATGGGAAGGAGATCTCGTGGCGCCGCCGGACTACTTCAATGGCTTTTACGGAACACAACGCACCCAGGAACCGATTCGCCAGCCTGCGGTAATCTCCAAGAGTGCGGACGGAACCGCCTCGCTGACGATGAACATCACCGACGCCTCTCCCGCCTGGTGGCGCGAGATGGCAAAATCGGCAGGCAGCAAAGAGCGCTTGCTCGGAAGAGTCGTGGAGTTCAGCGTCTCCGAAGACCAAACATCTGCACGCGTGCAGGTAGTCCTTGAATCGATACGATTTGTCAAGCTGAAAGCCGTAACACAGGCGGCGCTGGACTATGCCGCAATTGCGGTGAACATCGCGCTTGGCCTGATCGGCATCATGGCGCTCTGGCTCGGCATGATGAAGGTGGCTGAGGAGGCCGGTCTGCTGCAAGTGCTGACCCGGATCCTGACGCCCGTAACGAAGCGGCTCTTCCCGGATGTACCACCGGACCACCCGGCGGTGGGGGCGATCATCATGAACATCGCCGCGAACATGCTCGGCCTCAGCAATGCAGCAACTCCGCTTGGCCTTAAGGCGATGGAGGAGTTGAATAAACTCAACCCCAAAGTGGGAACCGCCACGAATGCGATGGTGACATTTCTTGCTATTAACACTGGGGGATTGATTCTGCTCCCTGCGACGGCCATAGCCGTCCGCGCGGCGGCAGGGTCATCGAATCCCGGCATCATCATCGGGACTTCCATCGTCGGTGCAGGATGTGCGACGATTGCCGGCATTGCAGCCTCAAAACTGCTGCAACGGCTACCCCGGTACAAGAAAGCGATGGAGGTTTGACATGGGCGAATTCCTGAAGAATCTCGTCGAGGTTATTTCCTTCATTGCGATCCCCCTTATGTTTCTTCTGTTCCTCGGTTGGGGATTGATCAAAAAGGTGAAAGTGTACGAAGTCTTTGTCGAAGGAGCTAAAGACGGCTTCAATGTGGCAATCCGCATTATCCCATATCTCGTGGCCATGCTGGCAGCAATAGGGATCTTCCGGGCCAGCGGTGCGATGGAGTTGCTGATTACCGTTCTGGCACCGGTCACGGGGTTGATCGGGATGCCTCCTGAAACGCTTCCCATGGCACTTATGCGGCCGTTGTCGGGAAGCGGTTCTCTTGGTATCATGACAGAGCTTATGAAAGTACATGGCCCGGATTCTTTGATTGGCATCATGGCATCGACGATGTACGGGAGTTCAGAGACCACATTCTATGTGCTGGCGGTCTACTTTGGCACCGTGTCCATAAAGAATACACGCCATGCGGTACCTACAGGCATTATTGCAGATGTTGCGGGTATGCTTGCCGCGGTATGGATTGTGAATCTCCTTTTCCGTTGAGAGGGGCCAATCGGTTTCTTGCGTTTCAGGGGCACCGTGGGTATATTAGGGACATAAGCTGCTTCTTCCTGTCCATTCTCACCTGATTCCCAGGCTTGCCCGAAAAGGCTTCGATTTCAACACTTTTTGAGACCATTCCATGCACTTTCCGAACAAGATGGTTGCTGCAACAATCCCGCTCGTCCCGCGCCGTATCATACGATTTTTCGCCGGCCGTTACATTGCCGGCGAAACGCTCGATGATGCCATCCGTTGTGTCCGGCAACTCAACAGCGAGGGAGTGTGCGCGACGATGGACGTTCTCGGCGAGGATATCACCACCCGCGCCGAGGCTATCGCTTCCAAAGACCAATCCGTTGTCGTACTGCATACCATCGCGAAGGAAAAACTCGATTCGAATCTCTCCATCAAGCTGACCTCTCTCGGTTTGAAAATCGACAAGCAGTTTTGTGTCGAGAATGTTCGTGACATTCTCACCGTTGCCCTCCAATACAAGAATTTCGTCAGAATTGATATGGAGGATTCCAGCTGCACGACCGACACGATTGATGCGTTTCGATCTGTTCACCGCGAGTTCGCGAATGTGGGCATCGTGGTTCAGGCATATCTCTTCCGGACGGAAGAGGATGTGCGTGGATTGGTGAAGGAGGGGTCGGGATTCCGTTTGTGCAAAGGCATCTACAGAGAGACCGCGGATATCGCCTTCCAACAACGCGAAGAGGTACAGAAGAACTACATGAAGCTGCTGGAACAAATGTTGGTCGGCGGAAGCTAAGTCGGCATTGCCACGCACGACAGCGTTCTCGTTGATGGTGCGGTGGCATTGATCAAGAAGTTGGGATTGCAGAAAGACCGGTACGAATTTCAGATGCTGCTTGGTGTGCGGCCTGAACTTCGCAAGAAACTGGCACGTGATGGGCACAAAGTGCGGCTCTACATCCCCTACGGAGAGCATTGGTACGGATATTCAACGCGGCGATTCAAAGAGAATCCCGCAATCGCCGGTTATGTGTTCAAAGCCCTGTTCACCCGTAACGCCTAGCCCTCGACCTGAAAGTCAACAGGAACCTCAACCTTAGCAAGGAGCCACAATGGCGGAACCCACTCATAAGCCCTATGTCCCTCCGGACACGGACATGAAAGAGTTCACCTTCCGCGCCCTCATCATCGGGTTGGTGATGTGTGTCGTGCTCGGTGCTGCAAATGCGTATCTCGGCCTGAGGGCGGGGATGACGATTGCTGCCACATACCCGGCCGCGGTGATCGGCATGGCGTTGCTGCGTCTCTGGAAGGGAAGCATCCTCGAAGAGAACTTTGCACGTACGGTCGGGTCGATAGGTGAATCAGTGGCTGCCGGCGCTGTCTTCACGATCCCCGCATTCGTTGTGCTCGGGCTCTGGAAATTCAGTCCGGAGACGATGTGGACCGAATACCTTACAGCTTCCGCGCTCATGATCCTGGGCGGAATCCTCGGCATCATGTTCGTGACGGTTCTGCGCCGTGTCATGGTGGAAGACAAGTCGCTGCCGTTCCCGGAGTCGGTGGCTGCTGCAGAGATCCACAAAGCCGGACAGCGTGGGGCGGACGCCGCGCTTCAGTTGTTCAAAGCAATGGGTGTCGGTGCATTGATCAAGTTGCTTGATGGTTTCAAGGTGTTCCAGTCGTCCAACGACTTCCAGGTGATGGTTGGGCGTGTGAAGGAGAGTTTTGTCAAGCTGGGGCTCACCGACAAGGCAGAAAAAGTCGCTGCCGGCGGGGTTACGACGATCTCTGCTCCGGCGGCAACACCAGCCTATATCGGCGTCGGGTACATTATTGGTCCCGAACTCGGCGCCTTGAACTTCGCCGGGGGCTTGCTGGCGTGGGGTCTCTTCGTCCCGCTCCTCGTCTTTTTCATCGGCCCTTCGGAAATCGACAAGTATCTCTTGAACAACAACGGCAACCATGATGCTGCCTGGGCTGCTCTCGCCGGACATCTGTACCGGTATATTGTTCGCCCGATTGCCGTGGGTGGCATGCTTGTCGGTGCAACCTACACCCTTTGGAAAATGCGCAAGAACCTGATTCTGGGGATCAAGCGCGGCATGGCGGATGTCAGGAAATCGGCGAGCACCACAAGTGCTGCGAACCGGACAGAGGAGGATCTTCCGTTCAAGCTGGTGTTGTTTGTCATTACCATCGTATTTGGATTGATGATCGCCGTCTACTTCTATTTTACCGGGATGGTCCTCGGGGCAATCCTCGCTGCCGTGGTGATGCTCATTGCCGGATTCTTCTTCGCTGCTGTCTCCGGGAACCTTGTCGGTATGATCGGTTCTTCAAACAACCCGATTTCCGGTCTGACTCTTGCGACAACTGTCGTTGCAGCGCTGACCATGGTCATTATCGGGGTAAACGGGCCGTCAGGTGTAGCTGCTGTCCTCGGAGTTGCAGCCGTGGTGTGCGTTTCCTCTGCTGTTGCGGGCGAGATGCTGCAGGATCTCAAAGTGGGGCACATCCTGGGTGGTACGCCGCGCAAGATGCAGATAGGCGATATCCTCGGCGTCATTCTTGCGGGCCTCGTGATGTTCTTCCCGTTGTACGTATTGCATAATTCCGATCTGGCATCCAACCCCGCCGGTGGGTTCGGTGGAAAAGCTCTTCCTGCCCCGCAGGCCGGGCTCATGGCGGCACTCTCTCAGGGAATTGTCGGTGGCGAAATGGCCTGGCCGCTTGTCGTCGTTGGTATCGCCATGGGTGTTTCCCTTATTCTGATAAAGGTACGGAGCCCCATGCTATTCTCCGTGGGTATGTACCTGCCGCTCGAAACAACCTTTGCGATATTTGTAGGCGGTGTCATCCGCGGCATCGTCGACAAGACGGCGAAGAAGCGGGGTTTCAACGACGCGCAGAAGGCACGCGTTGAGAACGCGGGCATCCTGAGTGCATCCGGTTTGATCGCCGGGGAAGCGCTTGTCGGATTGTTTATCGCCGTTGTGGTCTTTGCGCGCGATCAGATGGGTGAGAAGGCGGAGTTCTGGACCATTCCGGGATTTGAGACCATCGGTCCGTGGCTCGCACTCCTGGTCTTTGGTGTTCTTGCCGCATACCTGATTCGTGTGCCGCTGTCGAAGGCCGGCAGCCCGGATGAACCCGCACCACCCAGTGCGATGATGTGAGAAACGCAGGCAATAGGCAATAGGCGGTGGGCGGAAGGAAGCCCTCACCCCTATTGCCTTACTGCTCTACCACGAGTCTCATAAGGAGAAAAGAAATGTCCAACGCCATTGAAGGATTGAAACCAGTGCTGGTCTGGAAGTATTTCGCGGAAGTTGCCAAGATTCCGCGCTGCTCCAAGTACGAGGGAGCAATTGTGAAGTACGTCATCGAAACAGCCAAGAAGCTCGGCCTCGAGGCGAAATCAGACAAATTCGGGAACGTCGTCGTTCGGAAACCGGCTTTCCCCGGACGTGAACACGTCGGGAGCATTGTGTTGCAGGGACATCTCGACATGGTCTGCGAGAAGAATAATGACAAGGTGCATGACTTTTCGAAGGATCCCATCGAGCTTGTCCGGAAAGACAACATCATCATGGCCAATGGTACAACACTTGGCGCGGATAATGGTATTGCCGTTGCCACGAATCTCGCCATCATGGAAGACCGTTCGCTGCAGCACGGCCCGCTGGAGTTTCTCTTCACCGTTGACGAAGAAACCGGGCTCACCGGTGCCAGCAATCTCGCAAGCGACTTCCTGACAAGCAGGACGCTCCTCAACCTGGATTCGGAAGAGGAAGGCCATCTCTACGTCGGTTGTTCGGGGGGCCGCAACACGCTTGCCTCCTGGAAGCTGGCAACGGATCCTGCCGGCGCCGGGTTGGTCCCGGCGGAACTCAAAGTGGCCGGGTTGAAGGGAGGGCATTCCGGCTTGGAGATCGACAAGAATCGAGGGAACTCCATCAAGATCATCACCAGAGTTCTCCAACCACTGTCTCTCCTCGGTGTCCGTCTGGCTTCGATTGCGGGAGGCAATAAACATAATGCAATTCCCCGTGAGGCGACGGCGATTGTTTACATCCCGAAAAAGGCATGGGGCAATGCCGCCAAAACCGTGACAGCGTGCGAAGAGATCATCAAAGCGGAGCTTGGCAAGGTGGATCCTGACCTTTCGATCACATTGATCGAAAAGAAGGGAACGAAACACGGCAAGGTCATAAAAAAAGCTCTGCAGAAGAAGATCCTGCAGACTATCAGCGCGTTGCCGCACGGCGTCATCAAAATGAGTTCAGAGATACCGGGACTGGTGGAGACGTCAACCAACGTTGCAACCATCACCACCACGAAGAAAGCAGTAGAGATGGCGACCAGTCAACGCAGTTCCGTGGCATCGGAAAATGCGGACATCTGTCAAACGGTATGGATGATTTTCGAGCTCGGCGGTGCCAATGTGAACCACAGCGATGGGTATCCCGGCTGGAAACCCAATCTGGACTCCCCGGTCCTGGCGCTTGCCAAGAACACCTATCAGGCACTTTACCACAAATTCCCGGAGGTCAAGGCGATTCACGCCGGACTCGAATGTGGAATCATTGGTGAGCGCTTTCCCGATATGGACATGCTTTCGTTCGGGCCGACTCTCGAGAGCGTACACTCCCCCGACGAAAAGATCTATATCGACACCGTGGATACGTACTGGCAGTTTCTGTTGGGTATTCTAAAGAACGCCAAGTAGACCGACCATGTGAGGTCGGCAGTAGTGAAGGCAACGGCAGTCCATACAACGCCTGGGGCGGAGGCTCCGGGCATTGTTGTTTTCCATTCACCACATGCAGGAGGATAGAACCATGAATAAGAAGCTCTGGTTGGGTTTCATTGCGGTGTTCGTGACCGTGGAAATTGTCAATTTCCTCGTGAATGGTCTTCTCCTTATGCCGGATTACCAGGCGACTCAGAGCCTCTGGCGGCCCAATATGATGTCGCTCTTGTGGATTTATCACGTGCTCATGGTGTTTGGTGCATTCTTCTTCACGTTTATTTTCGCCAAAGGGTACGAGGGGAAGGGAGTGATGGAGGGGGTTCGTTACGGCCTCTACATTGGCATCTGGCTCAGCATGGGCATGGCCTATGGCACCTACGCGATGATCGCGATTCCGTACGCTCTTGCGTTGAAGTGGTTCCTATTCGGCATTGTACAATATGTGATCATGGGAATCGTCGTGGCAATGGTGTACGGGAAGAAGAAAGTCAATTGAAGATCGGGAATCGAAGATCGAGGATTGCTGATCAGTTTCCAATCCTCGATCTTCCATCTTTGATTGCTTCGGGGCTACAGGATTGCTCCGGGGCTACAGGATTGCTTCGGAGCTACAGGCGGATGCGAAAGATTTCATATAATCGCTCCCGAAGCTGAAGAAATGCAATCACATGTTTCCGGGGGAGTGTGCCGGGCGGTTCCCGCCAACTGCTGTCCGCCCGGGCCAGAGCTTGATCCAGTGTCCACCGGTGTTCAAACGTGGCGCCATGGAAGGCGGCGAGCGAACGGTGTTGTTGGGGCGAGAGGGGCAGGGGCTCGCGTTGCGTGAAGGCTTGCACCGTATCCACCACCAGTGTGTCAAGGTCGGCACAATCGAACAGGATTACCATCTGTTTCTCGGACCAGGGCTGGATCCGTTGGAGGGTTTGGCGGAATTGGGCCGAGCCGATGATCTTCTTCCCGTCCAGTTGCGCAAGAGGTTGGCTGTCGAGCCCTCGCTGCGACAGCTCACTACGAACCTCAGGGGTTATGACGTAGCTTGAGGTTCTCACCACTTCAAGGGCAAAGACATTCTGCACTATGAAGAGTGCGATGTAACAGCTCACCCCGGCGACGATCGGTGCAACAACCCATCCGCCTGCAATCCTTCCGAGGACATTGTACCTGATCCCTTTGCCGCCCTTGGCGAGGCCGACACCAATAACCGCGCCGATAACAACCTGCGTACTCGAGAGGGGCACAAGGGGAATTGTAGGGAGTCCTGCCTGCAACAAGAGGGCTTCGAGTGTTTCAGATGTGAAGAGAAAAAGGACGAGAACTTCCGCAAATACGACGACCAGACCCGCCAGGGGTGTGATCTTGTAAAGGTCATGGCCTACCGTGGTCATGACCTGTTTGCCATAGGTAAGGATGCCGACGGCAATGGCAAGACCTCCGAGGAAAAAGAGCACCCTCGTACCGCCCACTGTCAGCAACCCGCCAAGAGAGACATCACCAAAAGGGACAGCCGGAACAAACATGCCCATGACGTTTCCGATGTTATTTGCTCCGAGCAGGTACGACGCCAGTGCTCCGAACGCAAGCAATCCCGTGCGCGTATATGCGTCGAGTGTCAGGATGTGCATGCGCCTGCCACGCAGAACAGCAGTCACGATCTTGAATGCAGCAAAGGCGAACACCGCGGCGAGGAAAGGGCCAACGAGCCAGGTGGTGACGATGCGCGAGAGGGAGTAGGTATCCGTCGGTGATCCCGTGAAAAGGTTCCACCCGACGATGCCGCCGACGACGGCCTGGGAGGTGCTGACGGGCAGTCGGATCTTCGTCATCCAGGCAATCGTCAGGCCGACTGCCAGGGCGACGGTGAAGCATCCAGCCAGTGCATTGACGGCGCCGAGGGTCGTTAGTGTTCTCGTCGTCCCGCCTCCGCTGACCACCGCTCCAAGAACTACAAAGACTCCCGCTACAACGGCCGCTGTGCGGAATCGCACCATCCGCGAGGAGACCGCGGATCCGAAGACGTTCACCGCGTGGTTGGCACCCAGGGACCAACCGAGGAAAAGTCCGGTACTGATGAACAGCCATTCGATCATCGGACGGCCTACAGACTGCGCTTGATGGTGGCGATGGCCAGGCGATCGCACACGTCTTCGGCTTCATCGGAGATGGTTTCGATGTGATAGGCGAAGTATCGCATGTGGACCTTCCAGCTGAGATCGATATTCATTCTGAAGACTTTGCGCTTAATTTGATCACCCCGATTGTCCGCCTCATGCTCATAGAACATGGCCTTGTTAATGTAGTCCCGGACGCGCTCCGGGTCGCGGAAGTACGAACGCCCGGCACTGACCATGGATTCCACCGCTGCCATGGAAGCTTCCGTCAGTTCCATGAAGAGGGGTTTGAGTTCCTCGATGAGGTCGGGCATTTCGACATCGAATTGCGTCAGTGTTTCGGCGGTGCGGTTCAACACGCGGTCAATGCTTTCGAGGAGGCCAAGAACGTCGCCCCGCGATTCGGGGATCAAGGTCTCAGAATAGAGCCGGGTCTCGATCGCGCGACGCAGCGCATCGGCGCTGCTTTCGATAGCATCGAGATCCCGCAAATGCGCAGTAAAGTGTTCGATGTCTCCGGTGCAGTAGCATTTGAGGCCTTCTTTGAAGAGAAGAGCGCCCCGAATCACCAAATCGAGATAATCGTCAATTTGGTGCTCGAGATTGAGAGTCTTGCGGAGCAGGATATCCATAGACGACCTCCTTCACCCTATAGGTACTCAATTCCCATGAGTTTTGCGAGAGGGAAAGCGTGCCGCTACTTTTTTCCCAGAAAGGGAATATGTACATTCCATAACCATGCCATTCCCTTCTGACGGAAGAAAATCCTTGGACGAAACATCCCATTCTGCGTCGACGCGAGACCGGGTCGAATGCGCATGGTCTTGAGACGATAACGACAAAAGCAGTGTAGCCGGGGAGCCGAATGCAATGCCGTTTTCCCTGATTTCTGACTATTCACCCTCAGGAGACCAGCCGGAGGCAATCCGGCAGCTCAGAGAAGGTGTGGTGCGGGGTGACAAGCACCAGACGCTTCTGGGGGTGACCGGGAGCGGGAAGACGTTTACCGTCTCCAACGTTATTGCAGAGATCAACAAGCCGGTTCTTGTGCTATCGCACAATAAGACGCTGGCGGCGCAACTGTACGGAGAGTTCAAGAACTTCTTTCCACGCGACCGGGTGGAATTCTTCATCAGCTACTACGACTACTACCAGCCGGAGGCGTACGTACCCTCCACGGACACCTACATTGCGAAGGATGCGTCGATCAACGATGAGATCGACCGGCTCAGGTTGCGGGCCACGAGCGCGCTGCTGAGTGGCGACCGCAACGTGATCGTTGTGGCTTCGGTGAGTTGCATCTACGGTATTGGCGCTCCGGAGGAATGGGCGAGCCAGATTGTGGTGGTGCGAAAAGGGGAGAAGATTGACAGGAACTCCCTCCTGCGGAAATTGCTGAACATCTTCTACATGCGGAACGACTTTGAGTTCGTTCGCGGCACCATGCGTGTACGGGGTGATGTGGTGGAGGTCATCCCGGCCTATGAGAACGAAGAAGCCGTTCGGATATCGTTCTTCGGGGATGAAATCGAGCGCATTTCGTATATCAACAAACTTGACGGGAAGGTGCTTGGAGAAACGGACTA
>Ga0182021_10009875_pt1 | contig 11319 bp, 7 predicted proteins | sample 612E3MmetaG_FD_120493 | JGI IMG/M metagenome (GOLD analysis project Ga0182021, IMG submission 120493) | Permafrost microbial communities from Stordalen Mire, Sweden - 612E3M metaG (Illumina Assembly) | ecosystem: Environmental > Terrestrial > Soil > Wetlands > Permafrost | place: Sweden...
CCTACCCCCTTCTCCACATGGAGAGTAAAAGCGCTCATAATACTACCCACCCCGCTGATTGTTCCTTCAATGACAAAAAGCGAAACTACCGGAGTCATAATCAAAAAGATACAGGTCGCCAGATTAAAATAAGGCCTATCGTTTAACACCGAGAAACCGCTGCCGGTAAGGTAGCGATGGACATCGATAATGTAAGCCGAAGCGTAGTGGATTAACGCCGTTATCAGAGACCAGGATTTAACCCAGAAAAGGTACTTAAAGTACTGGTAAAGCACCATCCCGCTACGCGCCAAAAAACAGAGAATCAAAGTAAACGGAAATAAAGAATACATGATCAGACAAGCATACCCCTGGACAAACGGCTGGCCGTTGATAATGCCTTCGGCCATGGGCCCGGCGAATAAACTCTGAAACCAGGCAAAAATACCGGAAGCGATCCCGGAGGCCTTACGCGTGGTCTCAATCGGCAAGACCGAATCGGGTTTGTATTGAGCAGAAACCATCTCATAAGGGTAAGCCGACGCCTCTCGGCCGATCAACACTTTAGCGATGTCGTTATAAATATCGGTAGCAGCCCCTCCGGCACTTGCCACCAACTGGCCCCCAATATCGCCCAGGGTAGTCGATGAAGATTTGATCTCTTCCCGTACCGGAGTAAGGACTTTTACCAACGCCGGGTTATTTTGAATCTCGGGAAAATTTTTATCGATATATTGATACACTTCCTGCTGTAATTCTCGCAGCGCCACTCTGCCTTCGGCCGTTAAGATATCTTTGGTATCGTCGCTGAATAACCAGAAACTCTTCCCCTGCATACTGCTGATTTTGCTATCGATGGCATCGATTGTTCCGGAAGTGGATAAATCATAGCCCTGAGTAACGTTGGCCGAAGAACCGTTTAGCTGGGAAGACGCTTGGGTTTCCTGGCGGGCAATCCGGGTTAACGCCGGCACATAATAGAGCGAGCTGAACCTGCGGATTTTTTCTCTCAAATCTTTATCTTTGATCCCGCCTTCAAAAAAACTCTGAAACTTCAGAGATACCCGGTTAAGTAAAAACGGGCTGGTCAAATAATTATATTCGCCCTTATAAGCGACCGCGTCTAAGGCTTTGATGGAACCGATGATCATCAGGTTATAAAACCGGCTCACGCCCAACATCGCTAAAGACACCTTATCTCCCCCGCCCTGGCCGGCTATTATTGCTTCCGCGGTTAACCCCGTATATTTTGGGCCGGTGTTTGAAAAAGCTTCCACAGTCGATGCGGCCGCGGGCCTCGGGGAACTGGGAACCAAAAATATAAACCAACAGCAGAAAACAAGAATAAAATAATTTGCTAAGTATGAATAGTCGCCTTCTTTGGCCATTTTCCATACGGTCACTAAAAAGCCGATTACGATAAAAACCAACCCGATCCCGCTCTTAAAAAATAAAAATCGGGCAAGCAACCAGCCATTGGTAAGGCCAATCGTCTCAAACGCCGCTTCAATAGGAGTTATACCGGTTATATCCATAACATTTTTGTCCGGGCAACTTTCTTACATCCAGGCGTCTTTAAAAGCGACCGGTTAAATGGCTCATAAAAACAAAAAAGCGCTCCTACCTCCCCTTCCCAGAGAGATACAGCGCTTGTTATAGACAGACCTCTTGCGTAATAGCGAGTTCCCGTATCCGACATTTTCTACGATCCTCCTTATAGCTTTATTTTCTTAGAGCCTTTAAAAATAAAAAAAGCGCAGTACCTTTCCTTATATTGAAAGATAATGCGCTGAATAGACCAGTCTTCTTAGCGAGTTCCCTGGTAGTCATATTTTATTGAAGTTATCCTCTTGTTGAAAATCTGGAAAAAATATAGCACATTATTTCCGAAAAAGCAAGAGGCAAACGAAAAAAATTTATCCTTTATAAAAACAAGGGCCGACCGCGGCCTTGGGAACTCGCTAAAGTCCAGGCACAACGGCCAACCCCGGGCTTTCGCCCAAAACTTTGGAAACTTCTGCGAATTTCTTATTTAACATATCATAATTTCGGAATTTTGTAAACTACCTTAATTTTCGATTTTTAATTTTTTTATTGTGGGTTTTATATGACTATTAATAGCTATAATACTGACGATAATAAGACTATTACCGAAGATGCTCAGTAAAAACTTTCCCGATATTTATGGGCACTAATCGGGTAAGGTATCCTCCTTAAAAGGCATCGATTTTCACGCAGTTGATATTCCTCCACCCTAAAACTTCTACGCTCCGGCGAATCGGCACCATCATAAGTCAAACACCCTTTATTAGGGGCATTTCCTTAAATACAGTTATTTCAAGATATCTCCGGGTAAAAAACATGATCACTAATCGGTAGGTAACTATAAGATCTATATAAGGCTATAAGAAAGACTATAAGAAACTATAGCTTGCGTAACATATTAAAGGAAAAGGAGTTATGACTAAAATCATACTCATTAACCTAAGAACCATACTCACCAGCCTAAAAACCCTACTCACTAACCTAAAATAGCGCCTCTCTACCCTAAAAAGCATACTTACTACCCTAAAATCATACTCACCAACCTAAAACCACGCTTTTGAGCATAAAACCCGCATCCACGCCTTTAAAAATCAATGATTTCAGGCAGGAAAAGACAGGGAAAAATGCAATCATACTCACTAACCTAAAATGTCGGACATGTCGGAGATTAAGAAAGGAAAAAGTAAAGAAAATCAAGTCTTTATTATGTCGGACATGTCCTATTTGTTTCAAATATGCGCAGTTTCACTCATATAATAAAGGCAAGTAAATGCTATGCAGGAAACGTTCAACGTTTCGCAATCTTGCCACGGGGTAGCGACCAGCAAGGAATGCTTGCAAGGTTTTACTCTTTATTGTCTAAAACTTTATGAGGGGCGAGAATGTCAAAGGTCACGGTGTCGTCATCGTGGATTCGGGTCTTGGGGCCCAGGACATGATGATCTTTTAATTCTTTTAAAAAGCTTTTAAAAAGCTGGCGTAATTTAAACATAGGTTGGTTAGTATTAAAATTGATGGCATTTAAGACGGTTAAGATGTGCATCCTGCTAGGGTTGCGGTGCGCGGCTAAAAATCTTAAAAGAGCCTTGGAGCCATCTTTTTTCAGCTGGCGCCGGAGGGTAAAATTAATATTAGTCAGCATAGAACCCAGGAAAAAAAAGCAAAAATGAGGATTGAAAAAGATACTGAATTCATGATTATCAGGGTTATAGTAGAATGATTCTACGATATTACCGACAGAACCAACCATCCCATCTGCTCTTTTACGTTTGCCATCTTCGGAATTCTTATCAAAAAGGGTAATTTCAAAACGGACCAACTGGAAATTTTTTAACGTTCTTACCAGCATATCGGCTGTTTTGGTGGTGCTATACCCGGTGGTGCCGTAAAGCAGTTTTGCAATTTCTTTTACGCTGGTTTTGAGAAGAAATTCTTTTTTATCTTTAGTAAAATTGTCTTTAGCTATTTTAAGCAAAGCTAAAAATATATCTTCTTCATAAATCGCAAGTTTAACCCCTTCAACCACTATCTTCCCCCACCCGGTTTCCTGAGAGAAACGGTCAATCAAGCGTTGCCCTGCTTTTAATTCTTTGCCGGACATCGGGAAAAAAATAGAGACTTTTGCCATTTCATGAGGCAGGAAAGAAAAAATTATCTGCTCCTCTTTTAAGGGCGCGCTGATGATTTTTTTCTTTAATACGGTAGGGTCATTAATGTCGTCTGCATCCGGTTGCTTGCCGGCTACAGCAAACATCTTAGTAAAGCTCTCAGAGCAAATCTGCTTCAGGATAGGGTCATTTACTTTAGACAGTGCTTCATCCATATCGCGTTTTAACTTATCTTGATCAGCGGACTCGTTGTTTTTATTATCCATTGGGTTTATTGTCGATTGTTTGGTTGTTCTCCCTGAATGTTTTGCTCAAAATGGTCAAGTTTATCTTTAGGGAGCATTTGTTTTAACTGTTCGATGGTATTCTCCTTGTCCGACAAGTTTTTCTGTACAGAAGTCAACTTGTCCGACATATAACTTACTTTGTCGGACATAGAATTAACTGACGCATTAAGCAATAAACGTTCATTGCTGCTTTGTTCCAATGCTTTTTCAGTATTTAAAAGGACCAGTGTCTTGTCCGACAAAGCCTTTTTGATGTCAGACAGGAAATAACCTAACAATCCACAGGTTATGACGCATAAGGCAATTACCCAAAAAGCCGATGTTTTCCAGAAAGTGACCTGGCGTGTTAATTGACCTTGTTTCTCTTGGAAATTTAGGAATAATTTTTTATAGTCAGATAACAGTATAGGTAAGGATTTTTGATAGTCGGCAGCTAACACGCTGTCCGACAAGGCTTTGTCTGACATGTCATTTTTTGGTTTTTTGTCCGACATTGGTTTGTCCGACATGTCAGAAATGTCATTTTTGTCCGACATGTCCGTGATGTCCGCATTCTTTAATTGATCCAGGCTTTGACGAGCTTTCTCGCGCTCGTAAAATAGCTCTACATCTTTACGAAGAAGGAAAGTTTTACGTCTGTCTTCGCTTTTTTCCTTTTTCCGCGCCCATTTATTTGCTCTAGCTAAACGCCCGATATGGCGTTCAGAACATCCGAGTAAGTCAGAGGCATCCTTCAGGGAAACCCATGAATCTCCGGAGGCATCGATTACGATATTATCTTTCTTGTCCGACATTGGTTTGTCCGACCTGTTTTAAGGGATTTTATGTCCGACATTCCTTTGTCAGACATAATTTGTTATGAAAAATCTAGATAAATGGAGGATTAGTGCAAAAATTTTTCATTACTTTGTAAGAACAAAATTCAGTATAAATACGAGGACAAGATCTGTCAAGAAAAATATGTAATGTATTGGCTTTAAAAAGATATAAGAGAGGTCTACTTAGCGAGTGAAATTATTTTACAAAGGGAGAGATGGGGGCGTTAGGAAAAATAGAGTAGAAGGGCGGGTAAAAAAATTTATGAAAAAGTTGTTCCCGTGGTATAATTTGGTTAATAACTGAGTTCCTAACTATATAAAACTTAGAAATTAAATATTAAGGCAACCTCTAAAAATCAAGTTCTATAAAACTTTTAACCGTAAAATAACTTCGCACGTTTTTTCTAGCCCTGAAAATGATACTTGCCGGACGACCGCCTTCCGCTTTTTATCTATTGGGGCAAATTTACCCTGCTCGATCGCCTTATCCGGCGGCTATTCTTAATATGGCCGTCATCCGCCAGATGTTGTAAGCGATGTTACGTAATCCGATTTTGACTGCGACTCGTAATCTTCCCACTGTTCGTATGATTGTGTCTTTGGTTATCTTTGTCTGCATCCCAAAGACATGCTCGATCCGGCATCGGATTTTTGACCTGCGCCGGTTAGCGCGTCTCTGGCATTCGCTTAACGGTTTGTACCTAAATCCCTTGCGATTTATATGTTCCCTGTACCCTTGTTCTTCCAGCAGGGCCAGAGTATCTTTGCTGTAGTATGCCGAATCAGCCCATACGTCCGCGCTGCTATTATCGTCGTCAAGCAATTCCCCAAACATTTGGCTATCATGTGTTGCCGCGTCCGTTACCGTGTATTGCCGTATCAACTTATACCCGGCGTCAACATTGACGTTGTTCTTATATCCGAATTCGTCCGCGCCGTATTTGGTCACCCATCGCGCTTCGGTATCTTTTTGCCGCTGCTTCTCTTGGCTCCAATCCTTCGGTACGTCGCCGTTTTTGATCTGCTGATTTTCTTCCCGGCTGTTGCGCTGCATCGGAACACTCACGATTGTCGCATCAATGATTTGCCCTTTTCTGGCGTTGAAGCCCTGCCTGGTCAAATACCGGTCGAATTCTTTAAACAGTTCCTTGACTAGTCCGGCGCTTTTAAGCTGTTCCCGGAACAACCATATCGTTTTGGCATCAGGTACGTCATCAGCTAATTCCAATCCTAAAAACCGCATGAACGATAACCGGTCTTTTATCTGGTATTCCAGAGAGTCATCGCTGACGTTATACAATGACTGCAGTATCAGTATCTTAAACATCAACACTACGTTATAAGCTTTGCGTCCGGCGTTACTTTTACGCTCTTTTTCATGGATTACTTCAAGCCGCGGACGGAATATCTCCCAATCAACCGTCTTGTTTATCCGCTCCAACGGATCGCCGGATTTGCTTAATTCTTTTAACCGATTGTCTGCGTCGAATAATCCGTTTATCATCATGGTTTTGCCCTCCTGCATACAGTATACCAAAACGCCGAAAACAACGTCTTTCCTGAAAGGCCTGTGCCAGGAAATAAACGGAAACCTTTCTTTTCGAGCAAAACTATTTTTTCCCGCCGCCGGCTGCTGCTCAACGATCGATTAAATAGTATTTATACGATCAATCAGCATAACAGCCAGAAAAAATCTGTTGACTTGCCGTCTTTATCGTTCCAAAATATCAATGAACGTCGTACCGCCGAAAATCGGCCGATTATTAGAGGTTGCCTTAATTTTAGGAAAAAATATTGCATGGTGAAATTAATAATTTGCGATTGGAATAGAACGCTTTTTGAAGATTATTTTGAAGAAACTTTCTGTGCCAGTGTTTTTAAGTTTGTCGGCGCTAAGGAGGCAAAAAAAGTTAACATCCCTGAAATAATTTCTCTAATAACCTTGGCATTTAAAAGCAAGCAATTGGTAGGATGCGCTAAGCAAGGTAAGGTAATCGACACCATTACTGAATTAATAGAGCTGTTAAATAAGGGTTTATTCAGTAAAATAACCAAAGGTGATCTTACTAAACTTTTAGAAACATATGTAAAAGCCGGCAAAGCTAAATTAGATTTGAGAATTTTAGAACCTTTACGGAGTTTAAAAGAACGAAAGAACGTCAGGCTCGGTATTATTTCTTCGGGATATTACTGGGGAATAAAACAAAAACTTGAGAAGAATGGTTTTCTATTCGATTTTATTATCGCCAACGATTTTTTACCTGTTGTGCCGCAGGGTGTGCGTTTTGAATTTAAAATAAGCTCCAATAAAGCGGATATCTTAAAGCAGATCATTCGGGAAGAAAAAGTCGGAAGGGAAGATGTAATATATATCGGTGATGATTCTCGCGATGAGAACTGCTTTCGAGAAGTAGGGTTTCCGGTAGTGTCTTTTTTGGCTGTCGGTAAGGATAAGCAACGATTTAAAAATACTTATAATGCTTTTGTTCCTTTAGATCAAAATGGGTTTGAAAAATATTTAGACAGACTGTAACAAACGTTTCTGTCCAATAGCTAACAGCGGAGGATCCATCAAGGAGGAATGACATGACAGAAAAGAAATGGATAAGCGTTGACCCGATACATTGTCATCAAAGACTGCCGAAAAATACTTTGGTAGATAAACTACGTATTTTATCCGATGATAAGTCAGAATGCGAGTTGTTGTTGAAAATAAAGCCAAAAGAATTAGATTTCTTTTTTGATCATGAAATAGACCATATTCCTGGTATGGTTGAAGTAAACGCTTTACGCCAATCTGCTTTAGCGTTGGCTCACTTGGTTTATGACGTACCCATGAATTACGTGGCCGTGATTGATTGGCTCGATGTGCAACTTTACAGCTTTGGTGAATTAAATATCGAGACTATTGCTAACATACGGTTGGCTGAAAAGAAGCAAGCAGTCAATAGGATGGAATTTGTTTTAGATGGTTTGTTATTGCAAGGCAGTAATCTATTAATGCGGATGAAAGGTAAACTTATAGCATTTTCCCCAGAATTTGCTAAAAAGATACGTTACAAAAAAGCCACTGTTAACGATGTCGCTAAAGCTACTCGCCAACCAGAGTTGAAACAAGCGGAACAGTCGGTCGTAGAAATCCATATTATTATTAAACCTCAGGAATTTGAGCAAGCATGTGAAGCGATAGACAGAACATTACGGAATAAAGCGATTAACAAATATGGGCTAGTGCCGCTATATTATACATTTGATGAAGAAGATAATGAGGCAAGAATTTGTTTGCTTTTCATCGATCCTAAATTATTGGGTGATTTTGTTGTTGAAAAGATTAGACGCATTAAAGGCGTAGAGGGTACGCAGGTTAGATTAACTTTGGACGGGAAAGTATATCCTAAAGGTGTTATTGCTTTGGCGGAAGCCAAAGAAGAACTATTCTCTTCCCATATATTTTTGAAGGTAGATCCTGTCTTGGATGATTCGGTATGGCATTCCTTGTCTTTATTACCGAGTACCTCCGAAGTATTTCCAACCTGGTGCATGAGGGATTTTTACGATTATGATCGAGATATTTCTTTACGTGTGATGGGTGAATCGAAGAATGCAATTGGCAAATATATTACGAATCATATAAAAACAATAAAAGGTATTTCCGTAATTCGCATTAAATTTATGAAAAAACTAATAAAAATTCAGAGTGACCAATATCTACTGGACATAGCCAAAAAATGGATTAGAGAATAAACGTGAATCTGTATAGTCAATATATATTAACTCTATTTTTGACAGCCTTAACTGCTTTAAGTTTGGCAATCTTTGTATTTTTCCAGAAGATTCGCTCCGATATAAAATTTTCTTTTACTTTTTATTGTCTATGTCTATTTGTATGGGGGAGTGGACAGCTATTAGCGCTTAATGAAAAGAATCAACTATTGTCAACTTTTTTTGTTCGAAACTATTGCCATACCGGAGTTATTTTTATACCCATATTATTGATTCACTTCGTCTTCAGTGTTCTTGATAAAACGCAGCAAAAAAAGAGACTCCTTTTGGCTTGTTACGCCATAGGTATAATTTTAGTTCTTCTTAATAATTTTACGGATTTAGTAGTGAAAGGCGTGGCTTTATATCCACCGATATTCGGGTATGTATATTTGCCAGGGTTATTGCATCCCTTGATGGTTTTTTTCTTTGCTCTGTTCGCTGTGTATGGTAATGTTTTGCTTTATCAAGGGTATCGTAGTTCCTCGGGCAGTAAAAGGCTGCAATTAAAATATCTTTTTTTCGCAACGCTTCTTTCGTATATTGGTGGCTCGCCCAATTTTTTGCTAGGATATAGAATCCAGATACCATTAATCATGCCTTTTGGCACATATGTTATGCCAGCTTACGCTGGTATTCTTACTTATGCTATTGTCAAGCACCGCCTTATGGATATCCGGGTTGCGGTTACCCGCGCCGGAATATTTCTAGCGGTTTACTGCGTAGTTCTAGGTTTCCCTTTTTGGTATGGTTCTCACACCCACAACTGGTTTCACTCTACTATTATCATGCTTGTTTTGGCTACGGTGGGACCGGTTTTCTATGGTCGTTTATCCCGCCATGCTGAAGAACGTCTGCAAAAGAGGCAACTTATGATACGTCGGGCTTTGCGCGAGTTTGCGGAAACTCTTCCCCAGGTTAAAGAAACCAAAAAACTCCTGAACGAAATCTGCGAGGGGGCCTACGAAATAATCGAACCGGAATTCTGCGGAGTATACGTACATAACGGCGAAGATAAATATGTTTTAAGACATTCGCTTTTTCGGGATAAAAGCCTTTTGCCCAGCGATTTTAACAAAAGCGAGCCTCTTTTGAGCGTTCTTGCCCTTAAAAGAGGATCCTTTTCTTTAGGAGAAGAAAATCTAATTTTACCGGGTTTGCCTCAGGAAACTTTTTTCATTCCCTTTTGGCGCAAAAATGAAGTTCACGGGTTTTTGGTTTTAGGCCCAAGGCCGGGGAAGACTTCCTATGATTCGGCGGATATAGATATTTTTGAAATTCTTTCCGCACAGGTTTCCCTGGCATTAGAAAACTGTCTTTTCTGGGAAGATGAAAAAATGCGCCTGGCCCGCGAGGAACAAATCCGCCGGCATTCGGCTATGGATAATTTCAGTCTTTCCATAGCCCATGAGATACTTAACCCTACATTCAGCGCGGAATGTGCGATAAAAAGTATGATTAAACAGGTGAAAAAAACGGAAATCTTCAAACGCCTTACCCCGGAGGAGGGAGGCATAATTAACGAAAAAGTAGACGCTGCCCTTTTTCATTTATCGCGGGTGACAAAAATGATCACGGCAGTAAAGGAGTTTGCCGGTCAGACTAAGGGGGAGCTTGCTTTATTATCGGTAGATGAATTGATAGAGGATTTCTTAACCATTATCAAGCCTCAGATAATATTATCGGAAATAAAATTAGGAAAAGAAGTCCAGGCCGGTCTTTACGTAGACGGCAATAAAATATGGTTGGAGGAGAGCCTGGTTAATTTAACTATTAATGCGATCCACGCGGTTAAAGATAACGTCGAAGGCAATAGGAAAATAGGATTAAAAGCGTATTCGATAAAGATTCCGGATAACGAAACAGGCAAGCTTAGAATAGAAATAACCGATAACGGATATGGCATAAAGAAAGGCAAAGACCTTAGCCGGGAAAAAGACTTCATCGAAGATATATTTTTGGATTTTGTTACCACCAAAGCTTCCACTGAAGGTACCGGCATGGGCTTGCCCAGGGTGAGAAAAATCGTAGAGCGTCATAAAGGCCGCGTCTGGGCAGAGTCCGAAGGGGAAGGGAAAGGTGCGAAGTTTATTATTGAAATGCCGTTAGCTAAACAGAAAACGGCAATATAGACGGGTTTCGTATTCGAGAATCGGCTTGACTTTATCTATTACATATGTTATATTTATTGTAGACAAATATTATTGCATATGTAAAGTAAATAAATTTACTATTTTGAATAAATGAAAATACCACAATTAACCGACAGGCAGAAACTAGAAAAAATATTAGCCAAAACCGGTACTTCCGTTGCCAATCTGGCAAAATGGTTAGAAGTGCCCTATGTCACTGTCTGGCGCTGGTTGGGAAAAGGCGTCCGGCCCCATCCACGGCAGAGCCGGGACATCGACCAACTATTTAAGGAATATATCGATATCCGTAGCGTTGTCCTAGAGTTGAGGGAGAAATGCCCCGATCCGCTGGAGTTTCTGAAAACGAACAAGGAAATCCGCGAAGGCTTCATTCTTAATATGACCTATCATTCCAATGCTATCGAAGGCAGCCGGATGTCGTTAAAGGATACCGAAGCCGCTATCGCCGGCGAAAAAGTAAAAGGTAAGGAAGTATTTGAAATTCTTGAAGCGATAAATCACAAAAACGCCATGAACTATATGTTGGAAACAATAAAGCCGGGGTTTAAGATCGGGCTGGACTATGTCCTGAAACTGCATGAAATTATTATGTATAATTTCAACGATAAGCTCCCGGGAAAATTTCGTACCGGCCATGTAATTTTGACTAATACCGAAAAGGCGCTTC
>Ga0182021_10009876_pt1 | contig 11319 bp, 7 predicted proteins | sample 612E3MmetaG_FD_120493 | JGI IMG/M metagenome (GOLD analysis project Ga0182021, IMG submission 120493) | Permafrost microbial communities from Stordalen Mire, Sweden - 612E3M metaG (Illumina Assembly) | ecosystem: Environmental > Terrestrial > Soil > Wetlands > Permafrost | place: Sweden...
ATTTTGCTTCTCCCTATAATGGCCTTGGCAATGTTTTCTTCGCCAAGAAGGAATATGATGAAGCCATCAAGTGCTATAAAACGTCTATTGATAAAGACCCTGATATAGCCGCTCCGTATTTCAACCTTGGATTGGTCTATTCAAGTATGAACGACCTGACAAGCGCAAAGTATTTTTTTGAACAATCGATACAATTGTATAAACAAGTTAAAGATGAAACGATGGCATCGATAGCGGGAAAGCAGGCGGCAGCGATAGAAAATAAGATCAAAGCGCAAGAGAAACTTACTGCTGAGGTCAATAAAGGAAGAATAGATCCCATCGCCACGATCCTCGAAGAAACAAGAGAGATAGAAAATGATGTTGAAGCAAAGAAAGAATCCTTTTACGAATTTTTGAAACAGCCTACTTTCTCGTCAAACGGGAGCTATATTAAAGTCCTTCGGCGATGGAATTCATATACCCCCATTATTGCCGACAACTATCACATAAGCAAGGGAGGAGGGTATTTTCTGAAGTTCGGAGGGATGGGTATAGTGGTCGATCCCGGATTCAACTTCATCGATAACTTCAAGGGAGCTGGCCACCAGTTTCACGAGATCGACGCCCTCTTCATCTCCCATGCTCACAATGATCACACCTCCGATCTCGAATCAATACTTACGCTTCTCTACAAGTACAACGAAAAGGTAAAGGGTATCGACAATACTACGGATAAGGAGACCGTGCGCTTTGACCTCGCGACAAAGTTGGGGAAAAAGATTGACGATGTTACTAGGCAAGAGATAGAAGAAGCTTTCACGGATTCGACGCGGAGAAAGATTATTGATATCTACATGACAAACGGCGTGAATATAAAATATTCTGGGATGTCTCGACTCATGTCAAACGAAAATCATAATCTACATATTATTGAGCCAATGAAAGATACGATGGAATGTCGAGGGAAAAGCGGTGTGTGTCTTAACTTCGGCGTGATAAAGGCAAAGCACAACGATATTATCTCGGATAGACATTCTGTAGGTTTTTTCTTCGACTTTGGGCACTCGATACTTATATATACTGGTGATTCTGGATGGAGCACTGACATCGAAAAACAATATGTCACTCTCTCTGAAAAATTCGTAGGGAAACGCATCGTGCTGATTGCTCACCTTGGTGGGTTTAAGATGAAGGAAAGAAACTTCTACAACGACCCAGAAGGATCATTCTACGGGAATCATCTTGGGAGACTAGGTCTTGCGAAGGTAGTGACGACTCTCAAGCCTGCTATTTGTTTCATCTCTGAGTTTGGCGAGGAGTTCAAGAACCACAGGATTACGCTCACTGCCATCTTCAATAAAGCATTGCCGGCAACACGTTTTTTCCCAGCAGATATAGGACTCGAATACGATTTCCCAACCCATAAAATAAAGGCTATAACTAAAGTTGATTTAGAAACATTTACGGTGGCCGAAAGGGAATACATTGAGCCAGCGCATGTTGAAATATGCCTCCTCCGCAAAGATTACTCGCTACACTACTATAAGAAAAACAATGTATTTACCGAAGCCGATCTTATTCATGTCCTGATAGAGGACTATGATAGAAAGACCATTTATCCCCAAAACAGCACAACGGGTATTACGACAGAATAATGGAGATGTAACACCAAATATGATCCGCATTTCACTGTTCATAAAACACTCCTTTTATAAACACAATGCCAGCTCATATAAAAACACGTCTTAATCTCATTTCCTAAGCCTGAAAAGCAATATGGTTTATGAACTTACGCTTATTGAACCTTATTAATTCTTTGCATTCAGAGCGTTATACATTATACTGCAAACGATAACAACTATGAATAAGAGCGTAAAATATTCCATGGGATAAATGGGACCAATGTATGAACGAAGTTAATGTTAAATTGAGTAAGTGGTCAATATTGATTGCAGGCGCTGCTCTCGCAGTCAGTATTGTAGCCTTGTCTTGGAATATAATTACTGAACGCGCAAGAAGCACAGCACAAATTGAAGTATGGCAGAGAAATGCTGCACGACATGGCAGCGATGATGATCGAGAGCAAATTATCTTACTTATCAGAAATCTTAGCTATCGCCCCACGGCAATAGTTGACATATTTGTCCGGAAAGAAGATATTTATTTACAGGGGAGTGGCTATAGAAACCAAATCACTTTGCCGCTCAAGATTGATCCCTGGGGTGTGACAAAGGTTGATTTTAGAATAGAGAATATTGACCGAGACCAAATGACAAATATATTAGTCAGAGATATGGAAGACAATGAAGTTGTTCTTAGACGTGGAACTGGGCAAGACTGGATTAGGACTAGGTCAAAAAGTAAATCTCTATTTGTAACCGCTTTTCGCTATCTGTTCAGATATTAATTGTAAAAGTCAGGACACGCCCCCATTCTGACACCGTATTAACAAGTTTAAACTGCTAGAGACAGCATTTGCGTTTACAATTATTGTAAACGCAAATCTCGACTAGTATTTTAAAGATCGGAAGATCGCATTTCCTACAGTCTGCATTAATGAGTGGTTCAAGAGACACTCGACGAAGCAGCCACTATAGATTTATTCCGGCAATCATCAATTTTGCCATTCTACAGGCATAAATGACTTTCAGTAGGCATAATTTCTGCCTCATATCCTCACATGAACCCGCCGGTGAGGTCACTCTGGATACATAGCCGAGTACAAATGATATTCTCAGAAAGCTGATGCTCACGTTAACCTGTAAAGCAGTCGTGTAACTAAACCTCAGCAATGATGATCTACAAAGCTAATCATCTGAAAGCAAGGGAGGTTTGCAAACTGATTACGCCTCTTCATCTGTCCGTTCATTGTTTGTACTGGAAAAGGCTATTCCTTATCATTTATCATTCATTAGACTTCTTATAGATGACAAAAGAAGTCGGTTGTGCTGAATATACAAGGGAGAAATCATGAATTCAGAGAGAATTATGCCCGTGACAGATGCTACTTTTGAAAAGGAAGTGCTCAGTTCAAAAGTGTCTGTACTTGTGTATTGCTGGGAATCCTGTAGCTTATCCTCGATGATAGATGAAATAGCAGAAGAGTATGAAGGAGAATTGAAAGTTGTTGCAATGAATATTGTTGATAACGAACTGACAGCTTCGAAATACCACATCCGTAACGCACCTACCTATTTAATATTTGCAAATGGAGTAATAGCAGACAAACGGTTGGTGCAGAATATTCAGAAACATCAATTAATAGCATTTATTTCTGAATATGTGGGACTATCTGAAGCCGAAATTGAAAGAAGAAATAAACAAGAGAAAATATATGCCGAGCAGAGGGAAAAACGTGAGAATGAATTAACTGAACAACATAAGCAATGGTTTGCACGACAAAGAAACTGGGAGGAAGATATAGAAAGGTTAAAAGCCATAGAGGATAAGAGACTTTTGATATGTGCTCATAGTGATGAGACGGGTTCCAATTTGGATCCGAGATGGCTATTCCCATGTTCCTTAAAGCACGACTATGAATACAATCCTGAAACAAAGGTACTTATTATTGAATATTTTCTTCCTGATAAGAAAAGTATGCCAACATTAAAGGAATTGAAATACATCAGAAAGGATAATAAATATAAAGAAATCCGTATAACCGAAACACAACTAAATAAGTTATTTGATTCTTTAATGTATCAGCTTACGTTAAGGTTAATATCGGATCAATTCAAAACTGATACTGAAAATAAAATTAGTTCAATTTGCTTCAACGGATGGGTTCATTCGATAAGCAAGGCGACGGGTAGGCAGGAAGATGTTTGTATTTTGTCAATATCGGTAAGGAAAGAGCAGTTTCTTGAAATCGATTTGTCAAATGTTGATCCTAAAGCGTGTTTTAAACATTTTAAAGGCGTGGGATGCGCAGTACTCAGTTCAATGACACCAATTCCACCGATACTTCAGATTAACAAAGCCGACAAAAGGATTGTTCAGGGTTACGATGTGATTCAGGATTTGGAGGATGCAACAAATATAGCGGCAATGGACTGGCAGGATTTTGAGCATTTGGTAAGAGAATTATTTGAAAAAGAATTCATGCAAAATGGCGGGGAAGTCAAAGTAACTCAAGCCAGCCGTGATGGCGGAGTGGATGCTATTGCATTTGACCCAGACCCTTTACGTGGCGGAAAGATTATAATTCAGGCAAAGAGATATACAAATATTGTTGGCGTCAGTGCTGTAAGAGATTTATATGGAACTGTAATAAATGAAGGCGCTACCAAAGGTATTTTGATTACAACGGCAAATTATGGACCGGACGCGTACGATTTTGCAAAAGATAAACCGATAACGCTTTTAAATGGCGGGCATCTCTTATTCATGCTACAGAAGCATGGGCAAAGAGCGAGAATTGATTTGAAAGAAGCGAAAACAATTATTGCTGAAAAAGAGAAGGCCGGGGTTCAGGGTAAAAACGGTTCATGATGCAAATGAGGGAAATGACAGCGGTAAATGGGGATGGTTCTATCATTGAATGATAAAAAGTAATTTACACTACGATGGCGTTGCTTTCCAACGCAACCTTTCATGAATATCCCGATCGATTGAGTACTCATTAAAGATAATATCAGACATCCTCAATTCGGACATTACTTTGGCAATCACCAAATCCCTAGCTTGGGTAAAATCACATGACTTTGAGTAGTTACAAAGTTTCTCTCCGTTCTCGGAAAGTTTAACCTCAACCTGGATTGCACCTGTATGTTCTCTCATTGTAATATAAGCTCATATCAATAACGAGAGCCCGTTAAATCTCTATAAGAATGTAAGTAGTGCAAGGAGAAACTTGAGATTCTATGTAGGCGTAACCGACAACACATGGTTCAACTTCTTGTCTGAACGCAAACCGAGCGAAGTTAACTTCTGGCAGCCCGGTGGCGCCGCCACTTTCAGGGCGCTGAGCCCTGGTGAGTTGTTTCTGTTCAAATTGCACTCACCATTGAACTTTATCTCGGGCGGCGGGGTCTTCGTCAAGCATTCACTCATTCCTCTTTCAATGGCATGGGAAGCTTTCGGCATAAAGAATGGTACTGGGGATCTAAAGACCTTTCGGGAGAAGGTTTTCAGATACAGAGGGCGTAACGCAAAATTGGAACTTGACCCGACAATCGGCTGCATCATATTAGCACACCCTTTTTTTCTGGAGAAATCGGAGTGGCTGCCAGCCCCCGAAGATTGGCATCCAAATATCGTCCAAGGAAAGACATACGCCACGGATGATCGAATAGGGATGTCGCTATTGAATCAGGTTAAGGAAAAACTGTTGCTACAGAATATTCCAAAGGACGAAATCCCAGCCATGACAGAAGAAACATCTCGCTATGGCTTGGAATATATTACTAGGGCTCGTCTTGGTCAGGGCGCTTTTCGTGTCTTGGTAACGGATGCATATAGCCGCCGGTGCGCTATGACTGGTGAGAAGACTTTGCCAGTCCTAGAATCTGCTCACATCAAGCCTTACGCCAGTTCAGGGCCGCACAGCGTAGACAATGGATTATTGCTTCGTTCGGATGTACACAAGCTTTTTGATCTTGGTTACATAACCCTGACAACTGAATATCGAGTTGAAGTTAGCAATCGGATCAGGGAGGAATATGAGAATGGCAGGGACTACTATGCATTACAAGGAAGACCGCTCATTAGTTTGCCACATGAACCGTTACATTACCCCTCCCGGCAATATATTGAATGGCATAATAATAATGTTTATTTGGCATAGCAAACTTTTATGAACGTTGAAGATATACAATCGCGCCTTGCGGTATTTGCTAGAGAACGAACCTGGGACCAATTCCATACTCCTAAGAATCTATCAATGGCGTTGGCAGCAGAAGCAGCTGAACTTTTGGAAATATTTCAATGGTTGTCTGATGATCAATCAAAAGCGATTGTTGGGAATGAAGAAGAAATGGTACTGGGTAGAGAGGAAATCGCGGACGTATTTATATACCTCGCTCGGCTCGCTGATAAGCTTGGTGTAGATATTGAAAGCGCCGTTTTGGATAAGATAGAGCAAAACGCCAAGAAATACCCAGTCGAACTGGCAAGAGACAACGCAACGAAATACAACAAACGTTGCTGAGGTTTCCTATCGATTTTTTTCGAAAATCATCATTCTTGAGCACTTGCCGTTTTCGATGACTTGGAGGTGAACCCCGCAGAGAGGACTCATCAAATTAATTAGCTTTTAATGAAATTAGACGTGATTGACGGACGCATTCGAGAACTGTCCGCAATAGTCCGGAAAGGGTGTCCTTAACGCTCCGGAAGAGGGGATGCAACGAGCCGGAATGAGTGTCCTCAAACGCCGGAATACTCAAGTGAAATGGATCTGCCGTATGGAATCCGGGCTTTACGATTGGCAATGTCCTAAAAAAAGAATGTCCGAGTGATCGTACAGTTATGCTTTTTACGTGGGATAACAATATTTTCGATCCAACTCCGATGAGGTCCAAACTTTCAACCGCTGTTGACAGGTGCAACTAGATTGCCTAATATACATTGTTTGCTTCAGCAAACTATAGAACAATTAGGATTTATATTGCAGAGGAATGGAATAGGGCAAAGATTTTGGGAATGTACTTATGACAACAGAAAGCCAGACCGAAAAAGGCCTGATTGCCAAGTTAATCGATCTCAAATATAGCTACCGCCCTGATATCCGTGATAATGAGGCACTTGAGACGAATTTCCGCGAGAAATTCGAAGCGCTCAACAGGGTCAAGCTGTCAGAGGCTGAGTTTTCCAGACTAAGGGATGAGATTGTTACCGCCGACGCTTATGCCGCCGCCAAAATCTTGCGCGAGCGCAACAGCTTCACGCGCGACGACGGCACTCCGTTGTTCTACACCCTGGTCAATATTAAAGACTGGTGCAAGAACTCCTTTGAGGTGGTCAACCAGTTGCGCATTAACACCGAGAACAGCCACCACCGCTATGACGTAATTCTCCTGATCAACGGTGTGCCGGTGGTGCAGATCGAACTCAAAGCGCTCGACGTCAGTCCGCGCCGTGCCATGCGGCAGATCGTCGATTATAAAAATGACCCCGGCAACGGCTACACCAACAAATTGCTCTGTTTTGTGCAGTTGTTCGTGGTCAGTAACCGTGTCAACACTTGGTATTTTGCCAACAACCACAGCCATCACTTCAGCTTTGACGCCGACGAACGCTTCCTGCCGGTTTATCAGTTTGCCGGAGAGGACAACAAGAAAATCGTCTATCTCGACGATTTCTCTGCGCACTTTCTCGCCAAATGTACATTGGGAGAAATGGTCAGCCGCTACATGGTGCTGGTTGCCAGCGAGCAGAAGCTGATGATGATGCGCCCTTATCAAATCTATGCGGTGCAGGCTATTGTTGATTGCATCCATCAGAACCGGGGCAACGGCTACATCTGGCACACCACAGGCAGCGGCAAGACGCTCACCTCCTTCAAGGCAGCTACCCTGCTCAAGGACAACGCGGACATCGAAAAATGCCTCTTCGTCGTCGACCGTAAGGACCTCGACCGCCAAACTCGGGAAGAATTCAATAGATTCCAGGAAGGCTGCGTCGAAGAGAACACCAACACCGAAACCCTGGTGCGGCGCATGCTGTCCGATGACTATGCCGACAAAGTGATCGTCACGACAATCCAGAAGCTAGGCCTTGCACTAGACGGCACCAACAAGCGCAAATACAAGGAACGACTGGAGCCCTTGCGCAACAAGCGCATTGTTTTCATGTTCGACGAGTGCCAACGTTCGCAATTTGGCGAGAACCATCAGGCCATCAAGGAGTTCTTCCCCAACGCCCAGCTCTTCGGCTTTACCGGCACGCCGATTTTTGAAGCCAACGCCACTTATCAGCAGATCGAAGGCCAGCAAGCCTCCTATAAAACCACTGAGAGCCTCTTTCAGAAGCAGCTGCACGCCTATACCATCACCCACGCCATCGAAGACTGCAACGTCCTGCGTTTTCACATCGATTACTTCAAAGGCGAAAGTAAAGGCCATGACAAGGTAACGCCCAAGTCAGGGGAGCCTCTAACTCAAAAAGCCGTCGTCGAAGCCATTATCGAAAAGCACAATGCAGCCACCAACGGGCGCAGGTTCAATGCCATCCTCGCCACGGCCTCCATAAACCATGCCATCGAGTACCATCGCCTGTTCAAGGAGATTCAGGCTCAGCGTAAGGCGGAAGACGAGAGCTTCCAGCCCCTGAACATTGCCTGCGTCTTCTCGCCGCCAGCACAGGCGACTGACAAGGACGATGAAGCCAATAACAAAAACATCGCCGACATCGAACAACTCCAGGAAGACTTGCCCCAGGAAAGAATGGACAATCAGGAACAGCCAGAAGAAAAGAAGGCCGCGCTCAAGGCCATTATCGCCGACTATAACTCACAATATGGCACCAACTACGACATCAACAACTTCGATCCTTACTATCAGGATGTGCAAAAGCGCATAAAAGACCAGAAATACACCAATAAGGACTTCCCACACTCAAAAAAGATCGATGTGATCATTGTTGTCGACATGCTGCTCACCGGCTTCGATTCTCAGTACCTCAACACACTGTACGTGGACAAAAAGCTCAAGTACCACGGCCTGATCCAGGCCTTCTCACGTACCAACCGCATCCTCAACGACACCAAGCCCTACGGCAACGTGCTCGATTTCCGCAACCAAAAAGATGCGGTGGACGAGGCTATCACCCTCTTCTCCGGTGAAAACATCGACCGCGCCAAAGAGATCTGGCTGGTCGACCCCGCACCGGTGGTCATCGACAAACTGGAACAGGCGGTGGCGGCGCTGAATCAATTCATGGAGTCCCAGGGGCTGCAAAGCGTCCCGGAACAGGTCGCCAACCTCAAGGGCGATGAAGCGCGCGGCAAGTTCATCAACCTCTTCAAGGACGTACAGCGCCTCAAGACCCAGCTTGACCAATACACCGACATCACGCCGGAAAATGGCGACAATATTGAAAAGGTGATCCCGGAAGACCGACTACATGCTTTCCGTGGCGTATATCTGGAGACCGCCCAGCGGCTCAAGGCCCAGCAGGGCAAGGGCGGTGATGAAGCCAGCCTGGTCGATCAACTTGATTTCGAATTTGTGCTATTTACCTCCGCCATTGTCGATTACGACTATATCATGGGTCTGATCTCGCGCTACACCCACAGCAAGCCCGAAAAGCAGAAGATGAACCGCGACCAGCTCATCGGCCTCATCGCCTCCTATTCCAATTTTGTGGACGAGCGCGAAGATATCAGAGAATACATTGACACCCTCAAGGCAGGCGAAGCTTTGAATGAAAAGGAAATTAGAGAGGGATTTGAGACATTCAAGGCCAATAAATTCGCCAACCAACTGGTGGCTACCGCCGAAAAACACGGGCTGGAAGCCGCAGCACTTCAAGCCTTTGTTGATGGCATCACGGGCCGCATGATCTTCGACGGAGAACAACTCACCGACCTGCTGGCCCCGCTGGAGTTGAGCTGGAAGGCGAGAAGGGAAAAAGAGCTGGCCCTAATGGCAGACCTGATGCCGCTGATGTACAAACTGGCACAAGGGTGCGAAATTTCGGGGTTGGGTGCGTATGAGTAAGAAGACAACAACACCGCTAGTGCCCAAGCTGCGTTTTCCTGAGTTTCGGAATTCGGGGGAGTGGGCAGAATATAGCCTTGAGGAAATAAGTTCGCGAATCACCGAAAAAGTCGGCGATCGATCCTTAACGCCTATCAGCATTACGGCGGGGCTAGGTTTTGTCTCGCAGACTGAGAAATTCGGGCGAGATATAGCTGGGCAGCAGTACAAAAATTACGTTGCCCTAAATAAAGGTGAATTTGCATACAACAAAGGCAACTCCAAGAAATACCCTCAAGGGTGCATCTATAAGCTTAAAGAGTATGAAAAAGTTGCAGCGCCGAATGCCTTCATCTGCTTCCGTATTAATGAAGAACACATACCAGACTTCTATCAAAGCTACTTTGACGCCAATTATCACGGTGTTCAGTTACAACGATTTATTACAAGCGGTGCAAGAAGTGACGGCCTCTTGAATGTAAGTCCTGATGACTTCTTTAGCATTAAATTTCTAGCACCAAAAAAGAAAGAACAACAAAGAATCGCCGACTGCCTTTCATCTGTCGACGAACTCATCACCGCACAAACTCAAAAAGTCGATGAGCTCAAGGCCCATAAAAAAGGGCTGATGCAACAGCTCTTCCCGGCTGAAGGCGAAACCGTGCCAAAACTGCGATTCCCTGAGTTTCGGGATGCAGGGGGGTGGGATGACACGCAGCTAGAAAAAATCGCTTCTTTTTCGAAGGGCAAAGGCATTTCAAAGGCAGACATATCTCTGAATGGTACACTGCCGTGCATTAGATATGGTGAGCTGTATACCCATTACAATGAAACAATAACCTCTGTGGTTTCTTATACAGATCTGCCATCTGACGACTTAGTTCTAAGCAAAGTTAATGATGTAATTATTCCGGCGTCGGGCGAAACTAAAGAAGATATTGCTACGGCTTCATGTGTATTAAAAGACGGAATTGCGCTCGGCGGCGACTTAAACATCATTCGTACAAAAATGAATGGTGTTTTCCTGTCGTACTACATGAACAATGCCAAAAGGACAGACATTGCGAAGCTGGCACAAGGGATTTCGGTTGTGCACCTATACTCCAACCAACTAAAGAAACTCAATATCTATGTTCCAGAATTGCCTGAACAACGAGAAATCGCTGACTGCCTTTCTTCTATCGACGACCTTATCACCGCGCAAGCCCAAAAGGTCGAAGCGCTCAAGGCCCATAAAAAAGGGCTGATGCAGCAGCTCTTCCCATCCCCTGACGAGGCGAATGGATGAGCGGGAAGCCGAAGATTTACGCCTACAAAACCATGAAGCCGCTTGTGCAGCGGCTGCGTGATGATCTCAGAGACGTAAGCAATGGTGGCGTTGACTTCGTGTTGCTCTATGCCTACAACGGCACCGGAAAAACTCGCCTATCTATGGCCTTTAAGGATGCTGGCAAAAAAAAGATTGATGTGCGCGATACACTCTACTTCAATGCGTACACGGAAGACCTGTTCCACTGGGATAATGACCTGGATGGCGACACTGAACGCCATTTAAAGATCAACTCGGCTTCGCGTTTCTTTTCCGGCTTTGAGCAGTTGGCACTGGAAGACAAGATAAGGAACTACCTTTATCGCTATTCCGACTTTGATTTCAAAATCGACTATGTAAATTGGAACATCGCCTTTACGAGAGGCGGTG
>Ga0182021_10009877_pt1 | contig 11318 bp, 10 predicted proteins | sample 612E3MmetaG_FD_120493 | JGI IMG/M metagenome (GOLD analysis project Ga0182021, IMG submission 120493) | Permafrost microbial communities from Stordalen Mire, Sweden - 612E3M metaG (Illumina Assembly) | ecosystem: Environmental > Terrestrial > Soil > Wetlands > Permafrost | place: Sweden...
CGCTAAAAGTTATTTCAAAAATTTTAATTTAGATATTGACATTATTAAGGCAATACTATTTAATTACTACAATAACTACTAAATTAATAGTATCATAAAAACTGGACAAATTTGTAGAAAGGACAGCTTTGAGAATTTCAACAAGATCTAGGTACGGAGTAAGACTGATGATAAATCTTGCTGCAAACTATAATAAAAGAAATGTTTTTTTAAAGGATATTGCAAAAGAGGAAGAAATTTCTGAAAAATATTTAAGCCAGATAGTCATTCCTCTAAGGAGGGCTGGCTTGATTTCTGCAAGCAGAGGAGTGCATGGAGGATATACATTGGCAAGATTGCCCCGGGAGATAACAGCAAAGGAAGTTGTGCAGGCGCTTGAGGGTGACTTGGATTTAATCGAATGCGCTAGGGATCAGGATGTCTGCACTAGAGTTGCGGGTTGTGCCAGCCGTGGCCTTTGGGAAGATTTAAGCAGTAAGATAACCGAATATTTAAATTCAGTGACTCTTGGTGACCTGCTTAAAATAAAGCAGGAAAAAGTATCAAAAACGATAGAGTACAGCATTTGATAAAAGTGGCGCTTATAAAAAGATTCCGCCTATAACACAAACAATCGATGGCTGGCTGACAAATTATAATAATAGTTGTCTTTCCATAATTATGGTTAAAAGCATGATTTATTTCCGTTGACAAATAAAGGGCTGATAATAAAAAAGGATTTACATGTAATAATGGGCAGATGACAATTAGGGTCCTGTCCCTGTTAGATAGTATTATATTAATCAGCATGATATTAAATTTTAATAAAACTACAGAGCAGGAAAAGAAATGGAAAAAACTCTGAATAGTAATGGAAACATTGAGACTATGGACATAAGAACAAGATTTGACTCCTTGAAAAATGAATTGAAGGCAATGGGCAGCGCGGCAGTTGCTTTTTCAGGAGGGGTTGACAGCACATTTCTTTTAAAAGTCGCTGTAGAAGTGCTGGGGGATAATGTACTCGCCGTAACTTTAAAATCACCTTCATTTCCAAAGAGGGAAATTGATGCTGCTGTCAGTATTGCCAACCGTTTCAAAGTAAAACATTTAATAATAGAGAGCGGGGAATTTGAAAATCCTGATTTTATTAAAAATGACAGCTTAAGGTGTTATTACTGCAAAAAAGAAGAATTCGGTAAAATAATAACTGAAGCCCATAACAATGGAGTTGATTTTGTCATTGACGGCCAGAATTATGATGATATATCAGATTACAGGCCGGGCGAAAAAGCGGCCCGTGAGCTGGGGGTAATAAGCCCGCTTAAAAACAACAGCCTGACAAAGGATGAAATAAGGCGGCTTTCAAAAGAAATGGACATTCCCGGATGGGACAGGCCTTCTTTTGCATGCCTTGCAAGCAGGATACCTTACGGTACCAAGATAAGTAAAAGCCTTCTGGAAAAAATAGGAAACCTTGAAGAATTTTTGATAAGCAAGGGCTTTGCCCAGGTGCGGGTAAGGCATCATGGCGAAATAGTAAGAATAGAGCTAAAAAAGGAGGATTTTTCAATACTGTTTGGAAAATCATTAATGCCCGGGATAATAGATGAGTTTAAGAAAGCCGGATACCTTTATGTCACACTTGATCTTGAAGGATACCGGACGGGAAGCATGAATAAATTATTAGAAAATAAAAATAAATAAAAATAATTGTATTTAAAAGGAGATTAAAATGACAAAGTTTGATGAAAGATTAAAACCGGAAACACTGGCTGTGCATGGCGGCCAGGAACCTGACCCAACTACAGGCTCAAGGGCTGTTCCGATTTACCAGACTACTTCATACCAGTTTAAAAGTACGGACCATGCTGCGGGCCTTTTTGCGCTTACAGAATTCGGGAACATTTACACAAGGCTTATGAACCCGACAAATGATGTTTTTGAAAAAAGGATGGCTCTGCTCGACGGCGGCGCAGGTGCGCTTGCTGTTTCTAGCGGCCAGTCTGCCATAACCCTTGCAACTCTAAATATAACCCAAACCGGAGATGAGATAGTCTCAGCTGATAATCTTTATGGAGGAACCTACAATCTCTTTCATTATACTTTCGCCCGATTTGGCATAAAAGTAAATTTTGTAAAATCATCTGATTTTGACGGATTTAAGAAAGCGATTAACGAAAAAACCAAGGCTATTTATGCGGAGTCCATAGGGAACCCGAAATTAGATGTCGCTGACCTGGAAGAGCTATCAAAGATAGCTCATAAAAACGGAATTCCACTTATCCTTGATAATACATCATCGCCCTATATCTTAAGACCTATAGATTTCGGTGTTGACATAGTCGTCTATTCAGCGACTAAGTTTATTGGAGGGCATGGCACATCACTTGGCGGCGTTATTGTGGATTCGGGAAAATTTGACTGGGAAAATGGCAAATTCCCCTTAATTGCAGGGCCAGAACTTGCTTATCACGGGCTTGATTTTGTGGAAGCGCTAAGACCTGCTGGAAATATTGCCTATATAACAAAAGCAAGAGTTGTTCTTCTTAGGGATCTGGGTTGCGCACTGTCTCCGTTTAATTCATTTTTATTTCTGCAGGGACTTGAAACCCTCCCGATTAGGATGATAAAACACTGCGAAAATGCGCTTATTGTGGCAAACTTTCTCCAGGCGCATCCATTAGTTAGCTGGGTGAATTATCCCGGCCTTGATTTGAGTCCTGAAAAGCAAAAAGTGAAGAAGTATTTAAGCAAAGGTGCCGGTGCAATCATAGGTTTTGGTATTAAGGGTGGTGCTGAGGCAGGCAAGAAATTCATTAACTCGCTGCAGCTTATTTCTCATGTTGCAAATATAGGTGATGCAAAGACGCTTGCAATACATCCTGCGACAACCACTCATCAGCAGCTTTCAGAGGAGGAAAGGCTTGCAACCGGGGTCACTCCTGATTTTATAAGGCTCTCAATAGGTCTCGAGAATATGGAGGATATCTTCGCCGATATTGACCAGGCGTTGAAAAAATCCCAGGTGTGAATGCTCATGGTTAAATATACTTGATTACAGTTTAGTGAGATTAATTGATAACCAAACAATCAACTGCCAGGCATAATTTCCGGCAGTTGATAAAAGAAATTTTTTAAAAACGTTTATTTTAATTGAAAAGAAAGCCAAGAAGATAATCAAAAAGAAATTTGAAAAGATAATTGAAAAGGAAATAAAAAAGGTAATAGAAAAGGAACCAAAAAAGGTAATAGATAAGGTTATTGAAAAAGGAAAGGAAAAAATAATGGCAAAAATATATGGCGATATTACAAAGACTATAGGCAACACCCCCCTGGTAAGGATAAACAGGCTAAACAGCGGAAATAATGCAACAATTCTTGCAAAACTGGAATCATTTAATCCACTTTCAAGCGTTAAGGACCGCATAGGGGCCGCCATGATTGAAGCGGCAGAAAAGGACGGTTTAATAAATAAGGACACAGTAATTATAGAGCCGACAAGCGGCAATACGGGTGTCGCGCTTGCTTTTGTTTGCGCAGCAAAAGGGTATAAGCTTATATTGACAATGCCGGAAACCATGAGCATTGAAAGACGCCAGCTGTTAAAAATCTTTGGAGCAGAACTTGTGCTTACTGAAGGCCCAAAAGGTATGACCGGCGCTATTGAAAAAGCTAATGAGCTTGCTGCAAATACTCCAAACAGTTTTGTTCCGCAGCAGTTTAATAATCCTGCAAACCCTGAAATTCACAGAAAAACAACAGCATTTGAGATTTTAAATGACACAGGGGGCAAGGTTGATATTTTTATTGCCGGCGTTGGAACAGGCGGAACATTGACAGGAGTTGGGGAAGTATTGAGGAATATGATTCATACTGTCAAGATAATTGCAGTCGAGCCAAAGGATTCACCGGTTTTATCCGGCGGCCAGGCCGGCTCCCACAAGATACAGGGAATAGGAGCAGGATTTATCCCGAAGATTTTGAACAAGAGCATAATTGATGAAATCATAACCGTATCAAACGAAGATGCGGGTATTATTGCAAGAAGGCTTGCAAAGGAAGAGGGCATCCTTGCCGGTATATCCTGCGGCGCTGCAATGTGGGCCGCCCTTGAGGTTGCAAAAAGGCCTGAAAATGATGGCAAACAGATAGTTGTCATCTTGCCCGATACCGGTGAAAGGTATCTGTCAACATGGCTCTTCCAGGAATAGGATAAATTATTTTTTAAATTAAATGTCTCTTTATAAAATTACTTTTAACTATAGCTATATAGCTGCGGTTATGGCTATATAGCTATAGTCCCTTTTTCTCTTGTCCTTATCCTTATGGCTTCGTCTATAGGGATTATGAATATCTTGCCATCTCCAAAAACCCCTGTGTAGCTATTCTCACAGATTATATCAACTACAGTTTCGATATCCTTGTCTTCAATTACTATTTCCATTTTCTTTTTCGGCAAAAATTCAATCCTGTATTCACCGGCCCGTGATTTTAATGCAATGCCTTTTTGCTGGCCCCGCCCATATACATCGCTTATTGTCATGCTTATAAATCCTTTGTCTTCAAGGGCGTGCTTGACCTGAGCAAATTTATCTTGGCGGATGATTGCTTCTATCTTTTTCATATCAATACTCCGGAATTATATATTTTTTAAAATAATAATACTTTAAAAATTTACTTAACGCTGAAAACATGCTTACTTTAAAATGATTATTTGCATAAAAATTACATTACTTATTTTATCTGCGTTAAGATTGCTCTATCCCTTTTAGTCCTCACCCCCATAAGCATTTTCACCATGCTGGGAAATATCAAGTCCGAGGGCCTCTTCAGTTTCACTTACCCTGAGCCCGATTGTTACATCTATCAATTTGCCGATTAACCAGGTCATGCCAAAAGAGAAAACCCATATAACTACAACTGAGAGAGACTGTTTCCCTAAAAGCAGGAAATTCCCCGTAATCACCCCGTTGGCTCCGGCAGGATTTGCTTTTACAGTGGCAAAAATGCCTGTAGCAATCGCACCCCATGTGCCGGCCATTCCATGGCAGGCCCACACATCAAGGGATTCGTCGACCCTGGTTTTATTTCTCAGGCGCATCATATAAAAGCACACAAGAGTTGCGCCAATGCCTATAGGGATACCCATGATGGGGTTGATAAATCCTGCAGCAGGAGTAATAGCAACAAGCCCCGCTACTGCGCCTGTAGCTATACCGGATACTGTCGGCCTGTGATAAAACCAGCTTAAAAGCATCCATGTAAGTGCAGCAGCAGCAGCAGAAGTGTTAGTGGCAACGAATGCGCTTGATGCCAGGCCGCCTGCCGTTAAAGCGCTTCCTGCATTGAATCCAAACCATCCGAACCATAAAATTCCGGCTCCTATAACAATATAGGGAACATTTCCTGCTGCATGTGAAAACCCATTTCTGTAACCTTTTCGCGGACCTAAAAGCATCGCAAGCGCAAGCGCTGACACACCGGCGTTGATGTGGACTACTGTTCCTCCCGCAAAATCCAATGCTCCAAGTTTTGCAAGCCAGCCTCCTCCCCAAACCCAGTGCGCAATAGGGGTGTATACAAGTGTAAACCATAATATCGAAAATAATAAAATTGCAGAGAATTTCATTCTTTCAACTACTGCGCCGGTAATAAGGGCAACAGTTATTATTGCAAACATCATCTGGTAAGACATAAATATCAAGTGCGGCACTGTTGTTGCATAAACTGCCGATGGAGCCTGGCCAACGTTTTGAAGACCTAAAAAATTCAAACCACCTATAATTCCGGCAACGTCATTGCCAAAACTTAAGCTATATCCAAACAGCACCCACAATATCCCTATAAGCCCAAGCGCCATAAAGCTCATCATTATCGTGGAGATGATATTTTTTCTCCTGACCATCCCACCATAAAAAAATGCAAGTCCCGGAGTCATAAACATGACCATAGCGGTTGAAACCAGCATCCAGGCAGTATCTCCGGAATTTATTTGCATTGTGCGGCCTTCCTTTAAAAAGTATTTATAAAATTGTATAACCCAATTGTTTCAGGCATGTTACAATCTGGTTAATTTTAGGTTAAATGTACTTTTTGGCTTAATATCTTTTCATTCAACTTTCCTATATAGTTATTAAAAAGGGAAAAATTGAGAAATAAATATATTAAATATCAATTTATTTAAATGAAAGGAGCGATAGTATGTCCGGTGAAGAAAACAGGCGCTATTACGGATGGCTTCCAGACTACCCTGATTTCAGGGATTACAGCCTAAAAAAAGATATCCTCTCGGCAAAAAGCATTAAAGAGGGCGTAAAGGACAGTATTGCCGCTATGGCGTCTAAAACAGGTATGCTCCTTAAACCCGGCAGCGGCAGCGAGAAAAAACTGCCTTTAAAAGCAGACTTAAGGAAATGGTGTTCACCTATAGAGGACCAAGGCAAACTTGGCTCCTGCACTGCAAATGCCGCAATAGGCCTTGTGGAGTATTTTGAAAAAAGGGCCAATGGCAATTTCGTCGATGCTTCCAGGCTGTTTCTTTATAAAACAGCAAGAAACCTTCTTCAAAAGACCGGGGACTATGGGGCCTACATTAGGACCACGATTATGGCGCTTGTATTGTTTGGGGCAGTGCCCGAGAAGTATTGGAAGTATAATATTGAAAAATTTGATGAAGAGCCGGATTCATTCTGTTATGCTTTTGCACAGAGCTACAAGACTGCGCAATACTTCAGGCTTGACACCGGAAAGGGCATATCGCCTGTTGCCCTTCTTGACCAGATCAAGTTAAATATTGCATCTAAAATTCCCGCAATCTTTGGCTTCAGTGTTTACAGTTCAATTGCATATGCCGGGAAAAATGGCGGGAAAATACCCTTTCCTTCAGAAAAGGAAAAGTTTGAGGGCGGCCATGCCATGATTGCTGTTGGATATGATGACGGTATGACAATATTAAACCCTGAAAGCAATTTGGAAACCACCGGAGCGTTTCTTATCCGAAACTCATGGGGAAAGGAGTGGGGTGACGAAGGTTATGGATGGCTGCCTTATGAATATGTGCTGAAAGGGCTGGCAATTGACTGGTGGACAATCCTCGAAAATGAGTGGGTCGATACGGGAAATTTCAAGCTTGACTGAAGGCTAAAATCAAAATAATAATAAAACTGGGAATAATTTATCCCTTATAATTCGCAAAGATTATAAGCCTTCTTATTGCATAAAATTTTGGCGTACATGTTGTCAGCGCCAGAGATCCATAATTTGTGGGCGTAAGAAGGCTTACATCGTCCGGTTTAACTTCGGCTTTTGCTGTGACAGCATATACAAAGTTAGTACCATTAGCAGATTGAAGGATTATCTCATCTCCAACTTCAAGCTTATCAACCCTGTTAAATGGTGCGCCGTAAGTCGTTCTGTGGCCCGCAATTACGCATAGGCTTGATTCACCTGGAAGTGCGGTACCTGGATAATGGCCCGGGCCGAGTTTTAAGCTGGCAGTGTCTGTTCCTTCATGAACTATCCATTCCACACTGATTTTCGGAATCAATATCTTAAAAGGGATTTTTTTAGCCGGGTCAAGGATAAAGAGTCCCGGCGAAAGCGTAGCTGCTGGTCCAACTGTTGATGTATCCTGTGATTGCAAAGTGTCTGAAGATGAGCCAACTGTATCGCCGGTTGCGGAAGAGTCGCCTGTATTGCTGGTTGTGGATGAGCCGCCTATATTGCTTTGGCCTGATTGAGACGTTTCCCCGGAAACTGAGCTAACCTGGCTGGACCATGCTTCAAGAACCTGGGATTCCTGGCGCCTCATGATAAAGTTTGTATAGAAGGGATAAGCAAGTATTAGTATTCCACCTATTATCAGCACAATGCCTAAATATCTTATTATTTTAGTTTTTTTAGTCCTCAATTTTTCCTCATTAAATTTATACTGTTATTGACCTTTGATCTGTTCTTTTACCTTCGATCAGGTCTTTAACCTTTTAATCTGTTCTTTTACCTTTGATTCGTTCTTTTTACTTTTTTTTATTACTTTATTACTTTATTTGTTTATTACTTTATTTGATATTTTAAATCAGATTACCATAAAAATAAATAATAACTTAATTTGAAGCAATATTTTATATTTTAAAGTGAAGTTGCGTTTGCTTATCAGGTAAATATCCTATTTTTAAAAAAGTCCTGCTTCTTCCTAGAAAAGGCTATATAGTTTTCAAACATTTTGCTTGCCATTCATATTTAATGAAAGTATTTCCAGGTCCTCAAAAGCAGGGCTGTTTAATACTTTGCCATCATAGCTGAAACGTGATCCATGGCAGGGGCAATCCCATGATTTTTCTGCTGCGTTAAATCTTAACAAACATCCCATATGAGGACATAAAGGTTTTAAAAAGTAACCATCTCCTTCGTCATTTTTGTACACTGCTACTTTTATGCTTGAGATTACAATAATTTTGCCAGTTCCTGGAGGAATATCCCTAAAATACTCACTATAATCCCGGATTTTCTTAATTTTATCATAGGGGTCAGTTCTATCTGTTTGTGCCTGTATGCAGTGTTTCACAGAACCGGAGGGTAGGCCTGTTTCAGCAGAGATAGCCTGTATATCTATTTGCCTTGTTCGGGCCGGTATACCGGTTTTTTCAGATGCTTCCCCTAAGCCTGTATTTTCAATGATTTCTTCCATACCGTTTGTTTTAAGTATGTCTGGCCTGTCAACCTTACTCGTCTTGTTAAGCTTGACTTTTTTAATCATTTTCCCTGAAGTTTCAACTCCACCGTCTGCATTTAATTCAAATCTTGCAGGGTCATATATGCCGGACCATGGATTCTTAATGCCCTTTACCATATCTGTTATTATCATTGCCGCAATTGTCCCGTGCGTCATGCCCCAACCATTAAAACCGGTAGCTATAAATATATTTTTTCCGTCCGGCAAATATCTTCCTATGTAAGGGACCATATCAAATGTATTATTATCCTGGGAAGACCAGCAGAACTCTATATGGTCTATATCAAAATATTTGCTGACATATTTAAATAATTTTATAAACCTTTCCATGGTGTCTTTGACTTTTCCGGTGGTGTGCTCCTGTCCGCCTGCAATTATAAGTTCGCCTTCTTTGTAGGGTTGTGAACGGAAAGAATAAATATCTTTTTCTGCGCTTATAAATATTCCGTCAGGAAAACCGGTTTTTAGTTTCATCGCAAAAGAATAAATCCGCCCTGCTTTCATCCTTGCATAGTATTGGCCGGGCTTATCATAAAATGGAAAATTTGTTGCAATAACAACATTTTTTGCAGTGATCTCACCGGACGTGGTATTTATTAAAAATCCTTTCTGGCTGTATTCTTTTATACCTGTTGCTCTTGTATTCTCAAAGATCATGCTGCCATTGCTGGGAATCATTTCCGCAAGCTTTAAGAGATATTTTCTTGGGTGAAACTGTGCCTGGTTGGAAAAGCACACGGCGCCTTTGGTAGGGATAGGAATGGGTACTTTTTCATTAAGATAGGCAGGCAGGCCAAGGCTTCTTGCGGCTGCCCCCTCATCTATAAGCTTCTCCATTGTTTCGTCTGTTTCAGCATAGGTATACGCAGTTTTTCTACTAAAATCACAGCTTATCCTGCCTGTTTTTATAATCAAGGCAATTTTTTCTATGGCAGCCTGGTTTGCATCAGCATATTGTTTGGCCATATCGAAACCGAATTTATCTATCAGATACCTGTAAACAAGTATATGTTGGGACGTTATTTTTCCCGATGTATAACCGGACACTCCTTTTGCAATTCTGTCAGCTTCAATGAGCGCAACATTTATGCCTGCCTGTTTTAAAAACAAAGCAGTCGAAATGCCTGCAATGCCGCCTCCAATTACTGCTGTATCGATATCTATCCTGGTGTTTTGGGGCAGGGAAGGATAGTCAGTAGAAGGAGTGGTTGCAAGCCATAAGGAATCTTCATTTCTGCATATGCTCTTTTTTACTTTTATGTTGTCCACAATGATACCAAAACTATGTGTTTTCTTTAGATTTTAAAAAGTATAAAAGCTGTAAGAAATCCAAGGACAGTCAGGATTCCTATAAGGTAACCGCCATCTTCATAAGCTTCCGGCATCATGCTGTCTGCTAACATTGCAAGGATCGCTCCGGAAGCAAATGACTCAATAATGCCAAGCGTGTTCAAATTCAGTTTTTCAAGAAAAAGATAGCTTAAAATAGCTGTTGCCATAACGATGACACCGACTATGATCCAGATAAAATATATTTTCTTTTTGGAAAACCCTTCCTTTTTTAAATCACCAATTGAAGAAATACTTTCAGGAAAGTTGGACAGGAAAATTGCAGCTGCCATCAACAATCCTATGCCATTCTTGCTTAAAAGGGATACTCCAAGGGCAACAGACTCAGGTATTCCATCAAGCAGGGCACCAAGGACTATTGCTTTCCCATTTGTGGACCTTATTATCTTAAAAGGTTTCCTCTTTTTATGGCTTCTGCCACCAAATCTATGTATCAGGAAATCTCCTAAAATAAAGACAAGCCCGCCAACCAGAAAACCGATAATCACAGCATCGAAACCACCGTGTTTGAAGGCTTCCTCCATAAGCCCGAATGTCAGTGCGCATATCATAACCCCTGAGCCGAATGCCATTATTGCAGCAAGAACTTTCTGGGGTATCTTAAGGGATGTGCCGATAATAGTTCCCAATATCAATGCAAAACCCGATAAAAATGCAAATATTAAAACTCTGCTCATAGAATCTGCCTGTTTATTAAAAGACTTTTATTGTCATTTTAATCTTCAGAAAATTTAAGCAAATAAATTCAAAATTAATTGTTATTTTATCAGCTGTTACTATTATTGTCATATTGCTATAATTTTAAAATTAAATTTCTAAAAACAACTGGAGCTTAAAAACATGTCAAATAATCAAATGGAAAACCGGGAAATGAAAAAAAACTGGAGAAACATATATATTCTTGGCATCGCAAGTTTTTTTAATGACTTCTCTTCTGAGATGATATATCCGCTTATTCCTGTATTTATAAAGTCAGTTCTCGGGGTCGGCGTATATTTTATTGGGATAATTGAGGGCATCGCTGAAACGACGAGCAGCCTTTTAAAACTTTTCTCAGGTTATTATTCCGACAGGTTTAAAAAAAGAAAGATCTTTGTTGTATGCGGCTATGCTTTTTCAAATCTGACAAGGCCGCTTATAGGCATAGCCAATTCCTGGGGCTTTTTGCTTGGGTTGCGCTTTTCGGACAGGGTAGGCAAAGGTGTAAGGACCTCGCCAAGGGATGCAATTATTGGTGAAAGCGCACCGGATAATA
>Ga0182021_10009879_pt1 | contig 11317 bp, 8 predicted proteins | sample 612E3MmetaG_FD_120493 | JGI IMG/M metagenome (GOLD analysis project Ga0182021, IMG submission 120493) | Permafrost microbial communities from Stordalen Mire, Sweden - 612E3M metaG (Illumina Assembly) | ecosystem: Environmental > Terrestrial > Soil > Wetlands > Permafrost | place: Sweden...
AACAGAGAGAACAGAGATACCAATCGCCACGCCTGTAGTCTACTTGTGCTAATATCCGGAGTGGTCTACAGGTGTCTTCGAAGAATCCACCTGTCGGAGAACGAGGTCATAAATGTTACCGGAACTTCAAGTGCCACCGAAACAGATAGTATGGGCATTGAAGATCAGGGCAGACAAGCTAAATGGTCAGAGTACCTATTGATCTCTGGTTGTGAGAAAGGTAACCCCCATATTTGATGGACCATGCCTGACTACACGACAGAAGTGTTTGGTAGGACATGAACCTGGATCGCTACATAACATCAAGTTACACGCAGCACCAACGTGTAGATTATTCGGGATACCATTCTTCATAGTAATAAATGCACCTCCAAGAGAAAGATTCTCCAGTAATACTTCATAGGTATCACCATCAATCTCCATTAGGATGCACTCTGAATCACACTCGACTCTGGTATATTGTCTTTGATTGCCCATAAGATTTAACTCCCTCACGATAAAAAGCTGATCCCAATGTATTTAGAGTCAAACCGTACTATTTTACCGGTGCGCTTTAGAGGAAATAAGGTTGGCTTATCACTAAACATCAGCTCACACACTTCACCTATCTGTAAGTGAGTATCGTTGTTCACCCTAACCAAGGCTCCTCCCAACGATATATCACCTACCAAAGCCTCATAGGAATTACCATCACGACCCATGACGAGACAGTAGGAATAACATTTAGTTCTGGAATGCAGTCTCTTCTGGCTATCCATAAGATTCACCTTCTCTGAACAAAAACACACATAACCGTCAGACAACATCACCTCACAAATGAATTATACATCGGAACAGAAGAATCACAACTAGATGAACATAAAAGGTATACAACTACAACCAGCAAGCAGAGACAACCATCATCTTCGTCAATCTACCAGCTGAGAAACATGACCAACAGCACAAGAATGCTTAACAATTTCAGTCAGGGGAATGAGTGGAGATAGATCAGATGGGATTCTTAAACGTAAGTGATAGTGACCATTTCTGTTCTAGATGACTTGTAGATACCATAAAACCTCACTCCTTCTGTGTAGCAAAATGTGCGCACAAGTCAGGAGTGAGGCTCTTAGCCTATATAAAGCAGCTACTTGAAGTTAATGGCTGGGGCGCCAGGGATCGAACCTGGGAATGCCGGAATCAAAATCCGGTGCCTTACCGCTTGGCGACGCCCCAATACGATGAACCAGAACAAAATCAAAGTGTTTCTGCTGTTGCCGCAAACCAGTTTGTGTCCCTCGTAATTTCACGGCGAGCGACCTCTGCGGAATCAAAACTTTTGAAAACACCAAAAACTGTCGGCCCGCTGCCCGACATCATGCTTCCGGCAGCTCCCAGATCCATCAAGCGGCTCTTTATATCGGCTATGACCGGAAATGCCGGGATGGTTATTGATTCGAGATCGTTTGATAATATTGAAACAACATCTTCAATTGACTCGAAAAACTTCGGCAGTTTATTCAGCTCCTCCCTGCTTGTCAACTGTAAAGATCGGTAAACCCAGGCAGTTGAGACGTGAATACCAGGATTAATCAACAATATCCAGCACTTCGGCATCACTGGCAGGGGGGTGAGTTTGTCACCAATCCCCTCTGCAAGCGCAGTTTTTTTGAATATAAAAAATGGGACATCAGCGCCAAGCTTACTGCCGATTTCCATAAGTTGTTGATCGGTCAGACCGAGTTGTAACAGTTCATTCATCCCCATCAGCACCGTTGCAGCGTCGCTGCTCCCCCCACCCAGACCGGCAGCAACGGGAATGTTTTTTATGATCTCAATGTTCACGCCGGAGTCGGTTTCAGAGAGGTCAAGAAGTGCCCGTGCAGATTTCCAGGCAATGTTGTCACGGCCATCCGGAGCTCCCTTCGAGTTGCAGGTGACGTTGATACCGGGAGTGTCAGTCAAGGTAAGGGTGATCGTGTCACAAAGATCCACCCGCTGCATGATCATGCGAAGCTCATGATACCCGTCAGGGCGCTTTCCAGTGACATCGAGAAGATAGTTTATTTTTGCCGGTGCGGACAGTGTCAATGTATCCACGTGAACTCCAGAAGTCCTGTGAAGTTGTCTATCGTGATTGTTATAGGAATAAACTGCATTTTTGTCGAGCAGGAAGTTTGTTTGTATGCCATACGTTTGTTTCTGGCTCTGTTGAAGATATTTCTTCATAAACTCATTTATCCGGTTGGAGCAGGCCTCTGGCAATATGAAATGAATTTGACAGTTTTACGGACAGTGTGCTACCTGTGAAAAAGTGCTACAGTTCTATGAAGGAGTTGACATATGTTTAAAAACCTCCGTGAAGATATCAACTCAGTATTTGAACGCGACCCTGCCGCCCGGAATGTGATGGAGATTGTTTTTTGCTATCCCGGCCTGCACGCGCTCTGGATTTATCGTATCGCTCATTGGTTCTGGATTCACGAGCTCTTTTTTATCGGCCGTTTTACCTCCCACATCGGGCGGTTCCTTACCGGAGTTGAAATCCATCCCGGGGCCAAAATCGGTCGGAAATTTTTTATTGATCATGGCATGGGAGTTGTCATCGGCGAGACGGCCGAGATCGGTGATAACGTAACCCTCTACCACGGCGTTACTTTAGGCGGGGTTACCTGGGACAAAGTTAAACGGCATCCGACTCTGCAGGATAACGTGGTGATCGGTTCAGGTGCCAAGGTTCTGGGGCCGTTTACGGTCGGAAAAGGGGCCAAGATCGGTTCCAATTCGGTGGTGGTCAAGGCAGTGCCCGAGAACGCCACAGTGGTCGGAATTCCCGGCCGGATGGTCATGGAACAGGAAAAAAAGGATGACGGACGGGCCGACCTGCAGCATGGCCAGCTGCCAGATCCTGAAGCCAAAGCGATTGCCTGTCTGTTCGACCAGATCCGTGAGCTTGAGAGAAAATACGATGTTCTTGCTGCAGAGCATGCAGAGCTGAAAGGCAGGGTCAACGGCTAAATGATAAAACGGCAAACAACTATAAATCGTATTTTTAAAGTTTCCGGCATTGGACTACACAGTGGCCAGGAAGTGACGCTGGAGTTTCTCCCCCGTCGTGAATTCGGCATCGCTTTTGTGTATAAAGGGCACCTAATTCCAGCCCGATATGACATGGTTGGCGATACGCGGCTATCCACCCAGATCGGCTGCGATGGTGTTTCTGTTTCGACTATTGAGCACCTGATGGCAGCGCTCTATTTTTCCGGCATAACGAACTGTCTGGTCTACATCGACGGTCCAGAAGTGCCGATACTGGACGGTTCGGCCTGGGAATTTTATCAGGGGATGTGGAAGGCCGGAGTGTACGAGTTCCCCGAGTCCGGGGTGTATTTGAAAGTGCTGCGCCCGGTAGAAGTGCACCACAACGACTCCTGGGTCAAGGTCAAACCGCTCAATACACTTGAAATAACGATGTCAATTGAGTTTCGCCCGCCGGTAGGAAAACAGAAAAAAAGGGTGACTGACGTCGAAAACGCATTTGCCATAATCAATTCCCGTACGTTTGTGCTTCAGGAAGAGATCGAGGCAATTCGCAAGGTCGGCCTGGCCAGAGGCGGTTCGCTCGACAATGCCGTGGTAATCGGGGACGATGAAATCATGAACCCCCGCGGCCTCCGCTATAAGAAAGAGCTGGTCAATCACAAAATTCTCGACCTTATCGGCGATTTTTACACCAGCGGCTATCGCATTCTGGCAAAAGTTGAAGCCAACAAGACCGGCCACTATCTCAATAACATCTTCCTGAAAGAGCTGTTCTCAGATCCTCAGAATTACAGCATCTATTGACCCAGAATCACTTCGCCGGTATCAGTGAACAGCCTCACCGGCAATTCAAATGCCCTGATGAATATATCCAGTATCCCCTTGCCCATCGATTTCACCGGAATGGCGCTGACCTGAGGGTCGGACCATTTTCCCTTGGCCTCAAAGTATGCGGTCAGCAAATTTTTCTCCTTCCCGGTTAGCAGCCAGCCAACGATTGGAATCCGGTTAACTATTTTGTCCACGGTCTGAAGTGGCTGTGCCCCGAGAGTAAGATTCAGCTCTTCTTTAACAATATCTGCATTTCCGACTATTGACACGTTGATGGCATTGCTGGTTATGAAGAGGTCCTTGGTGGCCAGGATTCCGTCTTTGACCGAAATGCTCCCTTTGATGCTGCTGTACGGCATACCACCGGAAGCCATGTCCGGCAGCTTGAATCTGAGCAGCTGGGAAACATTTAAAATCGAGAACACCTTGGAAAGTGTACTGAATTTTCGCAACTTCCCATTGTGCATATTGAGACGTATATTCCCCAAAGCACTCTTTTTAATATCGAGCAATGTATTTCCGCGGGCCGTCAGATCACCATGAAGTGCCAACGTGCCGGTCACCTCACGGGAAATATCGAGAGCCGCGAACAGTTTATCTGCGTCGGCTCGGGAAATATCGAGAGTCAGATCATAGCGGTCCCCTTTTTCGCCACCGGGGGCAATTCTCCCCTTGGCCGTAAGCTTGCCCCCCAGCATTCCGGCGGTCAGGTGTTCCAGGTAAATCGTGCCCCTTTCCTGCTGGACAGAAGCATTCAACTTGCTGAATGCCAACTTTCCGAAATTGCCGGCTTCGACGTTCAGGTCCAATTTTACATCCAGGCTTGGACTTTGTGGACTCTCACTGCTTTGTGGTGCCGGCGTAAACATGCGCAGGTCATCCAGATCGAGATTTGATGATGTTACGGCGATTGTCGCCTGCGGGGTACGGCCGGTCAGGTATATGCCGCTCACGTGGAAATTGGACGCATTAATCAGGCCGGATGCACTTCGTACAATGATGGACTCCTTACGTAGCGTACAGTCTGCGTTAAAGCGACTTATTCCAACATCCGGATGACCTTCAGCAAGATGTATGTCACGCAGGTAGAACTGTGGTGAGGAGAGGATTATATCACAATCAGGGTTTTTAAGGCTCTTTATGGCGGCTTTGATGGTAATCACTGAGCTGCCGTAGCGGGCTGCAATACTGGACGTTTCGAGGCTGTTTCCATTAAACGTAATCGAACCGCTGATGCCGCTGATCTGTTTCAGATGCTCATCAGGCTGGAAGCTTAATCGGGTGAGATCTACGGTACCGTGATAATCCATGGCACTGAGATCATCCGGATCCCCCCCCCCTCTGATATGGGCCTGCACCGTCCCCCGTGGTTTATATTTCTCCCACATGGAAAGAATCGGCAGCGTTTCACTCATGACGAACCGGTTGGTCTGGAGATCGAAGCCGAGATACGGCTTGTCTCCATAGCCGATCAGGCCGCTTCCGGTGATAACCAGCGGCTGAAGGTTGTAGTTTACTGACGTTACTTTGGTGGACACTTTGCCGATAATCGTGCTGAACTTAAGCGTATGCGGCATGGAAAGGGGTTTATTGACGTAGCCGGGCAGCTTGTATGCAGCCTGCTGGAGATCCCAGTCACCGTTCAGTCTGTAGGCTGAATAATGGCCGCTGCCAGCCAGCCGTAACGACGAGCTACTGCTGTATTCCAGCTTTGGAATGCCGGCCAAATTAGCCAGCCAGGCCATTTCGGGCGCGCGAGGTGAGATATCCATCTTGATGGGATATTCGCCCGTCTTATCTGTGTTATATTCTGTAATCGATCCGTTTAGCGTAAAGGGGGACGTTCCGAAGTTTCCGGTCATACCGAGCAGGTTGAAATTCTTACCCTTTAGTTCAATAACCCCCTTTAAGTTATTGAATGTTGGAGCTTTAGGGCCATAACTCAGTACAGCCTTTTCTACCGGACCGCGAATCAGCAGGGTATTGCAGTTTTGTCCTATCTCCATATGAGCGATCTGGCTTATCTTCCCGTCAAGAACTCCGGTGTCAAGCTTGAATATCCCGGATTTAATCTTGTTTTCAATATAGTCGGCGGTGCCGCTTTCAATGATCCCGTACGGTACATAATTTCTGACATCCTCATAGCGGAACGTCGACGGTGTGCTGGCTTTGGCTATGATGCGCGGATCCTTGGTCAGGTAATCCTGTATCTGGAAACTCCCCTTGATCCTGAATCTCTCCATGCTGATGTCAACAGCGGAAATATCGATCCGCTGTTTTGTCACTGCAGCGGTATACTCAAGCTGGAGGGTTTTGGGCGAAAGAGGTGCATGAAAAACAGTCGGCCAGTTCACGGATGCATCGCTGATCAGGAGTTTCCCTTTCGCTGAAAAATCCTGCGGTGTGCCCTTGAAGCTGGTGGCAAAATCCAGCCTGCCGCCGGTGTTGCCAAACGGAATAAACCGCGCGAAATAGGGCCAGAATCTGCCGATTTCCACCTGTCTGACTGACAGATCACAATCCAGAACAGTTTCCATAAACGATATTTCAACAGGGGGGAGTCGCAGGATACCGGAAAGTGTGAGGTGGGTTGGTACGCCGCTTGCGGCTGGAATGTCGGCAGTCAATTTAAGACGTCCTTTTTGACCCCGTCCAAGATGGTCAGCTGTGAGTGATATGTTACTCAGAGTGGCAGAAAACGGTTCTTTCCTGCCTGCCATATCACTCCAGTGTATTGACCCGTTGCTCACGCGGATTTTTTTGAAATTAACGCGGACTCCACTATCTGTACCCGGTTTCAACAAGTCATCGATATTATATCTGCCGTCCGAAGATCGAATCAGTGAAATGGTTGCGCCATCAAGAATCAGGTTCTTCAGTTCAACCCTTTTCTCCAGTAGGGGTATCAGGGCCAATTGAACCGTTATTTTCCGTGCCGAAATAAAATCGGGGCCCCCGTCAGGTTCCTTGACAGTAAAAGACTGGAATTCGAACGATGGACCGAAATGCCAGGCAAATGATCCGGAACTGAAGCTGACAGGCCGATTGAGACTTTGCTGGAGGGCCGACACGATTTCGGTACGGTAGGCATTAACATCCAGCAGGTAGGGGAGGAAAAAAGCCGTCGCAGTCACCAGAGTTGCGACAGTTACCAGCAGTACACCGGATACTTTGATGAAACGGGATGTGATTTTCACGTCATCGGTCCCTCTGCTGTCACCCTGACCCGCCGGATCCGTTTACGATCGACATTTTCCGCCGTAAAGCGGGTACCCTCAAAAAGGATACTCTCACCCTGCTGCAGCAGGCGTCCGGCCTGTGCAAGCAGGAAGCCGGCTATTGTAGAGTAGGGGGCGTCTTCCGGCAGATGCAGATTGAGCCTGAGATTCACTTCGCGCATTGTCAGCATGCCGTCGAGCAGATAATCATTATTGTCTTCGATACACTGCTCAGGGGATACATCATCAAACTCGTCATCTATCTCCCCTACGATTTCCTCAAGCAGGTCTTCCAGAGTTATGATCCCTTCAAAACCGCCGTATTCATCAACGACAAATATCATATGAGTGCGGGCTGACTGCATCTGTTTCAAAGCCGTACTTAATTGGGCGTTGGCCGGGATAAAACGGGGGGGGTGGATGAGTGTGCCAAGATTGAACTCAGGCGTGTCCGCTTGGGACAGGTACGGCTCAAGGTCTCTTCTGACGACAATGCCGACAATGTTGTCGAGTTGATCCTGATACACCGGTATGCGTGAAAACCCGAGTGAATTAAAGGCGGATTGCGTTTCTTCGAGAGTCGCGGTAATGGAAAGTGCGGACACGGCATTTCGCGGTATCATGACATCCTGGACTTCGGAGTCGGAAAATTCGAAAATACGGTACAGCAGCTGCTGTTCGTCAGCCTCCAGCGTGCCGCTTGTGTGCGAAAGGTTAATGATCTGCCGCAATTCGTCTACTGTATATATACTGGCATGGTCAGGTGACGTCCGTAATCCCAACAATCGGACCGTGCTTCTGCCGGCATAATCAAGCATGCGTATCGGCCAGCCGAACAGTGTATGGAAAAGCCGTAACGGCCATGCTATCGCCAGGGCAACTCGTTCTGCCCGATCCAGCGCCAGAGTCTTAGGGGCAAGTTCACCAAAGACAATATGCATGAAGGTGATGATTGTGAACGCGCTGGTAAACGCGATTGTGTGGCGGACAGTGTTGGAAACGAGACCATGCAGAGGAACTTCCAGTAGCCGCGAGAGTGCCGGCTCGCCAACCCATCCGAGCGCTAGCGACGCCATGGTGATGCCGAGTTGAGTGGCAGATATGTAGGAATTGAGGTTGTCAAGTAGCCCCAACAGTGTTGCGGCACGGACGTCACCACCCTCCGCAAGAGACACAACTCGTGAGCGGCGAACCGAAACGAGCGCAAACTCGGCAGCTACAAAAAAACCGTTTGCGACCACCAGCAGCATGACGAGAAAAAGGTAGAGTAACGTGTTGTTCATGGCTTCATATTCCATGCGGAAGAGAACGATGTCAACTGCAACATTCCAATTATTATTATCGTTTGACCAATTTTTAGATTCATGCTAGCTTTTAATACTTTAATTTCTTCGAAATGGAATTTCTTCCCGATGCACATGCGGCTGATCATACTGTTGTTCCTCCTGCTTCTAAGCGCGTGCGCCGGTATTGCTCCGACACCGGAAAACGCCCCACACCCCACCTATAGATCCCATGATAATCATTCCCGAGCATTGTATCTCTTTTCTCGAGCGCGGATCGCAACACTTGAAGGTGACTATCCCGCCGCCCTGAATCTGCTGCGCGAAGCGATTGCACTTGAACCGGATTCGGCTCTAATGCATGGAGAAGTGGCCGATATCAAATTCAAGATCGGCCAGATCCCGGAGGCCCTCGAATATATTAACAAGGCGATTGCGCTTGACCCGAACTATCGTCCTCCGTATGTACTCGGTGGGGTCTTGATGTCATCAGCCGGAAAAGATCGGGAAGCGGCAGAATACTTGCGCAATGCGGTAAAGATTGATCCCACTAAAGAAGATGCCTATCTGCATCTGGCTCTGTCACTCACGCGTCTGTTTGAATATGAAGAAGCGGTTTCAACGCTCAAGGCGCTGGTCAAGCTCAATCCTGATTCCATTCTTGGATATTATTATCTGGGGCGCACCTATAGCCAGATGAAGCTCTATCGAGAAGCCCTCGGATTTTTTACCAAAGTATTGGAGCTTCGTCCGGAATTTGACCAAGCGACCATTGACATGGCTGCAACCTATGAAGCTATGGGCGACTATTCCCACGCAATTGATACCTACCGTTTGCTGGTTGACCAGGACGAGCAGCATATTGTAGTGCTGCAGCGCCTTATTCAGCTACTGCTCCAGCAGCGCCGTTTTGCCGAAGCGCTGGAGTATCTCCAACAGGCCGCTCAATCCGGTCTTGGCGGGCAGGAAACCGTCCGGAAAATTGGATTGGTCCACCTTGAGCTTGAACAGTATGACGAAGCAATTGCTGTATTTGGTGACCTGCTTGAAAAAGACCCTTCTGCAGATAATATCCGCCTGTACCGTGGCATCGCCTTTGAAGAAAAGGGGGATCTGGATAATGCCCATTCCGAATTCAGTAAAATTTCACGAAATTCTGCGCAGTATTTTGAAGCGGTCAGCCATATCGCACAGATACTGAAGGAACAGGGCAAAACTGACGCCGCAATCACCATTCTCAAAGAAGCGATCGATTCAAACCGGGAAAATCTTGAGCTGTATCTGAATTTATCCACCCTGTACGAATCAATTGACAGACCTCAAGCCGCCCTGGAAATTCTGCTTGAAAATGATCAGCTTTTCCAAAAGGACCCCCGTTTTCATTTCCGGGTCGGTGTCCTGCTGGACAAACTGGGCAAGCGTACAGAGTCGATCAACCGGATGAAACAGGTTTTGCAGCTCGACCCGAAAGACGCCCAGGCCCTCAATTATCTCGGGTATTCATATGCCGAAATGGGAATACATCTTGAGGAGGCCCTGAAATACATCAAGCAGGCTGTTGCAATCCGGCCGCGTGATGCGTTTATTCTCGACAGCCTCGGCTGGACCTATTTCAAGCTCAAACGCTATGATGATGCGATTAATGCTCTGGAAGAGGCGATCTCTCTGGTCGATGATGATTCGACCATTGTTGAACATCTGGGTGACGTGTACGCCGCGCGCCAGGCCGTCAAAAAAGCCCTGAAGCAGTATCAAAGGGCGCTTGAACTGGCTCCCGAGCGAAAAGAGCTGGTTGAAAAAATGCACAAGCTTAAAGGGGAGCAGGGCGAAAAATGATACCGTTGCCAGGCGTGCGATGCCTGCTGTTGGTCCTGATCTTCAGCGTCGTTCTCATGGCATGCAATAGTCCGGAACCCTCTCCAACCCCTGTTACTTCCGTTTCATCTGCCGCCCCTGCCACTGGCGATTCACTTGTTGAGGGCACCATTGGCGAAGCCTCCACCCTTATTCCGCTTCTCGCAACCGATTCATCCTCCCATGCCGTGGCCGGTCAAATTTACAACGGCCTCGTCAAATATGACAAAAACCTGAACATTGTCGGAGATCTAGCCGAGTCCTTCGATATCTCCGGAGATGGTCTGACGATAACATTTCATCTCCGGAAGGGTGTGAAATGGCATGACGGCGCTCCGCTGAGCTCCAGGGATGTTCTGTACACATACCAGGTCACGATTGATCCCAAAACCCCCACCGCGTATGCCGAAGATTTCAAGCAGGTCAAAAACATTACAGCACCCGACACACATACGGTACGGGTTACGTATGATTCACCCTTTGCGCCGGCCCTGGCGTCGTGGGGAGTCAATATTCTCCCTGCCCATCTTCTCGAAGGCAAGGATATTACCAGGAGTCCTTTGGCTCGAAAGCCGATCGGCACAGGTCCCTACCGCTTCAAGGAGTGGATATCCGGTCAAAAGATCGTGCTTGAAGCAAACATGGATTATTTTGAAGGGCGCCCCTATATTGACCGGTACATCTATCGCATAATCCCCGACAGCTCCACCATGTATATGGAACTTAAAGCCGGTGCGATAGACCTGATGTCCCTGTCTCCGGTTCAGTATGCTCGCCAGACCGCGGCAAAAAGTTTCATCAGCCGTTTCAATAAATATCGCTATCCCTCCTCCAGCTATCTGTACATGGGATACAATTTACGCCACCCTCTTTTCGGCGACAAGCGCATCCGGCAGGCGATGACCGCCGCCATCAACAAGGACGAGCTTATCCAGGGGGTGCTGTTCGGTATGGGGCAGCGGGCGCATGGTCCGATCGTCCCGGGGCGCTGGGCTTACAATCCTGCTGTCAAGGATATCGCTTATAATCCGAAACATGCTGCTGAACTGCTGGCTGAGGCCGGCTGGAAAGAAAAAAACAGTGACGGAATTCTGGTGAAGAATGGCAAAC
>Ga0182021_10009880_pt1 | contig 11317 bp, 9 predicted proteins | sample 612E3MmetaG_FD_120493 | JGI IMG/M metagenome (GOLD analysis project Ga0182021, IMG submission 120493) | Permafrost microbial communities from Stordalen Mire, Sweden - 612E3M metaG (Illumina Assembly) | ecosystem: Environmental > Terrestrial > Soil > Wetlands > Permafrost | place: Sweden...
CCCGTTTGCCACGCGACGAGGGTAATCGACGACTTGTCCCGCGGAGGACAAAATTTGGAGGGCAAGGTCGCGGTGCTCGTGAGGCGGTCGGCGACAAGAAACTGCGCGCGTTGCAGGGGAAGCCGTTATACTCGGCCCCTCCTGCGATGACCGTCCGCCGTCGTTCGAGCCAGCGCCTTCCGAGCGTCCGCATCCCCATCCTTCGACCCGTCGGAGTGGGGCAAACGGACGTCGGGCGGAGGCGTGCGTCCAACGAGGATGCCTTCTTTCTCGACGACCGCATCGGGCTCTACGTCGTGGGCGACGGGATGGGCGGGCACGCGGCGGGCGAGGTCGCCAGCCAGGAGGCCGTCGAGACCGTCTACGGCATGGTGAAGCGCGGCCTCCGGGACGTACGCGAGCTGGTCGACCCGCTCGACGAGCAGGAGGCCCGCAAGGCCAAGCGCCTGATGGAGAGCGCGGTCCAGGCCGCGACGTACATGGTCTTCTCCATCGCGGAGCTCGATCGGAAAATGAGCGGCATGGGGACGACGATCAGCGCGTTGCTGATCTCGGGCACGCACGCCATCACGGCGCAGGTGGGCGACAGCCGCATCTACAGCGTGAGCGGGGGCGAGCTGCGGCAGCTCACCGAAGATCACACCCTCATCGCCTGGCAGCTCAAGCAGGGCCTCATCACCCCGGCCGAGGCGAAGACCTCGCCGCATCGCAACGTCATCACCCGCGCCGTGGGCAACCGCGAGTACGTGGAAGTGGACACGCTGGTCATCCCCATCAAGAAGGGCGATCAGTTCCTCCTTTGCAGCGACGGCCTCCACGGGTACCTCCGCGACTCGGACGTGGTGCCCATCATGCAGAAGGGCGGGACCGAAGCGGTCCAGCGCTTCATCGATCTGGCGAACGAGCGCGGCGGCAAGGACAACATCACGGCCATCGTGGTCGAGATCGCGTAGCGCTTCGTCGCCGAAAAGTTGTCCGTCTCCCGCGGGCCTTGCTAGCGGAAGTGTGCATGGTGCGGCGGTCCGTGGCCCCCGGGACACAGAACCGCTCCATCTCGTGCCGTAAACGCCGGAAATCCTTGCCTTCGGCGGCGGCCCGAAACGTGTAACAAGGTCGGACATGGTGTCCCCGAAGAACAGGATGGCGGCGATGGATCGACGGCGGCGCGTGGGGGTTCTGATGGGCGGCGTGAGCGCGGAGCGGGACGTGTCCCTGCGTACCGGCGAAGGCGTGGCCAGGGCTCTCGAGGAGCGCGGCCACCAGGTCGTTCGCGTGCCCTTCGGGCCGAACACCCGAGGGGTCGACGAGCTGGTCCGCGAGTCGCGGATCGACGTTGCGTTCCTGGCCCTGCACGGCCGGGGTGGCGAAGACGGCTGCGTGCAAGGGCTCCTCGAGCTGCTGCACGTGCCGTACACCGGCTCGAGCGTGCTCGCGTCGGCCCTGGCCATGGACAAGCTCAAGGCCAAGGAGCTGTTCCGTCTGCACAACGTCCCGACGCCGCCGTACTACCTGGTGACGCAGGACGATCTGTCGGACCTCGAAGAGGTCCACGGGAGCTTCGGCTTCCCCGTGATCGTGAAGCCGCGCTCCGAAGGTTCCAGCGTCGGCATGACGAAGGCGCACAGCCTCTCGGAGCTCGCCGTCGCGATCGAGAAGGCGCTCGCGCACGATACGTCGGTGCTCGTGGAGCGCTTCGTGAAGGCCATGGAGGTCCACGTCGGCATCCTCGACGGGCGCGTCCTCGGTTCGATCGAGGTCGTTCCAAAGAGCGGCATCTACGACTTCGCGTCGAAGTACACGGACGGGGCGACCGAGTACATCTCGCCGCCGCGGCTCGCGAGCACGCGCGCTCGCGGTGTCATGATGCTGGCGGAGCGCGCGGCGCGCGCCCTCGGCTGCACCGGCGCCTGCCGCGTCGACGTCCTCGTGACCGAGGGGGAGAACGAGTACGTCCTCGAGGTCAACACGCTGCCGGGGATGACGCCCACGTCGCTCCTCCCGAAGATCGCCGCGTCCGCGGGCCTCGATTACGGCACGCTCTGCGAGACCATCCTCGAGGGCGCCAAGCTCCACGCAGGCTTGCCGGCGAAAGAGACGACCAAGCGCGTCTCGGCGTCGGACGTCGGCGAAGTGCTTCCCCTGAAGCGTGCCTCCGGCGTCTGATCAGTCTCGGAGGAGGACCTTCGAGAGCTCCTCGTAGCGGGCTTCCTCCTCGTCGTCGCGGCCCTTCTCGCCCTTGGCGTGGAGGGCGCGCTGCTCGGCGTCGGCCTTCACGAACGCCTCGGCGTCGAGCTTCGGGATCTTCTTGCCGAAGTACTCGTGGAGATCGCGGTATTCGAGGAAGCGCTTGTGTACGAGGGGATCCACCCGGTCCTCTTTACGCCTGCCCCCGGCCTTTGCAAGGGGCCAACTCGCCGCTCCTCTGGTAGCGTCGGCGCGTGGCCGTGCTCTGCGCCGTCGACGTGGAAAAGCGCTTCGGTTCCTGCGTGGCCGTCTCCGGCGCGAGCCTCCGCGTCGAGCCGGGGCGCATTCACGCCGTCGTGGGGGAGAACGGGGCTGGGAAGAGCACGCTCCTGCGCGTCATGGCGGGCCAGCTGGCTCCCGACCACGGGCACGTCGAGATCGACGGCAAGCGGCTCGCTCCCCACACCGCGGCAGAGGCCATCGCGCGCGGCGTGGGCATGGTTGCCCAGCACTTCCAGCTCATCGACGCGCTGACCGTGCTCGAGAACGCCATCCTCGGCGTGGAGCCCATCGGCGCATTCGGCGTCGTCGACGTCGCCGCCGCGGAGGCGAAGCTCGAGGGCGTGCTGAAGGATCTCGGTGTAAGGCTGGACGTTCGCGCCCTCGTGCGGGAGCTGGGCGTCGGCGATCGACAGCGGCTCGAGATCGCGCGCGTGCTCTATCGCGATGCGCAGGTCGTGATCCTGGACGAGCCGACCGCGGTGCTGACGCCGAGGGAGGCGACGCAGCTCTACGAGACGCTGCACCGGCTCGCCGACGGGGGGCGCGCCGTCGTCGTCGTGACCCACAAGCTCGACGAGGTGGCCACGCACGCGCGTGCCGTCACGGTGCTGCGGCGTGGTCGCGTGATCGCGTCGCGCGAGATAGGTGATGTCCCTCGTGACGAAGAGCTCCGGCGGCTGACGCAGGACGTGATGGGAGACGCGGAGCCGGCACCCACGCGGCGCGCCCGTCCGGCGCGTGGAGAGCCGCTGCTCGAGCTTCGCGACGTCGAGCGCAAGCCCCAGCTCCGCGCCATCTCCCTCTCGGTCCACGCTGGAGAGATCCTCGGCGTGGCGGGGGTCGAAGGCAGCGGGCAAGGTGAGCTCGTCCGCGTGCTCGCGGGGCTCCTCGTTCCCGCCTCGGGTCGCGTCGTGGCGAAGGCAGCCATCTCGGTGCTGCACGGCGACCGGCACGCCGAGGGGCTGGTCCTCGACGCGTCGCTCCAGGACAACCTGCTCCTCGGTGAGCTCGCGCACTACGTCCGCGGCGGGCTCCTCCGCGCGTCGCGCATGGAAGCGGAGGCGTCGGCTCGTCTCGCCCGGTCGGGTGCGGTCCCCCGCGAGCTCGACCTCCCGGCACAGGCCCTCTCCGGCGGCAATCAGCAGAAGCTCGTCGTCGAGCGGGCGATGTCGCGCGCCGCGAAGATCCTCGTGCTCGCACACCCGACCCGCGGGGTGGACGTCGGAGCGGCGAGAGCGATCCACGCCAAGATCCTCGAGGCCGCTTCGCAGGGCGTGGCCATCCTCGTCTTCGGCGCGGATCTCGACGAGCTGCGCGCGCTCTGCGATCGCATCGTCGTCCTCGCGCGCGGGACCATCGTCGGCGAGGTCCCGGCCGACGCGGACAACGAACGCATCGGCGCGCTCATGCTGACGGAGGCTGCGTCGTGAGCCGCCGCCGGCTCTGGACGGCGCAGCTCGAGGCGGACGCGTTGGCCATCGTCGTCGGGCTCGCCGCGGCGCACCTGGCGTTCTGCGTGCTCGTGTGGCTCTACGGCGAGTCGCCGTGGGCGATGTCGCGTGAGCTCTTCGTCGGCACCTGGGGCACGCCGTACGGCGCGGGTCAGGTGCTCTTCAAGGCGACGCCGCTCTTCTTCACCGGCCTCGCCGTCCATGTCGCGCTGCGCGCCGGGCTCTTCAACGTGGGCGTCGAGGGGCAGCTCGCGGTGGCCAGCCTCGCGGTCGGGGCCCTGGGCGCGCACCTTCCGTTGCACGTTCACGCCGTGGTGGCGTGGCCGCTCCTCTTCGCCGTCGCCATGGGTAGCGGCGCGCTCTGGTCTCTTCTCCCCGCGGTCCTTCGGTCCCGTTTTGGGACCCACGAGGTCATCACCACCATTCTGATGAACCGCCTCGCGGGCGTGGCCGTGAACGTGGCCCTTGGGGTGGGGCTGGCCGAGGCAGGGAGTGTTCGCACGCCGGACGTCGTCCTGGGCGCTCACCTTCCGCGGCTCTCCACGCTCTTTCCCCCGCTCCGCGGCAGCGCCGTCAGCTTCGCGGCGCCCATCGCCGTGGCCACGGTCATCGTCGTCGTCGTCTTGCTGCCGCGGACGCGCTACGGGCGCGAAGCCGTGCTCGTGGCGGCGAACCCCGTGGCGTGCGCGGCCGAGCGCATTCCGGTCGGCCGGCGCCTGCTCGAGTCCCTCGTGATCTCGGGCGCGCTCGCGGGGTTGGCGTCCCTGGGCACGGTCCTCGGGTACAAGGGCTATTACGAGCAGGGGCTCGGCGCAGGCGCAGGTGTCACCGGCATCGCCGTGGCCATGCTCGGTCGCGGTCGCATCGTGGGGATGCTCGTGGCGGCGCTGCTCTTCGGGATGCTGGCGCAGGGCGGGTTGGTGCTCAACGCGCACGTTCCCATGGAGGTCATGGAGGTGCTCCAGGCCGTGGTCGTGCTCGCCGTCGCGCTGGGCGATGGGGCCGTTCGGCGGCAGGTGATGGAAGCGCTGCGGTCGGTGGCCGTGCGCGCAGAGGCGAGGGTCTGAGCACGCTCGGGACGCTCTTCTCGCTGACCATGCTGGCGCAGACGCTGCGAGCGTCGGTGCCCTACGTCCTGGCCGCGCAAGGCGGGGTCTGGAGCGAGCGCAGCGGCGTGGTCAACGTCGCGCTCGAGGGGACGATGCTGGTCGGAGGGCTCGTGAGCGTCGCCGTCGCCCTGACGACCGGCAGCCTCGCCGCCGGCATCGCGGCCGCGGCGCTGTCCGGCGCGCTGGTCGGCCTCGTGCACGTGTGCGCCGTCGAGCTGGGGCGCGTGGACGGGATCGTCAGCGGGCTCGCCATCAACCTCGCCGCGGCCGGCGGGACGCGGGTGCTCCTGCGCGCGTGGTACGGCTCGAGCTCCAACTCGCCCTCGCTCGCGGGTGGATCGAGCGCGTCGACGGGACTGGCTCTGCTCGGCAGGGCGCTCGTCGATCCGATGACGCTAGTGATGCTCGTCGTCGTGATCGCGACGCCGTTCGTGCTTCAGCGGACGAGGCTCGGGCTCCGGGTGCGCGGCTGCGGCGAGAGCCCGGAGGTCCTCCGCGCGGCGGGCGTCTCGGTCTCCCGGACGCGCGCCATCGCCGTCGCGGTCGGGTGCGCGCTGGCTGCGCTGGGGGGGGCGGCGCTCGCGCTCGAACAGCGGCAGTTCCAGTCGGGAATGAGCGGAGGTCGCGGCTTCATCGCGCTGGCGGCCGTCGTGCTCGCGGGGTGGAGGCCGGGGCGCGCGACGCTGGCCTGCGCGGCGTTCGCGATCCTCGACGCCGTGCAGGTAGTGCTCCAGGGGCAGGCCCGCGCCCTCGAGGGGCTCTTGCAGGCTCTGCCGTACCTGGCCACGCTCGTCGCGCTGGTGGTCTTCGTCCGGCGCCAGACGTCGGGCGGCGCCCCGGCAGCGCTCGGGCGCGCGGAGCGAACGTCGTGAAGCGGTCGCTCTCGGTCCTCGCTTCGCGGATTCGCCCGGGCGTGTTCGCCGAGCTCGAGGGAGCGATCGCGCGGCGCCGTGCCCAGGGTGGGACCATCGTACCGCTGCACATCGGGGACACCCATCGCCTCCCGCCGGATGCGGCGCGCTTCGAGCGCATCCTCGGCGCGAGCGGCGATCCGGCCGTCTACGCGTACGGCGCGACCTTCGGGCTCCCCGAGCTTCGCGCTGCCCTCGCGGCGAGGGCGGTGCAGATGGGGCGCGCGCCGGAAGGCACCGACGGGACCAGGAACGTGCTCCTCGGAGCCGGCGCGACGCACGCGCTGTCGTGCGCGGCGCGTGCGGTGCTCGAGCCGGGGGACGAGGTGCTGCTCGCGTCGCCGTACTGGCCCTTGGCGCACGGTATCCTCACGGGCGCCGGCGCGGTCGTGCGTGAGGTCCCCCTTTCGAGCCGCCTGTACGACGACGGTGGGCTGGACGCTGGCGAGATCCTGCGCGCGGCCGCCACGCCGCAGACGAAGGCGCTCTACGTCATCACCCCGAACAACCCGGACGGGAAGGTCCTGTCACGGCGCGATCTGGAGTCCATCGCGCGCTTCGCCGTCGAGCGCGACCTCTGGGTCATTTCCGACGAAGTGTATGCGGACTACACATATGAGCTCGACCACGTCTCGCTCGCGATGCTTCCAGGAATGGCGGAGCGGACCTTGGCGGCGTACTCGTTCTCCAAGAGCCACGCGCTGGCCGGGGCGCGGGTCGGGTACGTGCTCGCGCCGGAGGCGGTCGTGTCCCTCGCGCGGCGCGTCTCGATTCACACGGTGTTCAACGTGCCCGTTGCGTCACAGCGCGTGGCCCTCGAGGCGCTCGGTGACGCGGCGTGGGTCGGCACGGCGCGTTCGGACTATCGGGCCGCGCGCGACGTGACGGCGCGTGCGTTCGAGGGCACCGGCGCTCGCTTCGCGCTGCCCGAAGGTGGCGTGTACTTCTTCCCGGACTTCGCGCCGGTCCTCGGCGGGCGGCCGCTTCGCGTCTTGCTCGAGCGGGCCATCGAGCGCGGGGTGCTGCTCGCGCCCGGTGAGGCGTTCGGCGCCGCGTTCCCGACGCATGCGCGCCTCTGCTTCACCAGCGCGCCGCTGCCGCAGGTCCTCGAGGGGATCGACGCGTTGAAGCGCGCGATCGACGACCTAGGCGCGGTGGATGACGAGCCCGTCCCGTAGGACGAGGCTCGCGCGCGGCGTTCCCCACGGCTGCACCAGCGCGTCCTCGTGGGGCAGGTCCCACAGGACGAGGTCGGCCCGGGCGCCCACCGCGACGTGGCCGGCGTCCGGAAGGTCGAGCGCGAGGGCCGGATGTACGGTCGCCGCGATCCACGCCTCTTCGGGGGTGAGACCGTAGGACCGCACCGCGAAGGCCATGGCCAGAGGAAGGCTCTCGGTCGGGGCCGTTCCAGGATTCGCGTCGCTGGCGACGAAGAAGCGAACGCCGTGCTCCCGGAGCTGGGCCACGTTCGGCGGCTCTTGCTTCAGGGTGAAGCTGGCCACGGGGAGGAGCCCCGCGAAGACGCCCGCCTTGGCCAGCGCAGCCGCTCCGATCGCGCCGAGGTGCTCGAGGTGGTCGGCCGAGCGAGCGCCGAGCTCTGCCGCGAGCTCGGCGCCGCCGATGTCGGAGAACTGTCCGACGTGGAGCCGGACACCCAGCCCGTGGGCCCTGGCGGTGCGTCCCAGGGCACGCGCCTCGTCGACGGTGAACGCGTGCGCGTCCACGTAGGCGTCGACGAAGGCGGCGAGCCGTTCCTCGGCGACGCGCTCGACGAGGGCGATGGCATCACGGACATAGTCGTCGCGCCGTTCGCGCGCGGCGGGGGGGAGGGCGTGGAGGGCGAGGAACGTCGCGACCACGCGCGGCAGGTCGGCGCGTGAAGCGACGCGTGCGATGGCGCGCAGCTGCTTCAGCTCGAGCTCGGGCACGAGGCCGTAGCCGCTCTTGACCTCGACGGAGGTGACACCCTGGGCGGCCACGCGACGGAGGCGTGCGGTCAGGTCCAGGACGAGCTGGTCTTCGGTCACGGCCTCCACGGCGCGGTGCGAGCTCACGATGCCACCGCCCGCGGCCGCAATGGCGACGTAGTCGGCGCCGGCCATGCGCATCGCGTATTCGCCGTGCCGCGAGCCCGCCCACGCGAGGTGCGTGTGCGCGTCCACGAGACCGGCGCTCAAGAGCGTGGCGCGATGGATCTGGTCGGCCGCGGGCGCGTCCTTGGCGTCGCCGATCCATGCGATGCGCCCACCCTCGACGAGCAGCGCCGCGGCCTCGCGCACGTCGAGCTTGCCGGGAGCGCCCGCGCCCAGGACGACGCGGTCGGCGACGAGGAGCAGGCTCACGGAAAGAGCTCCGCCAGGCGACGACGCAGGGCGAGCTTGCGCTCCGTCGCGAGGGCAGCGCGCAGGGCCTCGCCGGAGAGCGGACGCGGCGCGTGAAGGCGCCTCATGGCGAGGACGCGACCCGCCGCCTCCTCGCAGCGCGCGCGGAAGCGGGCATCCTTTTCGGCGCGCGCGATGAGGCCGTCCCTGGCGAGGCCGAGGGCCGCTTCGTCCGAGCACACGAGGAGCGCGTCGCAGCCTGCGTCGACGGCGAGGACGGCGGCCTCCGCGTAGCCGTAGCGGTTGGCGATCGCCTTCATCTCGAGATCGTCGGAGATCAGGACTCCGCGATATCCGAGCTCGCCCCGGAGGAGGTCGGTCGCGATGCGCCGCGACAGCGTGGCGGGAACGTCATCGAGCGCGGGGTAGCGTACGTGCGCGGTCATGAGCGCCGGCAGGCTCGCGGCGGCGGCCAGGCGGAAGGGGAGGAGCTCGATCCGGTGAAGCCGGTCACGATCGTGAGTGACGACGGGGAGCTCGAGGTGCGAGTCGGTGGTGGTGTCGCCATGCCCGGGGAAGTGCTTTCCGCAGGCGAGGATGCCGGCTCCGGCCATGCCGCGCGCGAAGGCGAGCGCGAGCCGTGCCGCGCGCTCGGGCTCGGTGCCGAAGGCGCGGTCGCCGATGATGGGGTTGGCCTCGTTCGTGTGCACGTCGAGGACCGGCGCGAAGTTCATCGTGAATCCGAGGGCGACGAGCTCGGCGGCGGAGACGTAGCCGGCTTCCTCGACGAGCGCCTCGTCGTTCGTCGACGCGAGGCGGAGCATCGGCGGAAGCTCGAGGGCCGGCGCCTTGATGCGCGCGACGCGGCCGCCTTCTTGATCGACGGCGAGAAGGGGCGGCACGTCGCCCGCGGCCGCGCGCGTCAGCGCTGCGTTGAGCGCGGCCACGTGCTCCGGTTCGCCCGTGAGGTTGCGCTTGAAGAGAATGGCTCCGCCGAGCGCGCCGCGGGCGAGTGCGTCCGCGAAGAAAGCCGGCACTTCGGTCCCATGGAAGCCTCCGACGAGGAGCGTGCCGCAGAGGGCCTCGAGGGTCTGGGCCATGACTTTCGTGTGTAGCACACGGGGGCGCACGGCTTCGAGAGACGTGCTACCGAAAGGCGATGCGCGTCGTTCCCATGCTCGCCGTCGTGGCAGGCGCCGTTGCCTGCGGCCCGGGTGGCGCGCGCACGCCGACGGCGCCGGCTCCCTCGGCGTCCACTGGCGCCTCGGTGTCGCTTCCGCGCGCGAGCACCGCCGTCCCCGTGGCGTCGGCCACGGCCACGGTCGCCACGCCCACGTCGGGCAAGCTCACGATCGCCCAGGCGCGGCGCTACATGCTCGAGCTCATCAACCGCGATCGACGCTCCATGGGCCTGGGGCCCGTCGAGCTCGACGAAGGCGCACCGACGCAGTCGGCCGAGCGCCACGCGCGTGACATGGCGGCGAACGCCTTCCTCGGGCACTGGGGGACCGACGGCTCGGTACCCGAGCAGCGCCTGACGGAGGCCGGCGGCGCCGACATGGTGCTGGAGAATGCCTTCTGCATCACCGACGAGAAGAAGCGTGACCTAGAGAGCGAGCCGCGCATCGACGCCGCCGACGTGGAGCGCGCGGAAGCCATGTTCTTCGACGAGGTGCCGCCGAACGACGGGCACCGAAAGAACATCCTGAAGCCCTTTCATAAGCGCGTCGGAGTCGGCTTCGCGCTCGCCAAGCCCGCCGGCAACGAGATCCTCGTGCCCTGCATCTCGCAGGAGTTCGTCGACGTGCTGGGGACCTACGACCCGATCCCCCGCAGCGTGAAGGCGGGCAGCAAGCTGCACCTCGCCGGCACCCTCGTCAAGGAGGTGCAGATGGGCGCCGTCGGCATCGCCAAGCTGGAGACCCCGAAGGCCCTCTCGACGTCGGAGGCGAACAAGCGGCGCAACTATCCGGTGCCCAAGCCCGACGTCATGTACTGGCCGAAGGGCTTCGTGACCCCGCTGCCGATCCTGGTCGAGGGACAGCGCTTCTCGATCGATCTTCCCGTGCCCGGCCCCGGATTCTACGAGATCAGCGTGTGGGGCAAGCGTCCCGGCGATGCAGACTACGCGAGCGTGAGCTTGCGCACGCTCCACGTCGAGTGAGCCCTCACTTCGACGGCGTGTAGCCCTTGGCGGCGCCCTTGCTGGCGAACGACGTCAGGGAGGCGCCGGTGAACTGCCCGACCCATGCGCCGTCGAAGGACACCGGCTCGGCGCCGTCCCCCACGGCCGAGCTCGCGCTCGCGGTCACGTCGAGGAGCACGGAGCCACCGAGCTTGTTGGAGAGATCGGCGGCCGTGCTCCACTGCGCCGTGATGGCGGTGCGACACAGCCCGGCGGCGCACGTACCATCGCATGCAGAATACACATAACCGCCGTTGGCGAGTGCGTTGCCCAGTGCGGCGCAGTCGACGGCCAGCGCGAGCGCCGAGTCGACGCCCGTGGCGGCGGGGAAGTCGACGACGGCGCTGCGATCGGCCGCGGTCGCGACGAGCCGCGTCGGGAGGAAGACCAGCGTCCCGTGGAGGTGCAGCGTGTCGTCGGTGTCCGCCGTGAGCGAGAACGGCGCCGCGGACGTGATCCCAGCCGTGGCGGCGTCGAGTGCGCCGAAGGTCGTCGGCGTGAAGGCTGCCTTCTGATCCGGCGCGCCCAGCAGCGGACCCTGGAGGTCCCCGAGGATGGACGCGAGACTGGCAGCGCTCCACGCTGCGGCGCGCGCGTGCAACGAGGGCGCGTGCTGCGACAGCCAGGTGGTCGTCGACGTGTCCCAGCCCAGCTGCGTGCGCGTCGCCGTGAACGCGGCCTTTTCGCCGGCGCTAGGCGTGGCGTCGGCCATGGCGTCGAGGAGCCGCTTCGCCTCGAGGTCGGGGAAGAACGCCGCCAGGAGCTGCGTCTCGGCGGCCGCGAGCATCGCGTTCCAGGACGTCTTGTCGCCAGGCTCGGGCGCGAACGTGAAGGTGCTGGCGAGATCGGCCGTTTCGAGCGCGAGGGGACGGTC
>Ga0182021_10009881_pt1 | contig 11316 bp, 13 predicted proteins | sample 612E3MmetaG_FD_120493 | JGI IMG/M metagenome (GOLD analysis project Ga0182021, IMG submission 120493) | Permafrost microbial communities from Stordalen Mire, Sweden - 612E3M metaG (Illumina Assembly) | ecosystem: Environmental > Terrestrial > Soil > Wetlands > Permafrost | place: Sweden...
CGGATGGCACCTACTTTTACTTCGTGCACAGCTACTTCCCTGTGCCAGCCCGGGCCGCCGATGTCGCGCTTACAACAGAGCATGGTGTGAAGTTTTGTGCAGCGGTGGCGCGCGACAACCTTTTCGCCTGCCAGTTTCACCCCGAAAAGAGCCAGCGCGCTGGCCTGGCTGTGCTCAGCCGCTTCGTTGCCTTGTAAAGAATCCACGCATGTTGGTTTTTCCCGCAATCGATCTGATGAATGGCCAGGCGGTACGCCTGCAACAAGGCCGCCGCGACAGCGCGAAGGTCTATTCCAGCAATCCGCCCGAACTGGCGCGCGCCTTTGCCGAGGCCGGCGCGCCCCGCCTGCACGTGGTGGATCTGGATGCAGCCTTCACTGGCGGCACGCAGAGCAATCACGAAACCATCAAGGCCATCCTGGCCGCCACGACCATGGATGTGGAAGTTGGCGGCGGCGTGCGCACGGTCGAGGCTTGCGAGCGGCTGTTCGCTCTGGGCGCGCGCTTCGCGGTCATGGGCACCGCGGCCATCAAGACACCCCAAGTGGTGGCCGAGGCTTGCCGCCGTTTCCCCAAGCGCATCGTGGTCGCGGTGGACGCACGCGAGGGCAAGGTGGCTGTCGAGGGCTGGACCGAAGACACGAGGAGCGACGCGCTGGAGGTCGGCCTGGCCGTGGCCGAAGCGGGCGCGGCGGCCGTGCTCTACACCGACATCGGCCGCGACGGCATGCGCAGCGGACCCAATCTGGAAGCCACGGCGCGACTGGCGGCCAAGATCGCTCCTTGTGCGGTGATCGCCTCGGGCGGCATGGCGCGTCTGCAGGACATCGATCAGGTAAAGACCACGGGCGCGCAAGCTGTCGTGATCGGCAAGGCCATCTACGAGGGCGTGTTCACCGTGGCCGAGGCGCTGGCACGCGCACTTCAGGGAAGACTCTGATGCTGGCGCGACGGATCATCCCCTGCCTCGACGTGGACGCGGGCCGCGTGAAGAAAGGAATTCGCTTCAAGCAACTTCGCGACGCAGGCGATCCGGTGGAAGTTGCTGCGGCCTATGATCAGCAGGGTGCGGACGAGATCTGCTTTCTGGACATAACCGCTTCGTCCGACAACCGCGCGACCATGCTCGAGGTGGTGCGCATCACCGCCGAGCAGGTCTTCCTGCCGCTCACCGTGGGCGGCGGAGTGCGCAGCGTGGAGGATGTGCGGAAGTTGTTGCTGGCCGGGGCTGACAAGGCCGGCATCAACACCGCCGCAGTGGCCGACCCCGAGTTGGTCCGCCGGGCCTCGGACGCCTTTGGCAGCCAGGCCATCGTGGTCGCGGTGGACGCCCGACGCAGACCCGACCGGCCCGGCAACTGGGAGGTTTTCACCCACGGCGGCCGCAAGCCCACCGACATCGACGCGGTTGACTGGTGCGCGCGCATGGCCGAGCTGGGCGCAGGAGAAATCCTGCTCACCAGCATGGATCGCGACGGCACGCGCGATGGCTTCGACCTGGAACTGACCCGCGCTGTGGCCGACCGCGTGCCCATTCCCGTCATTGCATCGGGCGGCGTGGGCACGCTGGAACATCTTTACCAGGGCGTGGTCGAGGGCGGCGCCGATGCGGTGCTGGCCGCTTCGATCTTCCACTTCGGCGAGTTCACGGTGGGCCAGGCGCGCGACTATTTGCGCGCCCGCGGCGTGCCCGTGCGCGAAGGCTAGTCCCGGGTCCGAAGGGTCAGAATTTGTTCGCCATCGGACTGCCGCCACAACGCAGGGTACGCGTCGAGCCTTGCCGGGTGGGCACCTGAATGATAACTCACTAGGAAGATGTTATTCCCGCAGTTCTCGACGCAAAGGGTGTTCGGTTCGATGATCCTGCTGGGCGCGTTTCTCGCAGCAGCCTGCGCCCCACGCAAGACCGGCATGCATACGACCAGTACTGCAACTGGCGGGGTGTCGAGCAATGGCGGCAGCAGCACCGCGAGTTTCGTCAGCGGTGGGGCGACGCAGGAGCCGCCGAGCACGGGCGGCACGGTTGCTGGTGGTGGAACCGTCTCCAACGGAGGCACGGTTGCGACCACAGGCTATTCGGCTCCCGGCGGCGCGGGGAGCAGCGGCAGCAGCGGCAGCGCCGGCAGCAGTGCCAGCGCCAGTAGCAGCGTCAACAACGGAGGTGCCAGCGGAGGCGCTTTCGCCAGCGGGGGCAGCCGGGCCACCGGCGGAGCCAGTGCCAGCGGTGGTGTGTTCGTCAGCGGAGGCAGCCGGGCCACGGGCGGAGCCAGTGCCAGCGGCGGGGCCGGGGGTACGTCCAGCCCTGCCGGAGGGACGCCGAGCACCGTCAGCTCGACCACACCAGCCGGCCCCTGCACCACAGACAGCCAATGTCCGAACGGTCATTGCGTCAGTGGTAGCTGCGTCTGTTGGGACACCAACCAGAAGGTCTGTGCCGGAACCTGCACCGACATCAAGTACAACAACAACTCTTGCGGCGACTGCAACAACCGTTGTCCTGCCACGGCCCCGCGCTGTGACAACGGTACCTGCAAGTGCGATAGCCCGCCCTGCGGAGGGACTTCCACCGGTGGCACGTCAGGCAGCGGTGGAAGTGCCAGCACGGGCGGAACGCCTGCCACGGGTGGAAGCAGAGCGACCGGCGGCGTGACGAGCACCGGCGGCAGCACGGTTCAGGGTGGCTCCACCACGAACGGGGGTACCACGAGCGGCGGGTCACAACCGGCTCCGATCACCAACGGCACCGACGGCTGGGCCTCGCGCTACTGGGATTGCTGCAAGCCCTCTTGCGGCTGGAAGGAGAACGCCAACGGAAATCCCATGCAGAGTTGCTCACAAGACAACTCGCGGCTGTCTGCCTACGACACGCAGAGCGCATGCGGCGGTGGCTCTGCTTTCATGTGCTGGGACTTCGCCCCCTGGTCCGCCAGCGATACCCTGTCCTACGGCTTCGCAGCCTACAATGGCGTGGCCTGCGGAACCTGTTTTCAGCTCCAGTTCACCGGGACGAGTCAAGGCGGCGATGGCAAGAGCACTCCCCCTCTCAGCGGGAAGACGATGATTGTGCAGGTCATCAACGTGGGTGGCATCGCAGCGAACCAGTTCGATCTGCTCATCCCGGGCGGGGGTGTGGGTGACTTCAATGCCTGCTCGAATCAGTGGGGCAGCTCCGATCTGGGTGCGACCTACGGCGGCTTCTTGACCGGTTGCAGCGGCGACAAGACCTGCGTACAGAACAAGTGCAGCACGATCTTATCGAGCAAGCCACTTCTCAAGGCCGGGTGTGACTGGTTCACGGGGTGGTTCAACGCGGCTGACAATCCCGCGCTGAAGTACCAAAAGGTCACCTGCCCCTCCCAGATCACGTCGAAGAGTGGCATGTCTGGCTGATTGAGCCAGTCACGGACCTTCGCAAGCTACTGCGGCGTTCCCGGGGTATAGAACTTCACGTCCGGAGTGATCCATCCCGTGTAGATGCTCCAGTTGTATAGGTGATACTGCTGGGGGATACCGGGATGGGCCGGAGTGTCGTCCAGATTGCAACCACCGTTGGCGTAGATCCGGAGGGTCGTCTCATCATACGTGATGACTTCCTCCTTGCCGTCGCCGCAAAGATCTGCGTGTTGAGCGAAGGTCTGAACACTGGCGCCGCTATAGGGGAAGCTGGCAACGGTTTTCCCATAGCCGTCGTACAGATAGGTCCCTGTGCCGCCGCTGCCGTCCGACTTGCCGTCACGACGATAGGAGAAAATGACATCGCTACCCTTCCCGTCCCAGTTGTTCATGTTTTCCGTCACGGTCAGCCACCCGGAGTTGGTGGGCCGGTTCTCTTTCCACAAGAGCTTGTCGTTTCGGTCCACCAGCACATTGTTGGACTTGAAGCCTTCCGCAGCGGTACGCAAACGATCGAGCAGGACCACCTCGAGGCCCGGCAGGTCCGGACGGTAATCGCCCATTCCGATCTGCTGAGCCTCTATTGTGTTCGTGTCCTGCCACAATTGTTTGCCCGTCTTCCAATCGAACGCGGCAGCCACATTCCCATTGACCACAATCTCGTATCCGTTTGCGGGATTGCCGTCCATGTCGCCTGTGGCAATCGAGTCTGCGTGCATGGTGAGTTTCGGACTTGACGTGGTGTTAAGGGTCCATTGTTGCGTGCCATCGCTCTCGAAGAAGAAGTAGCCGCCCATGACTTCGTCTTTTCCATCACCGTCCCAATCATAGGCGAGCGGATAGTGCCCGGTACCGAAGTCGGACAGGCTGGTGTCGTTGGCAAGCAGCTTCTTGTTCCACAGCAAGGTTCCGGCCTTGGTGGTGGCGTCGTCAATTCCGGTGATGGCCCAGAATTGCGAGTAGCGAGTCTTGACGATGATGTCCTGCGGCCATGCCTTGCCTCTGAGATTGGCAAAAGCGATGGAGTCGTTGGAACCCGCTTGTGGCAAGGGAATCTTGCGCAGCAACTTCCCGGTGGTTCCGTCGAGAACGGTCATCTCGGTGGTGCTCATGTTGGCGAAGACCTCGGACTTGCCGTCCCCATCCATGTCGTAGACTTGAAGCGGAACGTCCGAACTGGCTACGTGGTTGGTGCCGGGGGTGCCGTACTGCCACAGTTGGTTGCCTTTGAGGTCGTACGCCGTAACGCAAACCACGAGCTGCGGCGTATATGCGCCAGGCTGAACCTCGGGCTGGCCCACGACGATCTCCATCTTGCCATCGCCGTTGATGTCGCCCAGCCGCAATCCCGGACAACCGCCAGAAGTCTTCAAGTTGATGGTGCTCACCAGTACTGGTGTGCCGCTCGTCCCCGTGCTGCCAGCCGCTGAAGTCGAGCCGCCAGTTCCCGTGGCCCCACCAGCTGCTGTCGTGCCACCGGTGCGCGTCGTCCCGCCGGTTGCCGTCGTGCCACCGGTGCGCGTCGCGCCGCCGGTTGCCGTCGAGCCGCCGGTGCGCGTCGTCCCGCCGGTTGCCGTCGAGCCGCCGGCTACCGTCGAGCCGCCGATTGCCGTCGTACCACCGGTAGTCGCCGTCCCACCGGTTGCCGTCGCACCACCGGTAGTCGTCGTCCCACCAGCGCGACTGGTGCTACCCGTGTTGCCTGCTCCACCCGTAACAGCGGTGCTCGTCGTAGTTACAGAACCCCCACTCGCTGAAATCCCTCCAGAGCCGGCGCCTCCTGCGCTGCCCCCGCTGCCACCAGAACCAGGACTTCCCGCTGTGCCACTGCTGCTGATTGCGCCTGCCCCGCCGCCAACAACTGTGGCGCCCGCCACTGGCCCAGCGCCCGCAGTGCCAGATGCCCCAGCCAAACCACCGCCGTTGCCAGTCGAAGAAGGGGTTCCGCCTGAGGCCACTAAGCCACCCACCCCGCCGCCGCCCACCAGCGGCGCCACGCTGCCTGCGCCCGCGCTGCCGCCCTGGCCGGTGGTGGAGCCGCCGGAAGCACCGCCGCTCCGACCCGATGAACCCTGGCCGCAGCCAAGCGACGAGATGAGGAAGAAGCCAACTCCGGCCAACAACCGAGACACGGTCTTCAATGATTCCCTACTCATGGTGTTTCCTTACAACTTCGGATCTCAGTCCTGTCGCGATACTTCGTCGTTGCTGCGCCGGCTTCCGGGCATGCGTACCCTTCCGACCCTCGCCGGCCCGACCACGGACGCATGCCAGCGACCTGGTGGGTGGAGTTGAGAGACGGTTCTTGCTGCGGGCCTTGTTTCCCGGCGATGCTGCTGCGACAACAGCAGTGAGTATACATTACGACGCCCCTACAAAATGGGCTCTAATTGAAACCCCGCTCGCCTTCATTTCCGTCGGTGACTCTCCTTCCGCGTTAGCTTCTCTTGGTTTGGATGCGACCGTTGTATTCGACGTGATCCTGGCACGCACACGACAGTACACGTCGGGGAGGAGTGCAGTTTCGCTGCGTTATCGAGCGGGGGACTGTGTGACATGAGCGGCCGGCGTGTCCTGCCAGCCCCGGGCTCGTCGACCCCGTGCCTATTTGTATTGAGGTGCGTTCACGAAGTCGGTGCCCAAGGCCGACAACGTCGAGGGATTGGAGTTGCGTCTTTCCGGAACTTTGTCGGCGTGATGATTCTCATGTTTCACCGCGGCTTCACGTGCGACACGAGCTATGAGCCGTGCGGGGGCGACTGCGTTTCAACCGGCACATGCACCCCCGACGCCGGACACTAGACGTCCTCGGGACTACGCCCGCGTGAGCAACGTCTGTACTCCCGGCTGGTCGCGCAGTTCGTCCCCGACCAGAGGCCGTGATTTGCGGCCAATGTCGAAGCCGAAGACGTGGTGACTGACGCCTGAGACGGCGACCACCACGACGACCGACAGATCGAGCGGGTCTTTGTTCATTCGCCTTCGCCCTGCCAGGGACAGCGCGCCCAGCCCAGCAGTTCGCACAGGTCTTGGTCGTGGCGTGCGTAGTACTCGCGCAGCCAGCGCATGGTCTCGGCCGGTGGCTTGAGCCGACGCTGCAAAGGCGAGGTCCACGCGCGCAGCCGCAAGCGCAACTCCGTCGAAAGAAGCTTGCGCAGGTGCAGGACATTGTCGATCCGGTGCAGCAGCCGGGGACCGGTTGCCAACGTCGCGTTGGCGTGGGGAATGCTGGCCGGGCCGCGCGCCGGGTCCAGCCCGGCGAAGTGAAACAGCCGCTGCGCGACCTGGGCCGGATCGCGGCGCAGCTCGTCCATGGTCAGGATGCAGAATCGCTCGCGGGGAAACACGGCAAAGAAGCGCCTGAGGTGGGCGGCGTAGAAGCCGGCGTCCAGGTACACGTCAAAGGACACGTACCGCGTTTCGTGGCAGATGGCCGCGCGCCAGATGCGCTCGGCGTCGGGGCCTTCCAGCACATTGCCGGCCTGCAGACGCCGGTGGTTCTCCGCGATGGCGACATCGAAGCGGCGGTTCTCCAAGCCTATCGAATACCTGAGCGCCCAGTGCGAGAAGGCCCGCTCGGCCGGTTCGCGCAGCGATACGATGAAGCGAGCCTCGGGGCAGCTTTCCTTGATCCGGGGCGTGACATAGGGGAGCACCATGTTGGCGGGCCGCCCTTCCACCAACACGCGCTGGCCGTTCCAGTGGGGAAAGTACGTGCGCCGATAGTAGTCCAACCCCTGGGCGTACTCGTCCTCGAAGAAGTACGGTTCCTTGAGCACGGACGCACATACGTCGGCGTGCAGGCGAAACAACTCGTACAGCGACGATGTTCCGCAGCGCGCAGCCCCCAGGATCATCAGAGTAGCCCCGGGAAGAGCGCTGCTGGCATGCTGCTGGAAGGCGTCGGTCATCGCGAATGCATCAAGCTGAAGTGCCAGCTACTCTACTCCGCTGCCTCGGGCGGCACTGAGGAGGAATTCGTTCGCAGTGACCGGGATACAAAAAGTGCGCTAGACCTCGTCATCATGATTGGAAATGCCGACGCGCTGCTGTCTGCTGTGAAGTTCGACTCGAAGGGCCTGGTGCCTGTGATTGCCCAGGACCGCGCCTCCGGAGTGGTGCGCATGCTCGCCTGGGCCAATGCCGAGGCGTTGCGGGCCACCGTGCAGAGCGGCCTGGCCACGTTCTGGAGCCGCTCGCGCAACGAGTTGTGGGAAAAGGGCAAGACCTCGGGCAATTCCATGCGCGTCCATGACCTACGCCTGGATTGCGATGGCGACGCCATCCTGTACATCGTCGACGCCCACGGGCCGTCGTGCCACACCAACGCCACCTCATGCTTCTTCCGCAGCGTGACCGCCAACGGCCTGGCTGAAGACGACGGCCCGGCGCCGGTTGCCGCCAAGTAGCGACACGGAGGCTGTCACGCTCGAAAAAGCCGTCGCGCGGATCCTGCGACCCGGCGGCCTGCTGGCCGACCAACTGCCGGGCTTTGAGCCGCGCCCTGGCCAGCTCGCCATGGCCAGACGGGTGGCGCAGGCGATCGACATGGACGAGCGCCTGCTGGCCGAGGCCGGCACCGGCACGGGCAAGACCATCGCCTATCTGGTGCCGGCGATTCTTTCGGGTCGCAAGGTGGTGGTCAGTACTGGCACGCGCACCCTGCAGGACCAGATCGCGCAGGTGGATCTGCCGCGCCTGCAACGCGTGCTGGCCGAGCCCTTCACCTTCGCGGTGATGAAGGGGCTGTCCAACTACCTGTGCCTGCGCCGCTTCGACGAGCACAGCAAGCAGCTAGAAATTGCGGCCACCAAGTCGCACGAGACCGAGCGGGTGCGCGCCTGGGCGACGACCACCACCACCGGCGACCGGGCGGATCTCGACGGCGTGCCTGACAGCGCCCCGATCTGGCGCGAAATCGCGTCCAGCCCGGAGATGCGGCTGGGCAGCCGCTGCCCCTACGTCGACCGCTGTTTCATCACCCAGATGCGACGGCGGGCGCTGGGCGCCCGCGTGGTGGTGGTCAACCATCACCTGTTTCTCGCCGACCTGGCCCTGCGCAGCCGCTGGCCCGACGCCCAGGTGCTGCCGCCCTACGAGCTGGTGGTCTTCGATGAAGCGCACCAGATCGAAGACATCGCCACCGAGGTCTTTGGCGTGCAGGTTTCCAACGCCCGGCTCTTCGCCCTAGCACGCGACCTGCTGCGCGCGCCTGCGCCCCAGCTTGAAGCGGGCCGGGTGGAATCCGCGGCGCGCCGGATGGAGGCTGCGACCCACGTTCTGGCGGAAACCCTGCGCAGCCGCTTGCCGGCTTTGCGCGGCAGCGGCGAAGAGGTGCGCGTGGAAATGCCCGATGACCTCTGGGCCGCGGAGGTCTTGCAGCGCTACCACGAATTGGACAACGTCCTGGAAGAGACGGCCGCCCTGTGCGCGCGTCTGAGCCAGGACGATGGTAGCGAGGTTGAGCGGCCACACCCTCCGCCGCAAGCCCAGGCTGCGGCGCTGGCCGGGCTCTCGCGCAGGGCCGATGCCGTCCGCACCGATTTCGCCGAGATCGTCGGCACAGCCCGGCGCGACTCGATCCGCTGGGTGGTGGTGTCGCGGCGCAATCTCACCCTGCGCGCCTCGCCGGTGGACGCTGCGCCCCTGCTGCGCGAGAGCTTCGACCGCCACCCAGGGCCCATCGTCTTTACCTCGGCCACGCTCAGCGCGGGCGGGCGCTTCGACTACATCCGCGGCCGGCTGGGCCTGACTGACACCGCCAGCGAGTCGAACTTTCCCTCGCCCTTCCACTACAGCAAGCAAGCCCTGCTCTACCTGGCTGTCGATCTTCCTGATCCGACCCACGAGTCGTTTGCCGCCGCGGCCGCCGAGCGCGCCCTGGAGTTGTGTCGGCTTTCACGTGGCCGGGCGCTCCTGCTCTTCACCAGCTTTCGCAATCTGCGCGTGGCCGAGGAGCGCCTGCGCGCCGACGGTGGCTTCCCCCTGCTGGTGCAAGGCGAACGACCGCGCCACCTGCTGCTCACCGCGCTTCGCCAGCAGGTCGGCTCGGTCCTGCTGGCCACGCAAAGCTTCTGGCAGGGCGTGGACGTTCCCGGCGAGGCGCTCTCACTGGTGGCGATCGATCGCCTGCCCTTTGCCGTGCCCGACGATCCGCTGACCGCCGCGCGCATCGAGCGCATCCGCGAGGACGGCGGCGATCCCTTCAACAGTTTCCAGCTCCCGCGCGCCGCGCTCGCGCTGAAACAGGGCTTCGGCCGCCTGGTGCGCACGCGCAGCGATCGCGGCGTGGTGGCGATTCTCGACGGCCGCATCGCCCGCCGCCGCTACGGTCCCATGCTGCTGGCCAGCCTGCCCGCCGAATGCCCGCGCACCGAGGAACTGGAGGACGTGGGAAGGTTCTTTACCCTGCCGAAGCAAAGCGTCTGAATCAAGGGGGTTGCTTAGCTAACCTAGCCTAGCTAACATGCGAAGTATGCGCACGACCATCCACGCAGCCAAGACAGACCTCTCTCGACTCATTAAGAGGGCCTGTGCCGGCGAAGAGGTCGTGATCGCTCGGGGCGATACACCCGTGGTCCGCCTGGTTCCCCTGGTGACGCCGCCTCGCAAACGCATGTTTGGCGCCCTCAAAGGCAAGGCTCGCACCACCGCGGCGTTCTTCGAGCCGCTCCCGGCCGACGAGCTCGAAGCCTGGGAGAGGTGACCGGTGAAGGTCCTGCTCGACACGCACGCCCTGCTTTGGTGGCTGGATGGCGACCGGCGCTTGTCCCAGCGCGCGCGAAGGCTCATCGACAACGACGAGACCACCGTGCTGGTCAGCGCAGCGTCGGCTTGGGAGATATGCACGAAGTTCCGCCTGGGGAAGCTGCCCGGCGCCGCAGCGGTCGCCGCCGATGTGAAGGGATGTCTCGACAGTCAGGGCTTCGTACCGCTGCCCATTACGGTCGACCACGCCCAGCGCGCTGGCAGCCTGCCTGGTCCACATCGCGATCCCTTCGACCGAGTCCTGATCGCGCAGTCACAGGCAGAGAACCTGCCACTGGTTACCGTCGATCCCGTGTTCGGGCGCTACGGAACCAAGGTTATCTGGTAGCGCCCTTTCGGCCGTGTCGGAGCTAGAATCGCGAGGCCATGGAGATCCTGTTTCTGGTCGCCGCCTTCTTGCTGGGCTCGTTCCCGACCGGCGTCGTGGTGGCGCGCGCCAAGGGTGTGGATCTGCGCAAGGTGGGCAGCGGCAACATCGGCACGGCCAATGTCGGCCGCGCACTCGGCCGGGGTTGGGCCGCTCTGGTGCTCCTGGTCGACGCCGGAAAGGGCGCCCTTCCGGTTGTGCTGGCGACCCGGCTGTTTAGTCTCGCGTGGCTACCTGCTGCTGCCGGCCTGTCGCGGTGCTGGGACAGGTCTTCTCCATGTTTCTGAAAGGCCGCGGCGGCAAGGGGGTGGCCACTTCCCTCGGCGCGGGCCTGGCCCTCGCACCCCTGCCCGCGCTGGTCTGCGTGGCTGTTTGGGTCGCGCTGTTTGCCAGGTTTCGCATTTCGTCCCTCGGCTCGCTGGCGGCGGTGGCCAGCTTTCCCACCCTCCTCTGGCTGTTCCACGCAGGTAGCGGTCCCAACCTGGCCTTCGCCGCGGCGGTCGCGCTCCTGGTCTTCCTACGCCACAAGGACAACATTCGCCGCCTCCTGCGCGGCGAGGAGCTACGAGCCTAGCACTACTGATTGAAATTCTCCCGTCGCCGTTTCCAGTCGGCGGAACCCTGGGAGGGTTCCGCGCCTCCCGCGCAGGGACGGTCGAGCAAAGCCCGACCGTCCCCCGCAACAGCTGTGGGCCCCGTCTGCCGTCTCGCTCCTCGGTCAAATACGTCGAGTATTCTCCCTCGTCGCTCGTTGCAGCCGGGGCTCCTCGCCACGCGACGGCTCGGTC
>Ga0182021_10009883_pt1 | contig 11316 bp, 6 predicted proteins | sample 612E3MmetaG_FD_120493 | JGI IMG/M metagenome (GOLD analysis project Ga0182021, IMG submission 120493) | Permafrost microbial communities from Stordalen Mire, Sweden - 612E3M metaG (Illumina Assembly) | ecosystem: Environmental > Terrestrial > Soil > Wetlands > Permafrost | place: Sweden...
CAGGCCACCACCGACGGGCTCACCGGCCTGGTCAACCACCGCACCTTCCAGGAACGCTTCTCCGCCATGTTGGGCCGGGCCGAGCGCCATTCCATGCGCGTATCCTTCCTGCTGACTGACATTGACCACTTCAAGAAGATCAACGATACCCATGGCCACCCGACGGGCGATCAGGTCTTGAAGCGGGTGGCCGCCATTCTGAAGGCCAGTGCGCGCAAGATCGACATCGTAGCCCGCTACGGGGGCGAGGAGTTTGCTCTGGTGCTGGAAGGCACGGATCGCGCAGGCGCACGCCAACTGGCCGAGCGCATCCGGCAAGAGGTCGGGGCACAGACGCACGACTCGGCCAAGGGCGCATTCCGGGCAACGCTGTCGCTGGGCGTGGCGGTTTATCCCGAGGACGGCAAGGCCAAACAAGAGCTGATTTCCAATGCCGATCAGGCGCTGTACGCGGCCAAACACAACGGCCGAAACCGCACCGTGTGCCACGGCGAGATCGCGCGCGCCGAGCAGCCACGGGCGCGAGCGGCCGGGTAGGGGAGGGGCGGGCGACTTACCTGCGTGCGAATCGATCGCGAAGCCGGGGCATGGACTGATCAGGTCGACGGTTGTAGGCAGATGTACGGTTCGCCGGCTTGGAAGACGCCGACGTTGAAACAAGTCCATCCCACCGGACAGATCTGGGGCGTCGTGTCGCAGCCGGGTGCCGTGCAGTAGCCGACCGGAACCCCGGGCTGTAGCGCGCAGTAGCTCACGGCCCCATTGCACTCGGTCTGACTGCTGCACGCGCTACCGAAATCCGCTGCGGTGCCGCTGGCCTCCGACGCGGAATCGAGATCGCCGCCTGCAGGCGCGGCGGCATCTGGGGCGGCTGCACCCGTGTCAGGCCCCGTGGTCGCTTCGGCGGCAGCGCCATCCGCGGGCAGAACCAGCTTCATGCAGTACCCCTTGTCGAATTGTTGCCCCGCCGGACAGGGCGAGTCTTCCGTGCAGGACAGGGAAGTGGCCACCAACAGTACGACGCCCATGGTTCTCGTCATTGAATCACCTTTCCAGAAGTCCGCAGGTCAGAAAACGAACACCAACCGCGAGGCCAAACTGCGAATCGTCACGTTGCTGGGATTGGGTCCCTCGGTGTTGAAGAAATATGAGCTGGAGTACTGGGTCTTCAGCTGGGCCCAAGGCTTGAAATAGATGTTGAAGCCCAGGGAAGGCGTGCAAACGAAATCGTCGAGAAAATCCGGTGGGCTGACGTACTGGATCTCGACGTAGACGTAGGGTTCGAAGCGACGGGCGAAGCGATGGGCCAGCAGCCCGTACCAGTAGTGGGCAAAGCGATTGGGGAGCACACTCCCCGGGGGCCCCAGGCCTGGTTCATTCTGGGCGCCTGCGTCGTACTTAACTCGATGAAGTAGCGCTTCGGTGCGGAGCCTCCAGCCACCCCAGTCCACCGACAGGTCGACACCCGCTGCCCATTCGTGATACGCCCACGCCCTGGTTTCCGTCACGCCGAAGCTGCCCGAGGAAAAGTCCAGTTGCTTGGTGTCGTCCGATGAAGTGCCCCAGTAGCCCGACATCCCCACGGTGAAGCGGGTCGCGCCGCTGTGGCGCAAGAACAGCCTTGCGCCAAGGGCCTTGTCATCGGTCAGGTCGACGTTCGTCATCGTCCGTCCATTACTCAGGTAGACGTGGTACCCGAGGTCCAGGGCGCCGAACACGAAACTACCGTACGCGTGAACGCCAACCAGACGCGCTGGGATAGCCTCTTCCACTTGAAAGGCTGGCAGCAGAAGCGAGATGAGCACAGGCGTGCCGTGATCGATGTTCCAGATCCCGTAGGGTGACGGGAAAAGTCCTGCTTGGATGGTGAGGGCTTGGCTATAGGACCACTCGCCCCAGGCCCGCTCGATCACGACACCGCCCCACGACACGTGCGCGCGGCCATTTGGATCGCTGGAATCGTAGACGCTCGTGTTCACGCGCTGATAGTTGGGGGTGAACGACTCGGACCCGTTTGGGTACAGCGTGAACCGCGTTTCGATGAGGGTGCGCCATCCCGGCCCGGGGCGCGTGTCGAGGTATAGGTTGACATTGCCCAGGACAAACGTGGTGGCGCGGGTCGGGTAGACGCCATTGAGCGGATCACCGCTATCCAGGAAGAGCCGCTGAAGTCCGACGTCCATGAAGCCATACAGATCGATTGCGCGCGCCGGGGTCGCGTGGCCAGCCTCCGCTTCCGCGGACTCCACTTCCTTCATACGCTGTTCGATGGCATCCAATCGGGTGTCCAACGGAGGACCGGCGGGAGCCTCAACCTGGTCCACCTCCTTGGCTGATGGGTTGACGGCTGTTTGGTTCGTCACAGACGGAACGGGGGCAGGTTCGCCTTGTGCGCGCGCCAGGCCCGGCAAGAACGACAGCAACCCAATCAGGAATCGATGGTTTTTCACGGCATCACCACCTGGCTGCGACGGATGCGAGCCACGACCTTCACGCGTGGTTTTAGTTTCGAGTCGGGGATGTATCCGATTGCGCCGGGCGTGCGTGACACCAGATCCACAATCGCCGCCGCCGAGGACAGTTGCCGCGGCGGCGGACTGTCGCCGCGAATCATCTGATCGATCCAGAACTGGGCCACGTCGTCGGGGTCCATGCCCAGAACGACGCGGTCGAAGACGACGCGTTCGGGGACGCTGGGCGCAAGGTTGATGGCAGTCACCGGTGTTCTGTCAGGCCAATCGCGCAAGACGCGGGTAAACACCGCCCGCAAATCGTTCGCCGAAAGCGCGCGTACGGGCGACGAGGGGTGGACGATAACCACAAGCTCTGCCGGTTCTTCGGCCCCGGACGGATGTGACAGAAGGCAGCCGAGCATGGCCATGATGCCGAAGACGCCGCTCCACGTCCGCCTCGGCAAGTGCAGTCTCGCTCCACGCCGTCGCTTCGATCTCAAGGAAGTACCCCAAGACGCCTATCGGCGGCGGCTCGGCCAATCTTGAGCCAAGGCAGCGTCAAGCTGGTGCGCGGTCCTGCCGATTGTCCCCCAGGGCGCGATGCTACTGCGTGGAAAACTGGGCCTGCTTGTGGGTGTTCCCGTCACCGGGGCGTTGCTGCTGGCCACGCTGGTACTGGCCGAGGCGTGGCGGGACGCCGAACGTGCGACTGCGCTCGGTTCGGTGGAACACCTACAGAGGGTCGCTGAGCGATCCACAACCCTGGTGCGTGCGCTGCAGGCCGAGCGCACGAGTGCGGTCCTTACTGCCGCCAGCCGTGAGCGAGTTGCGCAGGGATCGTTGCTGCCCGGGCGGATTGCCAGCGTGGACAGCGCCCTTGCCGCGTTCCGCGAATCCGTCGAAAAGCTGGACCGGAAGCTCCTGACATCCGGCACCGACCGAGCCGTCAAGATGACCGTGACCCAACTTGCAATCCTACCGGAAGTGCGAGGCGACATAGGTTCTGGTGGCGCCCGAGGTTTCGATCGACTGGGCACGGGGTATGGCACCATGGTGGAGGCACTGATTGCGCTCGTTACCAGTTTGCGTGAAGTCAGTTCGGATAAGGAGATCGCGGCTGATGTGGCCACCTTGGTCTCGCTTCTGCGCGTCGATGAACAGGAGGCTCGCCTCGACGCTTTGTTGGGACTGGTGTTCTCGGTGGGCGAGTTTCCGCCCGGGTCTTTTCGAAAACTGGTTGCCATCACGACCGAGGCCAAGGTGCACAGCGCAACCCTTCAGGTCGATGCCGGCGAGGTGACGCGCGCCCGCTTCAACGCGTCCCTGACGTCGGGCCCAGGCCAGGAGGTGTCCGCCATCGTGGCCGCCGCCCTCGCTTCGGTACAGGACATACCGAAAGTCGATCCGAATCATTGGTATGTCCAGCACGGCCAACAGATAACGACTCTCCGGCAACTGGAGGACCGAATGCTCGCGCGAATCGCAAGCCGCGCCACCCAGAAGAAGGCGGAACGGCAGCGCATGGTATTGCTCGTGCTGATCGTGGCTGGGCTGGCGGTTCCAGGATCCCTGGCGCTGGGCTGGAAGATGGCGAGAAGTGTGCACCTGTCGCTGGCGTCACTGCATGCCGTTGCCAATCGCGTACGCAGGGAAGGTGACTTCAGCGCGCGGGTGGTCAGTGCCAGCGCGGACGAGGTGGGTCAACTGGGCGACGCATGGAACGAGATGATGGCCGGGATTCAAGCCCGCGACCGCGAACTGGCGGACCATCGTAGGCATCTGGAAGAGACCGTCTCGCAGCGAACTGCCGATCTGGCGTCGGAACGTCAGAGACTGGCGCTGATTCTTACGTCGGTCAATGAGGGCATCGTGGGGTTGGACCCAAACGGGTGTGTGACCTTTCTGAACCCGGCTGCGGAGCGACTGTTGGGTCTGACCGCTTCGGATACCGTGGGACGTCCCTTTCATGAGGTGGTTCAACATGAGATGGGAGAGGCCAAATGCGTCAGGGAAAGCTGTCCGATCCTACGCACGCTGAACGACGGTTCTCTTGGCAGCCTGACGGGCGACCGGCTCGCGCGAAGCAACGGTGTCCCCTTGGTCATTGAAGGATCAAGCACACCCATCGTCGTCGAGGGACGCACTGCCGGTGCCGTCCTGAGCCTGCGGGATGTGACCGCCCAGAAGAATCTGGAATTCCAGTTGCAGCAAGCACGCAAGCTGGAGGCGATTGGCCAGTTGGCCGCTGGAATTGCGCACGAGATAAACACCCCGATGCAGTTCATCGGCGACAACGTACGCTTTTTGCAGGAGGCCGTCGGTGACATGCAGGTCGTTCTGGAGGGGTATCGTAGCGCGGTCCAAGGAGACTCGGGGCTTGCGTCCGAGGTGCGGCAATCACTTGAACGGCTGGAGCAGGACAAGGACGTTGGCTACCTGATCGAGAACGTGCCGCGATCTTGCGAGAGCGCCCTGATGGGCGTCGCCCGGGTCAGCAAGATCGTCTACGCGATGAAGGAGTTTTCTCATTCAGGAGGCGAAGAAAAGGAACTGGCGGATCTGAATCGTGCGACCGAGAGTACCGCCACGGTAGCCACCAGCGTATGGAAGCACGTAGCGGAACTGGAACTCCACCTGGAAGCCGATCTGCCTACACCTCCCGTACACCTTGGTGAAATCAATCAAGTCATACTCAACCTCATCATCAATGCCGCCCATGCCATTGCAGACGTCGTCAAGGATGGCGGCGCCAAGGGACGCATTACCGTGTCGACTGGGCACGACGACACGCATGTCGAGATTCGCGTGGCGGACACCGGGACTGGGATCCCGGAGTCCGCACGGGAACGGATCTTCACGCCATTCTTCACAACCAAGGAGATCGGCAAGGGAACCGGACAAGGACTGTCGCTGGCGCGGTCGGTGGTAGTCGATCGCCACCACGGCACCATTGCATTTGAGACGGAGACGGGACGCGGTACGACCTTCATCGTACGCCTACCGCTCCAGGATACTGATGCCCCAGCGGCCCAGACGCCCCCAAAATGACCGACAGGGCCGCGGAGATCCACGTTCAGACAGGTGAGGAGTTCGGCTCCGCGGATGCTAGGGCAATGTGATGCGCCCAGGAGCGTCGCTGGCTCCGGTCTGAGTGTGACAGCTGTTGCAATCGCCGCTACTTGCGGTGGAAACCATCACGCGCTCGATGCCGGAGCCGTTCACGACCTTGGCCGGGCAGGAGTGTCCTCTTCATGACCATTTGATGAGAGCTTTCGGATCCGAATTACAAAGACAAGGCGGCGCGCGTGGCGGCCAGGTAGCGGAGGAGCGGGCTCAGCCGCCTGAACCTGCGATCAACGGACCGCCAGGTTGACGCCGTCCTGAGGTACACTCCGCCGCATGTTCTGGGTCAAACTCCCGCAGCTCCCGCGCACGCTGCTCTGCCGCCTGCGGCCTTGGGCTTTGCTCGTCGTCGCCGCGGCTGCGGTCGCGCTCACTCTACTTTTCCTGAACCAGCGGCAGCCCCTGTCGCAGTGGCTGTTCTGGCGCTTCGCCGTCATTTATGGCTGCGTGCTGTTTTTCGGCGCAGCCTGTTTCAGCGCGGGTCACGCGGCGCTGGGGTTGCTAGTCAAGAGCCGTCCCTTGCCCCTGCGCGAGCGACTCTTGCTGGATGTCGCTGCGGGCGTGCTGCTGTTTGCCCTTGCGGTCTTTCTCGTTGGGGTTTGCCACGGTCTCGGCCATGCGTCTTTCTGGGCCATTCCCGGCGTCCTCCTGGCGGTTGGCCTGCCTCGATGTCTTCGTGATGCGCGCAGAATCGGCCCCCATCTCGCGCATCACTGGGTGCGGTCGCGGCCGATCTCGGGGATTGTGCCCGCGCTGGCAACAGGGTTTGGCGTCGTGGGGTTGTTCCTCATCTACCTGTCGGTTCTGGTTCCGGAGAACTTGGCTTTTGATTCGCGCTGGTACCACTTGGCCATTGCCGAGCGCTACGTGGCGGCAGGAAGGATTGGCGCCTTTCCAGAAGGTTGGTTCCTGGGCACGCACCCCCACCTTGCCTCGTTGCTTTACACCTGGGCCTTCACCCTGCCGGGATTCGATCTGGCTGCGCGCATAGTCTTGTCGGCGCATATCGAGTTCTTTCTCTTTCTGGTCACCTTGGCTGGCATCCCTGTGATGGTCGAGCGCCTGCTGCCCAGAAGCCGCGTGCGCGGCGCCTGGGCGGCGACTTTCCTCTTCCCCGGCATCTTCCTCTACGATTCGAGCCTGGGCGTGGCTGCGGATCACGTCCTGGCTTTCTGGGCCATCCCGATTGCCTTGGCGGCCTTTCGCTTGGTGGTCGCCTGGACGCCCAGCCGTGGCGTTCTTCTGGGAGCCATGCTGGCTGGTGCGGCCATGACCAAGTCGCAAGCCCTCTACTTTCTGGGCCCGGCCGCGCTCTTCGTCGCCGGCAGCGCTGTGCTTGCGCTCGTGCGCCGAACGCAAAGGCTTGGCTACCTGGCCAAGGTCCTGTGCCTGCCCACCCTGGGGGCGTTTGCCCTCTTCAGCGCGGCGCACTGGCTGGCCAACCTGATCTGGTACCGAAACCCTGTCTATCCCTTCCTTGCTAGTGTCTTCCCGTCGCGGCCTTGGGTTCCTGGGCACCCGGGGTATTGCTATGATCTAGGGTGGACCCCTGAGGGAACCCTCTGGGCACGTGTGCGCGAGACTCTGCTGGCGCTGTTCACCTTTGCGTACAAACCCCACGACTGGCCCGGTTTCCACCGTGATCTGCCGGTCTTTGGATTTCTTTTCACACTGAGTCTCTGCTTGCTTCCGTTCTTTCCGCGGGCCAGGCGGACGATGCTGCTGGCGCTGGCAGCCCTGGTGGGCATCGCCATCTGGTTCTGGACCGCCCACCAGGATCGCTATTTGCAAGCACTTCTGCCCTGGCTGGTTGCGGTCACGGTCGCGGCGTTCACCCTGGCCTGGAGAACCGGGTGGCCCGCGCGCCTTGGTCTGGTAGCGCTGGTGGCGATGCAACTGATTTGGGGGGGCGACATTCCTTTCCTTCCGACCCACGCCATGGCAGGCCGGCCGCCCAGTGCCATCGCCATCGACCTGCTTTCCACGACGTTCCGCCACGAGACCAGACAACGGACTGACCCGCACACCGGGTTCGATGAGGTCCGGGAAGCTCTGCCCAAGAACAGCGTCGTGTTGTTGCACGACGAGTACGTCCAGCTAGGCATCGGCCGCCCCGTCGTGTCGGACAATCCACGCTGGGAGGGAGGACTTGACCTCGGTAAAGTGGGGGGACCGGCGCAGGCGTTCGAGCAACTGCGCGCCTACGGGGTCACCCACGTCTTGGCGCGGCCCGATCTCTGTCGCAACGGAGAGGTGTCCCTGGCCAGCGAGGTGGTGTTGCACCAGCTCTTGCAACACTGGGGAGTCGGTCGTCGTCGCGTGGGCTGGCTCGATCTGTGGGCCTTGCCCGCGCGCGCTCCGCAGGCGCGATCCTCGGGCCCGATCGTGTACGCGGGCTGTGGAAAGCGTGCCCAGGTGGGTCTCGATGCGATCTCCGGTGCCTACGAAGAGGATCGAAAGGCCGGCCCGGAGGCGGCGCGCTTCCTGCAGCCCGCCGATGAGGCGCTATTCCGAGGCGCGCAGGCCGCGGTCATCGACGAGCGTTGCCCGGTGTCGATCCCTGACGGCGTCGCCTCGTATTGGGAGCGCGTCACGCACTGGAGGCAGGCTCATCTCTGGCTTCGCAGGAGGGGCGGGTCCCCATAAACCCAACGTGAAGTGGGTGTCAGGGCGCCGCAACACCTACACTGGCGGCGGTTGCGCTTTAGCGCAGACTGAAAAGTGCCGCTGTACGCTGACGAGGCATGATGAGTTCATCTTTCGTCAGGGTGCGACTAGGGTGGGCGCTGGCCATTCTGTCGCTGGCCATCGCGGGACCGGCCTGGGCCGACGACCCCAAGCAGGAGGCGAAGGCGCGCTACACCACCGGGCAGAGCCACTACAACCTGAATGAGTTTCAGGAGGCTTTGCAGGATTTCAAGGAGGCCTACCGCCTCTTCCCTGATCCGGTCTTCCTGTTCAACGGCGACTTCAACTTCTGGTCAGGAGCCAGCAGACCCGAGCTGGCCAGCTCGGGCGATGTTTCGTGCCAGGACTGGAGTAGTTCGAGCGCCATGGCCCACGGCCTGTACGGCGACGCCAATCTGTCTGGCGGCCCCGACTGGTTCGTCGGCTCGGGGAACACCTTCACTTGTGACAAAAGCGACGTGCGTCTGCTTTGCGCGGAGCCCTAGACCTGCGCTATCTGGTCCGCCGCGGCTTGCTGGGGAGCGCCAGGTCCACGGGACGGTCGAGGTCCGACGGTGTCGCCAAATCGACAGGCGTACCCAGAGAGGCTGGGCTCGGTTCCAGGTCGACTGGCGCATCGAGATCCAACGGGGGCTCGCTCACGCCGCTCGGCGCGGCCGCTTGCGGGGCCAGCGGCCGGAGAGTCATTCTGCCCGCTGTCGCTGCGGCATGCGGCGAGGTAGGGGAGGGTCGCGGAGCGGCTGGGGCGCGTGAGACTTGTGATGGCCGACCAAGCGGACCTTGAATGCTCCCCAGCAGGGGGCCGGCCGGCTCCCTGTTGGCTGCTGGGATCTCAATCGCGTCGCCTGACCCAACCGCTGTGCGAGCTGCGTGGGTCGCTGGCGGCGAGCCGCTCGGGGCCTGCGGCTTGTGCGACACGGTCAGGTAGGGGAGGGCGTCGTCAACCTGGCGCTCGAGTGCGCGGGAGATGTGCTCCTGACGTCGCTCCCACACCAAGTTGATGGTCATCTCGTGGATTTTGGCCTTGATCACCTGATACGGCCGCTCCACCTGCATGCCCTTCGCGCTCACGTGGATGATGTGATAGCCCTTGGGCACCTTCAGGGTAACGTTGCCTTGCTTGGGCGTGGCCGCCGCCTTGGCGCGATCTTGGTCGAGCCATACCCGTGCCCCTTCCACCGGGCCGCTGTCGTCCACCACCGTGATCTTGAACTCCGCCTCGGACGCCTCCAGGTTGAAGGCCACGAAGGCGGTCTTGCGGGGAAACACCTCGACCGCCTCATGGGGTTCGCTCAGGGTCAAGACCTGGCGCCCGCGCGTGTAGATGCCGTACAAGTGGACGAAGTACGTGCCCTTGGGAATGCCCCGAAAGGTCGTGCTGCGCTCGACCTGCCAGGCCTCGAAGCGCCGCTTGCGTTGGCCCAGCCATTCCAGTTTCTTTTTGTATGCGGTGGGGTTCTCAATCACCGGCGTCTGGTTACTTTGTGAGATGCGGATCGAGAACATCTCTTCCTTGGAATCGGGATCCCACTGCACGCGCACCACGATGGTGCCGCGGAACGAGAGAACCACCAACCACGCGATGGATCCCAGCAGCGCCAGCAGGGACAACCCGACGACCAAGGGGTTGAACATCACCAGGCCCGTGGACCGCCCGATGAGCGCGCTGCTGGCCCGGTAGACTTTCTGCTTGGCAACGTCGAACAGGATCAAGTCGACGTTCACCCAAGGGGCCAACCCGGCCGGCTGAATGCGGTACATGAGCACGGCTTCGCCGCCCATGTCGTGCGCCATCACCGCCAGCGCGTCCTCCGTGGCCCTGCTGGCAGCAAGCTCCTCGGTGCGGATCTTCGAGCGTGAGGCGGAGAGCTCCCAGGGCGGGCGCATAAGCGCTTCCAGTAGGCCGTCCGAAAGCCTTTCGGAGCGAACCAAGAAGGGCCAGTACAGGGGCTGGCCGCTTCCGGGCAAGGGCGCGATGGTCACCGCGGTCAGCGTCGGTTCGTAGAGCAGGTCGAACTTCTGCAGGAGCGTGTACAGGTTGCGCGCCAGCGTCGAGGGCGGCCCCACCGGCTTCTGTGGTCCTTGGGCAGTGGCGCGTACCTGTTCTGATTCGTCTTGGCGTGACTTGATTTCCTGGCTCAATGCCGCCGCCGCGGGGTCGGCCCCGCCTACCTTGTCCAAGCGGGCGCCCACGGCCTTGACCTGTTCCGTGCTCAGATCCTCAACCTTGATGAGCGGCGCCGCCTGGCTGACCGCCGCCCCGCCGGCCAAGGCACGCGCAGCCACGGTGGACGCCAGGCCGGGCTCCTGAGGCGCGAGTTTCTGCGCGGCCGCCAGAGCAGCCGCCTCAACCTGCGGTCCAAAGGTTCCCGGTGCCGATGCGGCCACGATGGGCAGGGCCACGCGCCACTCGGAGGCAGGCCGGCCCAGCAAAGGTGACAGCGCCTCGTCGCGTTTCTCCACGGGATCGCCCCGTTCGACCGCCAGGGCGGTCCTCGCCACCACCACGGCCGGCACGCTGCGCGCACCCCTGAGCGCGTCGAGTTCGCGCTCAGCAGCGTCGAAGTCACGCAACGCGATCTGGGCGCGAGCCTTGGCGGCACGCAGGGCGACGTTCTTGGGATCAGCCGCCAGCCCCTCGTCGGCCAGCTCGGCAGCGGCAGCCCAATCGCCCATGAGCAGGCGCGCCTGCACGCGCGTCTGCTTGAGCAAGCTGGGCTCCTCGGCCAGGGAGCGGAGGACGTCCAGCACGGCGGGCAGATGGGCGGCCGTGTTGGGCAGCGCGACCTCGATGGCCCGCGCGACGGCGGCTGCGTCGCCAACCAGCAACGCCGCCTGTGCTGCCACAAAGGGACGCAGGTCCGCCAGGCCAACGGCCGGACCGTCGACCACGGTGGCGCCGATGGTCGGGGCCAAGCGTTCGGCAATTTGGCGAGCCATGGCAGCGAGCTCGCCCATGGCCCCGCCCACCGAAATGCGGCCGACTCGCTTGCCTGCGGGACCGTAGATGAGGCCGGTTGCGGTCAGCCGCTTGGCAGACGACTGCAACTGC
>Ga0182021_10009884_pt1 | contig 11315 bp, 9 predicted proteins | sample 612E3MmetaG_FD_120493 | JGI IMG/M metagenome (GOLD analysis project Ga0182021, IMG submission 120493) | Permafrost microbial communities from Stordalen Mire, Sweden - 612E3M metaG (Illumina Assembly) | ecosystem: Environmental > Terrestrial > Soil > Wetlands > Permafrost | place: Sweden...
AAATTTCTTAACAATTTTTACCAATTCTTTTCTTCTTTCTTCGGTTAACATAGGAATGGGAATCTTAAGATTAGTTCCATCGCTAATTGGATTCAACCCGAGATCCGATGCAAGAATGGCTTTATCAATTGCCTGCACCATTGATTTATCCCAAGGAGTAATTGAAATTGTGTGAGCATCAAGAACAGAAACATTCCCGACTTGATTAAGTGGGCTTATTGTTCCGTAATAATCTACTTTTATTCCGTCAAGTAATGCAGTTGTGGCTTTGCCTGTCCTAATCTTTGCAATCTCAGCTCTGAATGCTTCAACACTTTTATCCATTCGATGACGGGCATCTTTTATTTGCGGATGGTTTACCATAGTGCCTCACAAGTTTTAGTTCTTATTAGTTTGCGCCAAATTTCTAACAGATGTTCCAATATTTTCGCCTGTAACAACTTTAAGAAGATTACCGGGTTTATCCATATTAAATATTATTATCGGTAAATTATTTTCTTTACATAAACTGATTGCAGTTAGATCCATAACACGAAGATTTTTTTGCATAACATCAATGTAAGAGATCTCTTCAAAGCGAAACGCATCCGGATTTTTTTCCGGATCGGAATCGAATACACCGTCAACACGCGTTCCTTTAAATATTGCATCAGCTTCAATCTCTACAGCTCTTAATGAAGCGGCTGTATCGGTACTGAAATATGGGTGGCCTGTTCCAGCCCCAAAGATTACTACTCTTCCCTTTTCAAGATGTCTTATTGCTCTGCGTCTGATATAAGGTTCTGCAATTGCTTCCATATTAATTGCTGTCATTAAACGAGTGTACATACCTTTATTTTCACAAGCATTTTGCAAAGCTAGTGAATTGATCATCGTAGCAAGCATTCCCATTTGATCACCTGTTACACGGTCAATACCTTGACCGTTGGCATTTAATCCACGATATATATTTCCGCCTCCGATTACAATTCCAACTTGAACACCTAGTGAATGAATTGTTTTTATTTCATCGGAAAAGAAATCTAATATTTTCGGCTCGATTCCGAATTCATTTTCGCCGGCTAAAGACTCACCGCTGAGTTTAAGTAATATTCTTTTGTATTTCAGTTTATTATTCATTATCTGTTTCCAATATAAAAAAAAAGGTCTTATTTATAAATAAGACCTTTTTTCAAATTATTTTTTTTCATCACTGAGGTGAAATCTTCTGAATTTAATCAGTTTCACTTGCGTTGAGTTTGTTTTATTAAACTCTTCAATTAATCCGCCTATCTTCTTCGTATTATCTTTAACAAATGCTTGTTCGAAGAGACAATTTTCTTCATAGAACTTATTTAGTTTACCCAAAGCGATTTTTTCAAGAATCTGTTCCGGTTTGCCTTCTTTACGTGCAAGCTCTTTGTAAATCTCAACTTCTTTTTCAATTAGGGTTTTATCAATTTCATCGCGATAAATTGATAATGGCCGCATAGCTGCAACTTGCATTGCAATGTCTTTTAAGACCGGTTCAAATACATTTGTTTTATCAGAAGGAACATTTTCTGCTTCAATAAGAACAGCAAGTTTTGAACCAGCATGAACATAATCTACTATTTCACCATTAACAGTGTTATCAATAGCAAAACGTGAAATTTCTATTTTCTCTCCAATCTTACCGATGATTGTATTTAATTCATCAAGAACTTTCTTTCCGTCTTTAGTAATTTCCATAAGTGTTGAAACATCCGCAGGTTTGTTATTTACAACAATACTCATAACAAAGTTTGTAAAATTTACAAAGTCATCACTCTTAGCAACGAAATCTGTTTCACAATTCACTTCTAAAATTGCACCGGTTTTTCCATTATTGAAGACAGCTGTTAAAACTATCCCTTCATTTGCTGTTCTTTCAGCACGCTTTGCAGCAACAGATGCACCTTTTTTTCTTAAGAGCTCAACTGCTTTTTCGAAGTCACCGTTAGCTTCTTCAAGAGCTTTCTTGCAATCCATCATTCCCGCGCCGGTTTTCTCTCTTAATTCCTTTACTTGATTCGCACTTACTGCCATAATTTATTTACCTCTATAATTTTCTAAAATCTTTATTAACAATTTTACTTCAAAAATTATTCTGCTTTTACTTCGTTACTCTCTTCTTTTTTCTCAACAGATTTTTCTTCCTGCTTATTTACTTTCTTTTCAACAGGTCTATCATCTCTTCTTTGTGGCGGTCTATTTTGTCTGTTGTCTCTTCTATCTCTGTGCTGCGGTCTCTTATCATCTTTTCCATCAATTCTAACTCTTCTTACTTTACCTTTCGCATCTTTCTTTTCTACTTCTTGTTCTTCTTTGTTTTCTTTTTTACTATCTCTCTCTGCTGCTTCATGTGCTCTTAATTCTTTTGATTTAGCATTTCCTTCAATAACTGCATCTGCAATTACCCGTGTAATTACTTCGACAGCACGTGATGCATCATCATTAGCCGGAATGATATAATCGATCGGAGCAGGATCGCAATTCGTATCTACGATTGCAAAGAGAGGAATATTCAATCGTAAAGCTTCATTAACTGCAATTGATTCTTTCTTAATATCAACAATGAATAAAGCTCCCGGCATTTTTGCAAGTGTTTCAACACCATCGAGAACTTTTCTTAGTTTATCTTTTTCTCTTGTAAGTACTAAGCGTTCTTTCTTTGTAATTTTTTCAAAAGTACCGTCGCTCTCCATCTTTTCAATGTTCTGTAAACGTTTAATACTTTTACGAATTGTCTGAAAGTTGGTTAGCATTCCGCCAAGCCACCTTTCACTTACCCAGTTGCTGTCTGAACGTTTTGCTTCTGCAGCAACTGTTCCTTTAGCTTGTTTTTTAGTTCCTACAAAAAGAACACGTTTACCCTGAGATACAATTTCTGCCATAGCTTGAGCAGCTACTTCGATTGCCTCTTGTGTTTTTTTCAAATCAATTATATGAATACCATTCTTCTCCATGAAGATATATGGTTTCATTTTGGGATTCCAACGGCGTGTGAGGTGACCGAAATGTGCACCTGCTTCTATAAGTTGAGTTAATTCTACTCTTGGCATGATTTCTCCTGTTTTTCTTCTACTCTCTTCACCTTTGCCTTCCATCTCTTTTTAAGGTGAGACACAGGGGGCAAATCCGAGAGTATGAATAATGTTAATTAAATAATTATCTCTTAGAGAATTGGAATCTTTTACGTGCTTTCTTTTGTCCGTACTTTTTACGTTCAACCATTCTTGGATCTCTTTTCAAAAGACCTTCTGCTTTTAACGGAACTCTAAAATCTCCGTTAATTTCTTCCAGCGCTCTTGAAATACCAAGACGAATTGAATCTGATTGACCGGAAATACCGCCGCCATTCACATTTGCAAAGACATCATATTTACCTAGAGTTTCTGTTGCAACAAAAGGAAGCATTAAATTATCTTGATGATCTTTACGAGAAAAAAATTTCTCAAATCCCTTGTCATTAACGGTAATCTTGCCGGAACCACTTCTTAAATAAACTCTGGCTACAGCATTTTTTCTTCTTCCAACAAAAATTTTATCTGTCATCAACTCTCTCCATTAAAGACTTAATACTTCAGGTTTTTGAGCGCTATGCGGATGAGCGTCACCGGCATACACTTTTAATTTCTTAATTAATTTTCTACCGAGTTTTGTTTTAGGCAGCATACCTTTAACTGCATTTTCAAAAACAAACTCCGGTTTCTTATCCATTACTTCAGAAAAACTTCTAAATCTACCTCCGCCCGGATACATAGAATGGCTGAAATATGTCTTTTGAGTTTCTCTTTTACCGGTCATTTTAATTTTATCAGCATTGATAACAACAACAAAATCGCCGGTATCCATATTAGGTGTAAATACTGGTTTATTTTTACCGCGGATTATTCTGGCAACTTTTGCTGCTAAACGTCCCAAAATCTGATCTTTAGCATCAACCAAATACCATTTCTGATTTGCATCTTCCGGTTTGATAAATCTTGTAATTCTTTCCTGCTTCAAAACTGCCTCCAAAAGCGAAATTCTATTTTTCAAAGGGTGTAAATATATTTCTATGAGGTTAGAATGTCAAGAAAAGGCGATTTAAAATAAAATTGAAATATATAGCCCGGATTAACAATCCGGGCTGTTTTATTGATATGAATTACTTTATTAAAATTAACTTCTTTGTATCAACAAAATTACCGGCTGTTAATTTATAGAAATAAACTCCGCTTGATAATTTTGTCCCGTCAAATTTTACTTCATACATACCAGGTAATTTACTTTCACTTACTAATGTTGTTACTTCTCTTCCTAAAGCATCAAAAATCTTTAATGTCACAAAAGCTGTTTTAGGTAAAGAATAAGTTATTGATGTCGTTGGATTAAAGGGATTAGGATAGTTTTGATTTAATCTAAAAGAATTTTTCAAGTCATCGTTAAAATAATTTTTTACTGATGTAGAGGTTGATGATGTATATGCACCCGGTGGATTTGTTGTGGAACGCACAAGCCCATCATAATCGCGTGAGACAGTGTTTACTAAATTCCCAGTTGGTATTATTGGTCTGGCAGGTTTATCGTTGCCTAAAAAGTCAGGTACACTATAAGTAGTTGATGTAAAAATATTGCTGCTTAAAGCGGGATGAAAATTTAAAGCATCCAGATTTACAAATTGTGGTTCACTTGTGTTGATTATATTATCCCGCTCGAGTTGTGCTCTGTTGCAAGTAGGATTTGAATCCTGTCCACCGCTATTTTCATCTATACCTAACCATTTATCCATCGATCCATTCCAAATTAAATTACCTTTAATTTGTAAATTATCATCTGATAACACAGGATTGGGCAGATTACTACTTTGCAAAAACGTTGGCGGTTGATCTGAGGCATCATAAGGTGCTCGAATTTCAAAATGACCACCAACAGTTGAATCTGAACCGGGATTATAAATTATGTTATTGTACACATAAACATTTTTATTGGGAATGCAATCAACTTCATTACCATACGGAAAAGGCGGGTTATTCCATGGTCCCGGACTCCAACCACCTAATTGATGATGATTATTGCAAGTATCATTTTCAGCTCCATCGCATCCGCGCTGACCCAGATTAAATGAAAACAAAGTTCTATCGCCGCTTTTATCAATCCCGACTTTGTAAAGAGTATTATATGCAATCAAGATATTATAACCGCCAAGAACTGCAATCCCGGCATAATTTGTATTATAAATTATGTTGTTGAAAAATTTCAGATCATATGCTTCATAGTGAAGCCATGGTACAACAAAGAAATCGAATCCTGCACCTTGACCTGCTGAAAATCCGAATCGATCAGCATTATATATTAGATTATCTTCAACTCTTATCTGCGCTGTTCCACCCTTTAACAATAAACAATCTACACTTGCATCATGAATTTTACATCCTTGTATATGACCGTATTGAACGCCTACATAATCAAGAGAAAACCAGAATGCACCGGAGATATCTGAGTCTTCAACGTAAATATATTTTACCTGGTTTACTTTGAGAGTTTCTTGAGGTTTTCTTGTTATGCCATCAAAACCGTTTATTCGGCAATTTTTAATTAGTATGTAATCCCCCGATGCGAAATGAATTGTATTGCCGCCTTCGCCTGATAATGGATCGGTTTTAAAATCTAATCCAATTAAATAAACATATCGCACATCTCTAAAATCTAATGAACTATAAATATGAGCACTCAAAGAACTATCGACGGATTCAATTATAATTGGATAATTAAAACTTCCATGACGTTCATCTAAATATAAACCCACAATATTATTTGTTGCCAAGTCTCTGTAAACATAATCTCCTGCTACTAAACAAATTTTATATCCGGTGGTAGTTGTTGTTCCGGGAATAATAGTCCATGCTGCTCTTATAGTTTGGACCGCACTTGTTTTTGTTAGACCATTATTGTTGTCATTTCCATTTACAGGGTCGACCCAAATATTTGTAAGTGTTGGTGAGCCAATATCGTAGTATTTAGGATTTATCGATTGCGCATTCAATTCTGAAGACTGCATAAACAATGTAACAGTATATAGGGCGCTAAATAATTTCAAAAAATATTTTGATCTATTCATTTTTTTGACTCCCACCTTTTTAAGTTTTATAAGAATCCAATTTTTATTTCATCAGCACGATCTTTTTTGTTTGAACGTTATCTCCTGCCTTGAGTGTATAAAAATAAACTCCGCTTGATAATTTTGTTCCGTCAAATTTTACTTCATACATACCAGGTAATTTATTTTCACTTACCAAAGTTGTTACTTCTCTTCCTAAAGTATCAAAAATCTTTAATGTCACAAAAGCTGTTTTAGGTAGTGAAAAAGAAATTGTGGTTGTAGGATTGAAAGGATTAGGATAATTCTGTTCAAGTGAAAAAGTTGAAGGTATTGGATTTTCATTTTCCACATCAGTAAGAATATCTGAAAGTAGACGACGACATACAACAATTCTGGTCCCCGCAAATATATTTGTACTGCTGACAGCAAGAGCCTGAACCGTATTGTTCGTAAGCCCAGTATTGACAGCATACCAATTTGTACCATTGTTCTTTGAAAGATATACACCGCCTGTCCAAGTACCTGCAAAAATATTCGTACCGCTAACCGTAAGAGCATAAACATAAGTATCTGTCAGTTCTGTGTTGACAGCTGTCCAGTTGGTTCCATTGTTAGTTGATAGGAAAACACCACCACCGGAAGTTCCTGCAAAAAGATTTGCACCGGTTATAGCGAATGCTTGAACTCTTGTATTTGTTAGTCCGGTATTGACTGCAGTCCAGCTGGTTCCATTGTTAGTTGATAGAAAAACACCGTTGTCATAGATTCCAGCAAAAAGATTTGTACCATTTACAACAAGAACCTTAATATCATTGGCAGGTAATCCTGTGTTGACAGAAGTCCAGACAGCACCGTTGTTTGTTGTAAGAAAAACACCACCGCCTCTTGTCCCTGCAAAGAGATTAGTTCCATTTACAGCGAGAGAAAAAATATTTGTATTTGTCAACCCTGTATTTACCGCAGTCCAGTTTGTTCCATTATTTGTTGAGAGAAAGACACCGTCACCTGAAGTTCCTGCAAAGATATTGGAACCGATGTGGGCAAGAGCCATAACATAATTACTAGTCAGCCCCGTGTTGACTTTAGTCCAGTTTGTACCGTCATCCGTTGAGAGAAAGACACCGCCACCTGACGTCCCCGCAAAGAGATTAGCCCCACTTATAGTAAAAGTCTGAATGTCTGTGTTTGTGATTCCAGTGCTGGAGGCTGTCCAATTTGTCCCATTATTTGTTGAAAGAAAAACACCACCTCCATAAGTTCCTGCAAAGAGATATGTACTGCTGAAAGCAAAGGCTCTAACATCAGTGTTAGTCAACCCTGTGTTTACGGCAGTCCAATTAGTACCGTTATCAGTTGAAAGAAAAATTCCTCCCAAAGTGCCCGCAAAAAGATTAGTACCATTTACACCTAAAGTTAGAACATAATTATTAGTAAGCCCTGTGTTAACAGTATTCCAACTCGTACCGTTGTTAGTTGAGAGAAAAACACCTGAATAAGTACCAGCAAATAGATTTGTACCGCTGGCAGAAAGACTAATAACGTTCATGTCTGTCAGTCCCGTGTTTACAGGAATCCAGTTTGTACCATTATTTGTCGTGAGAAAGACTCCACCACCCCACGTTCCTGCAAATAGATTATTACCGCTAACAGTAAGAGCATAAATATCAGTGTTTGTTAATCCTGTATTTACTGCATTCCAACTCGTACCGTTGTTTGTTGATAAAAAAATTCCACCTGATCTAGTTACTGTGAATAGATTCGTTCCGCTGACAGCTAATGTTTGAATATTAATATTCGTTGATAATCCTGTATTAACAGCTGTCCAGTTTGTGCCGTTATTCGTCGAAACAAAAACTCCACCGCCATCTGTTCCCGCAAAAAGACTAGTGCCAATAACAGCAAGAGACATAACATCAGCACTTTCCAATCCTGTATTGACAGCAGTCCAACTTGTACCGTTATTCGTAGAGCGAAAGGCACCCCCACCCTGAGTTCCTGTAAAGACATTTGTTCCGCTCACAGCAAAACTTGTAACGATCCCGCCATAAGGCCCATTGGTTTGTACCCATTGAGCATCGATATTTACAAAGAAAAAGCAAAAAGTAATTGTTGCAATAATAATTTGGAAAAGTTTGTTCATTACTGACTCCGTTTAACTTTGAAATGAATTTATTTTTAATAAAATCTTCATTACCAAGTAATAGTATCAGCAAAGGGACTGAGGAAAAGGAATTTATATTATAAATCCCGATACTCAATAGAAGTCGATAAGGATTGGAAATAATTTCTGGTGTGATAATATCTAATAAATAGTATAAAGTAAACAATAAGATTTATACTAGTAAAAAACATTCTTATATTTTGAATAAATAAATATGGGTATGAAGTTGAAAATTCTTGTTACCGGCGGGGCCGGATTTCTCGGCATTAATCTAATCCGTTATCTTCTTGATAGAAATTATGAAATCGTTTCTCTGGATATATCCGACTTTGATTATCCCGATGTGAAAGACAAAATCAAAATTATCAAAGGCGATATCCGCAATAATGTTGTTGTAGAATCCGCATTGCAAGATGTTGATATAGTAATTCATACAGCCGCAGCTCTTCCTCTTTATAAACCCGAAGAAATCTATACAACAGATGTTATAGGAACCCGCACACTTCTTCATGAAGCATACAGACATAATGTTGGACGGTTCATTCATATTTCTTCAACTGCAGTTTACGGAATTCCAGATCATCATCCGTTATATGAAAACGATAAGCTTGATGGTGTTGGTCCATACGGCAAAGCAAAAATCGAAGCGGAAAATGTTTGTGTAGAATTTCGTAAAAAAGGAATGTGTGTTCCTATTCTTCGTCCAAAATCTTTTATCGGTCCCGAACGGCTTGGAGTCTTTGCACTTTTTTATGATTGGGCAAAAGACGGTAAAAATTTTCCTATGATCGGAAATGGTAATAACCGTTATCAATTGCTCGATGTAGAAGATCTCTGCGAAGCTATTTACAGTTGCATAATCTTACCGGAAAAAATCGTAAACGATACTTTCAACATTGGCGCAAAAGAATTCACAACAATGAAGGAAGATTATCAGTCGGTTTTGGATTACGCCGGATTCGGTAAAAAAATTGTTGGACTTCCGGAAAAACCAATTATACTAACATTAAAATTATTGGAAGCGCTAAAAATTTCACCTCTCTACAAATGGGTTTACGAAACCGCATCAAAAGATTCATTCGTTTCTATAGAGAAGGCTGAAAAAAATCTTGAGTTCAAGCCAAAGTATTCAAATAAAGATGCGCTCATAAGAAATTATATATGGTATCTGGAAAATTTAAATTCCTTCAAAGATCAATCCGGTATTAGCCACCGCGTTCCATGGAAGCAAGGAATACTTTCGCTAGCAAAAAAATTCTTCTAGTTTTTGCAAACTGCTTACTGCTAACTATGATTAATGATCAGATAATTTTATATTTGCACCAAAAATAAATAGATCAAGGGAAGACCAATGCCAACAAAAAAAGATTTTTTGAAAGAAACTATTCAGCACTTCGATATAAAAGAACATAATGTTATTAAGCTGGTTGATTCGATGGAAAAGATGGCTTTTAGCGCACGCGATCTGAACCGTGCCGCCCAAATATATGATAGGATGCTTCGCGATAAAGACTGCGCGGTTATTTTAACTCTTGCAGGAAGTTTGTTCAGTGCAGGACTAAAGAGAGTTGTTTACGATCTTATTACAAACAACATGATTGATGCTGTTGTATCAACCGGCGCAATTATGGTTGATCAAGATTTTTTTGAAGGTCTTGGATACAAACATTATATCGGTACTCCTTTCGTTGATGATAATGTTATGCGCGATCTTCACATTGATAGAATTTACGATACATTTATTGACGAAGACGAACTCCGCACTTGCGATGAGACTACAGAAAAGATTTTTAATTCGTTAGAACCGAGACCGTATTCTTCACGGGAACTTCTCTGGAACTTTGGGAAATATTTAGATGAAAATGGCGGACCAAAAGTTGAGGACAGTGTTATTTATGCTGCCTACAAACATAATGTACCGATCTTTGTTCCAGCATTCTCGGATTGCTCGGCGGGATTCGGAATTATCGTTCATCAAACAAATCATCCCGATAAACATCTTTCATTCGATTCCGGAAAAGATTTTCTTGAACTCACTCAAATAAAATTAAACTGTAAAGAATCCGGAATATTTATGATCGGCGGCGGCGTTCCAAAAAACTTTACACAAGATATTGTTGTTGCCGCAGATATACTTCAAGAGAATTCACCAATGCATAAATACGCAGTCCAGATTACAGTTGCAGATGTACGCGACGGAGCTCTTTCGTCATCTACACTTAAAGAAGCAAGTTCATGGGGAAAAGTTGAAACTACATACGAACAGATGGTTTATTCCGAAGCGACTATTGCAATGCCTTTAATTGCCGGTTATGCTTACCACAAAGGCGCATGGAAGAATAGAACTAAAAGAGAGTTTCAAAAATTATTTACTAAGAAAGTAGTTAATATTTAACCCTCACTAAAATTCCCTCTCCTTATTAAGGAGAGGGACACAGGGTGAGGTCAAAAAATAAAAAAAACCCGATTGTATAAATCGGGTTTTTTATTTACTGCAAACTGTACGTAGCAAACTATTTCATCAGTATCATCTTCTTAGCTGAAACAAAGTCTTTCGATTCCAACCTGTAGATATAAACTCCGCTTGCTAACTTCGAAGCGTTGAATTCAACTTTATGAATGCCTGCTTCCATCTTACCATTAACTAAAGTTGCAACTTCCTTACCAAGCATATCGTACACCTTTAGTTTAACATTACTGCTTACTGCCAACTGCCAACTGATTACTGTCGTTGGATTAAACGGATTTGGATAATTCTGTTCAAGCTGAAAACTTGTTGGAAGTCCATTTACATTTTCAATTCCAGTTTGAGTATAATTTGTTCCTACAAATGCACCGCGTCCGTGTGTTGCCGCTACAACAGTTCCATCGGATTTTCTTGATGTTATATATTCTACCACAACATTACCAAGTACTGTAGATCCTTCTTGTGCCCACACCGTAATGCTGCCGTTTATTTGAGCTGTTGAATAAACTCCAGTACTAGTACCGATTAAATAAACTTTACCGGTTGTAGAATTAGTAGTTGGAAGAATTGTTGCTGAACGAACCGAGGGACCTGATTGCCCG